>Ga0164313_10002750_pt1 | contig 15710 bp, 15 predicted proteins | sample GuaBasSedimGuay4_FD_113735 | JGI IMG/M metagenome (GOLD analysis project Ga0164313, IMG submission 113735) | Subseafloor sediment microbial communities from Guaymas Basin, Gulf of California, Mexico - Guay4, Core 4569-4, 0-3 cm | ecosystem: Environmental > Aquatic > Marine > Hydrothermal vents... | reverse complement strand
GCGAATAGGATCTTTCGCTCGAATCGGCTCATTCGGGCACCTTCAGATATTCGCTACGGAACTCGATGGTGCGTTCGGATCGGCAAATCCGGCGGCGAACGATGTTCACGGTGATCGGTCCCACCGGGTCATTCCCCGAAGTCGGCCGAATCAGCTCGCTACACTGTTTCTTCGAGATCGGGTTGAACTCGGCCTTGACAGCGAAGTACATCTCCCGCCCCTTGTGCGGCAGGTAGCTCTTTGGCTCGCCCGCGAACAACCCCTCGACGGCCAGGCACCGGTTGAGCACTTGCTCGAGCGTCTTCAACCGTTCGGTTTGCTGACCGATGCGAACGAGATAGCCGTCATCCCAAAGGTCGAGCGTCGCGTCGCAACTGAATTGGCGCTGGGCCACTCGCTGGTTGGACCCCTTGAGGTGGGATCCGACCGTCACGACGAGTCGCTTGCGCAACCCGCTCGAAAGCTCCTGTCGCACGCGTTCGTCTGCAAGGTCCTTTGCGGAAAAAGACACCTTTGGCGCACCACGGGACCACGTGACCCCGAAATCGCGCAGGGGCAGTTGCGACTGGGCGTACGTAACCGTCGCGGTCAGCAAGACCAGTGCTGCGAGCCAATATCTCACAGCCGTATGAACCCCACGAGCGTCGAGAAGCCCACTTGGAACACGCCGACCCGGGTGTCGAATCGAAACCCAAAGTCGAACGTCAGGTCGAGCGGAAAACGTGAAAGGCCCGTGTATCCGCTCACGCCAATGCGCGGATCTCGAAGGTCCGCAAGCCCGTACAATCCGATCAGCGTGTAGATATTGACTTCGCGCAAGCCCCGGTCGCGCACGCGCTCGTAGACTGGCACGTTGTACCCAATGTCGATACGCCACGCGAGCTCACCGAGGTTGTTGTTCTCGATCGACGTGCCTAGAAGATTGGGCGGAGGACGCGCATCGAGCTGCATCTCGAGGAACCGAGAAGGGATCAGATCGGTCAGGTCTGAGATGTGAAAGAGGTAGAAGAACGGCGTGTTGCCGAACGCCGCTCCGCCGAACGCGCCAAGTCGAATCGTGTGGTTCCAAGGCAAGCGCCACCACCGTCGCACCCACGCTTCGAGCTGGAGGAAGTCGTAGTCACTGCCGAGGAAACGCGTACCGGCGGTGACAACGCCACGAAAGAGCACACCCTCCTTGGTGATGCCCGGGTCGTCGCGCTTGTCGAACACCAACGCGAACCGTAGGGAGGAAACGAAGCTCCGGCCGTCTTGAATCGCGAAATCGACCGGGGCGATCTCGTTGCCTTGGCGCTCACTCGCGGCTTCAGGACGGTCGAGAACGCTGACGATGTCGCCAAGCCAATCCAGGCTGTAGCGGAGCTTACTGGTGAAGTCCTTCCCGGTGCCGACCATGAATCCGCCGCGTCGGTATCGAACGACAGCGTTCGGAACGATCGAGGTGCCCGGGCAAGTCGGCGCCCCGCAAGGCACGCTCACCAAGGGGCTGTTTCCGTAGAACTCCCGGCCATTGAGAAAGAACGTTCCAAACCGGAGGTCGTATTCACTCTTGACCAGCTTGGGATAGCGGAGATCCAAGCGCCCGCCCTGTTGAAACTCGCTCAGCAGCCCGGTCGCGGAGAGCCGTATGCCCCGACCGGCAAGATTGGTTTCGGTGACCTTGACGCCGAGCCAAGGGAAGAGCGTGCGCCCGCGGTCGGTGGTCTTGCCAACGCCCTCGGACAAGCCCGCGACCAATTGCTCGATCACGACCGTGTTGCGCTCCCTGACTTCGACGACGAGCACCACGTACCCGCGCTCGGCGCCACGCTCGAGACGAATGTCGACGCTGTGGAACCATCCTGTTCCCATCAATCGCCACTCGGTGGCCACCAACTCTGGTGATTCCGGATCGAGGAAGTCGCCCTGCTTCAATGGAATGAAGTTGCGAACCGTGCGCGCTTTGGTTCGATCGTTGCCGCTGACGACGATGCCCTCGAGCACATAACGGACCTGCGACGAGATCTGATCGGGACGCCGACCCTGGCTCGCGACTCCGTACCGGTCGCGGAACTCCTCTTCCTCGCCCGCGTCGTCGGCATCGACGTCCTGTGTGGGGATCGCGACCGGATCGCCCGGGCGGTATGGCTCCCCTTTGGGGTCGGAATCCTGTGCACTTGCCGTTGCGGCCCAACCAAGAACCAGCAGCGGGATGAGGCTCAGAAGCCGGCGTCTCGGTCGCAAGCGCGGGCTCACGACGGCCAGACTACTCCAGCGGAGGGAGCCACGCGAGAAGCCAAAGGCACCCTGCCACCACCACGAAGACTGCGCTCACCCATCCGAGCGTGCGCAAGAAACCAATTTGCCTTCCGTCGTCCTTCGACTTCACGGGGCTACTTGTAGCAGATTCTTGTGGGAAGGAGGGAGAATAGTCGAGGGCATCCCATGACCCCGGCCGCTCCGGGAGGTCGTCGTCGCCGGGTCGACGAATGATGCGGATCGTGGCGTCGTCATCGCCCTCTTCCATCCGGGGGCGGAGCCCCGAAACCGGCGTGGCGTCCGTGCGCCCCAGGTCAGCGAGGCCTTCTTCAAAAGCCTGCAAAAGCGGAAGCGCGGTTGGGTTCTTGGGAGGCGCTTGGGATGTCTTGTCTCGAAGTGACGGCGGCAAGGTTTCCCGAGGCGGCGGTACGGCGTCGACGCGAAACGTGCCCTCGGTCCACTCGAGCGCAGTGACGAAGTCCGCCGCAGTCCCGCCGTCAATGCTGACGTCACTGAGCTCGCCTTTCTCGTAGTACCCGATTGCAAGCCGCCCGCGCAGCTCGAGCAGGAGCCTCCCCGTGAGGCCCGCGTTTTCGCAGTAACGCATCAAATCGGCGGGAGGATGCACCGCAAGTGAGCCACGTCGAGTCGTGTCGGTGCCGCGCGAGACCGGCAGGTGTGGGAGTTTCGGATAGACCGCAAACTCACCGTCTCGCAGGGAGAGCAGGACCTCGAGCGCGCGCTCTTCGTCCGCTGTGGTGGCAGCGTCGGCGACCTGACCGTGCACGAGGCGGATTGCGCCCGACCCGGACGTGCTCTGAAACGCAAGCACACCGGTCGTGCCGAGCTCTTCGAGACCTCCGAGCAAGTCCTCGACGCCTTCAGCCGGGATCGTTCCTTCGAACACCGCCTCTGCAACCATGACTCATGCAAGTGGTTCTGCGCGCCCGAATTGTCAAGCTGTTTGCGCGTTGCCCGGCATCGCACACAGGTCCAGAATTTCCAGGAAATCTAAGGGAAAATCCCACGTTCCTCGTACGAGGTTGCAAGGCTTTCGAGCGCAAGTGCGTATGCAGCGATGCGCGCATTGACCTTCTTTTCCGCGGCGTAGAACATCGTGCGTTGATACGCGCGACGCATCATGTGGAGCAGCCGCCGCTGCACTTCTTCAGCGTCCCAGTGCTCGCTGTTTCGATTCTGCACCCACTCGTAGTAGCTCACGGTCACGCCTCCCGAGTTGGCCAAGATGTCGGGGATGACGGGGATACCCCGATCGGCCAGCACCGCCCCGCCTGCCGGATTGATCGGTCCGTTTGCGCCTTCTACTATGAGCCGGACATCGAGCCTGACCGCTTCCTTCTCACCGACTTGGTTCTGGAGTGCCGCTGGGATGAACAGGTCTGCCTTGGTTTCGAAGAACTCGTCCCGCGTGATCTTGTCGCCACGCGGGTAGCCTTCGATCGATCCGTTGACCCGCACGTAGTCCTGAAGCTTGTGCGCATTGAAGCCTTCATCGTTGCGAAGGTAGCCCGTGTGGTCTCCCGTCGCGATCGTAGACACGCCGAGCTTGGAGAGCAGAAGCGCAGTGTTCGAGCCTACGTTGCCGAACCCCTGAACGATGGCGGTGGCGCCTTCGAGGTCGAAGCGGGCTTCCCTCGCCCATTCCTTGATGCAGTGCACCACGCCCTGACCGGTGGCCGCCTCGCGCCCCTCCGATCCACCCGCATTGATGGTCTTCCCCGTCACGACGGCGCGGTGGTCGTTCTTCTCGTAGGTCGGCCCGGTGTTGATGTATGTATCCATCATCCACACCATCGTTTGCGCGTTGGTCCCCATGTCAGGCGCCGGAATGTCGTGTGAGGGACCGATGTTGCTACCAAGAGCGTGAGTGAATCGTCTCGTAATGCGTTGAAGCTCCTCGTGGGAATGCTCGCGCGGGTTGAACTTGACGCCGCCCTTGCCGCCGCCAAACGGAACGCCCAGCAGTGCACACTTCCAGGTCATCTGAGTTGCGAGCGCCTTGAGCTCGTTGAGACTGACTTGCTCGTGATATCTCATGCCGCCCTTGTAGGGGCCCATCACGTTGTTGTGCTGAATGCGGTAGCCCTTGAACAAACGGGTTTCGCCGCCGTCCATTCGCACTGGGAAATGCACGATCAGCTCGTTCTTCGGCTCGGCGAGGATTCGGCGTACATGAGCCGGAAGGCCTGTGAGCTCGGCGGCCTCCTCCATGTAGCCCTGCACGACCTCGAAAAACGAAAACTCATCTGCGCCGCTCGACATGTTCTTACGATGCTACCGGAGCGTTCGCCGACCACCAAGATCGGCGCAAATCTTGCGCATCGGCGACAAGGGGCGAAAGAACAGCGCGCCCTGTAGAAAACGTTTCTCAACAGAGATGATGTCCTTGTTTTTCTAGGCTTTGCGGAGTTAGAGTCACGTCGACCGGGTGGCCGGGAAACGTGCCACTGCGACCTTTGCTTTCGAACAGCGAGGAGGATCCGATGGATGAACCGGGAAGCGACTTTCGTCGTGAGCTAGAAGCGCGCGGCGTATCACGCCGCGAGTTCATGGGCTTCTGCTCTGCAATGGCAGTGATGTTTGGTTTGCCGAAGGGCGCGACGGCGATGATCGCCGAGGCACTCGAAAACAAACCCAAGCCGACATTGGTGTGGCTCAACTTCCAAGATTGCGCGGGCAACACCGAATCGTTCCTGCGGGCCAGCAAGCCGACTGCCGCAGAGGTGATCCTCGATCTGATCTCGATCGACTATCACGAGGTGATCATGGCGGCGGCCGGTCACCAAGCGGAGGAGAACCTCCGCTCGGTGGTGGAAAACCAGAAGGGTGCATACATCGCAGTCGTCGAGGGCTCGATCCCGACCGGAGCGAACGGCGCGTACTGCACCGTGGGCGGCAAGTCGGCGTCCCATATAGCCAACGAAGTTTGTGGCAATGCACTGGCGACGATTGCCGTCGGCACCTGTGCTTCGTTTGGCGGAATCCCCGCGGCCTCGCCGAATCCGACGGGCGCGCTTGGCGTTTCCGATGCGGTCCCAGGGATCAAGACCCTGATCAACCTTTCGGCCTGTCCGGTGAACGCGCAGAACCTCACCGCAACGCTGGTCTACTTCCTGACCTACGGAAGGTTCCCAGCTCTCGACAAGCTGAATCGCCCGCTTTTTGCCTATGGGAAGTCGATTCACGACAACTGCGAACGGCGCGCGCACTACGACTCGGGACAGTACGTCGAACAATGGGGCGACGAAGCGCACCGCGACGGACAGTGTCTTTACAAGATGGGGTGCAAGGGCCCCGTCTCGTTCCAGAACTGCCCCAACATCGGTTGGAACGACAACACGAGCTGGCCGGTCGCATGCGGCCACGGTTGCATCGGCTGCGCAGAGCCGGACTTCTGGGACAAGATGACGCCGTTCTACGCGCACCTTCCAGGCTTCCCCGGCTTCGGCAAAGGTTCGGACATCGACAAGGTCGGCTTCTGGGCGACCGTTGGTGTCACCACCGCCTTCGCAACCCACACGTTGGTACACCTTGGAAAGAAGCTCGTTGGAACGGGTGCGGATCACGCGCCAGAAAGCCCGCCTGAGCGGACCGATGAAGGAGGCGCAGAATGACTCATATCGTTGTCGATCCAGTGACCCGCATTGAAGGCCACTTGCGCATTGAAGCAGAAATCGACGGGGGCAAAGTCGCAGACGCTTGGTCTTCGTCGACGATGTTCCGCGGGATCGAAATCATTCTCCAAGGTCGAGACCCGCGTGATGCCTGGGCCTTCACCCAACGCATCTGCGGCGTCTGCACGACGGTGCACGCCATCGCTTCGATTCGCGCAGTGGAAGATGCGATCGGCGCGAAACCGCCGCCCAATGCACGAATCCTTCGCAACCTGATCATCGCGTCCCAGTGCATCCAGGACCACGTGATCCATTTCTATCACCTGCACGCGCTCGATTGGGTCGACATCGTGTCGGCGCTCGACGCCGATCCGAAGGAGACCGCGGCACTCGCACAATCGATTTCGGATTGGCCGCTGTCGAGTGCGACGTACTTCAAGGGCATTCAGGACCGAGTGAAAGGGCTGGTCGAGCGTGGACAGCTCGGGCCGTTTGCCAACGCATACTGGGGCCATTCGGCGTACAAGCTCCCTCCGGCTGCGAATCTGATGGCGCTCGCGCACTATCTCGAGGCACTCGAGTGGCAGCGCGAGTTCATCAAGATGCACGCCATTCTCGGCGGGAAGAACCCTCACCTGCAGAGCTTCTTGGTCGGCGGTATGGCGACTCCGGTCGACCCGGACGCACAGGCTTCGCTCAACATTCACACGATCGCGCACTTCAAGAAGCTCATCGCGGGCGCGCAGGAGTTCGTGAGCAAGGTGTACATTCCAGATGTGCTTGCGGTCGCCTCGTTCTACAAAGACTGGGCTGGATACGGCGCAGGTGTAGGCAACTACATGGTGTACGGCGAGTACCCGCTCGACGACGAAGCCGATCCAGAGCTCTACCTTCCGTCGGGTATCATTCGCGCCCGCGACCTCTCGAAGGTGGAAGAGTTCGATCCGTCGAAGATCACCGAGCAGATCACGCACTCCTGGTACGATTACGCAGGCGGAGCAGACGCAGCGCTTCATCCGTCCGAGGGCGAAACCAACCCGAATTACACCGGACCGGAGCCACCCTACGAACGATTGGACACCGGGAAGAAGTACTCCTGGCTGAAGTCGCCACGTTACGACGGCGCGCCGATGGAAGTCGGGCCTTTATCACGGATGTTGGTCTCCTACGTTCGCGGTCACGAGAAAGTGCAGGGCCTCGTCAATCACGTGCTCAAGACACTCGGGGTTGGGCCCGAAGCCTTGTTCTCGACGCTTGGACGAGTTGCGGCGCGCGCAATTGAAACGCAGTTGTTGGTCGACAAGATCGGCGACTGGGTCGACGAGCTGGCCGACAACATGGGCAAGGGCGAGCTTCGCATCCACGACAACAGCAAATGGGAGCCAGAGAGCTGGCCGGCCGACTGCATGGGAGCGGGTTTCCACGAAGCGCCGCGCGGCGCGCTTGGCCACTGGGTCCACGTCAAAGACGGCAAGATCGCGCGCTACCAATGCGTGGTTCCGAGCACCTGGAACGCCGGACCGCGGGACTCGGGTGACGTACCCGGCCCGTACGAGGCAGCCCTGGTCGGAACCCCGGTGGCGGACCCCGAGCAACCGATTGAGATCCTGAGAACGGTTCATTCTTTCGACCCGTGTATGGCTTGCGCTGTGCACGTCGTCGAACCTGGAGGGCGCGAGATCACTCGCGTGAAGGCGCGATGACTCCCCCGCCGGCAGCCGCAGTGAAGGGAGGGGCGCGCCCCCAGGTGAGCCCTCGGCGTCGGGATGTAGAGGGAATCGAGCGGGTCTACGTCTGGGACCTCCTGGTCCGGATGAGCCACTGGATCATCATGATCTCGGTTTTCATGCTCGCGTTCACCGGGATCTACATCGGCGAGCCGTTCTTGATCCCTGCAGGGCCCGAGAACGAGCAGTTCGTCATGGCGACGATGAAGACCGTGCACTTCTACGTGGCGATCATCTTCGCGCTTACGGTGGCAAGCCGAATCGCATGGATGTTCGTCGGTTCCTACTATGCGCGTTGGCATCAGTTCGTGCCGATGAGCCCGCGGCGGCGTCGTGACGTCTTCGGCATGCTGAAGTTCTATTCGTTGCTCAGCAAGGAACCACCGCTCAACGTTGGTCACAACCCGCTGGCCGGCATGACCTACCTGGCGGTGTTCGGTCTTTACCTCACCATGATCTTCACCGGCTTCGCTCTCTACTCGGTGAGCGCGGTTGGCTACATGCAGATGTGGGAATTCCTGCTTCCGATCTTCGGGGGCGCCCAGATGGCGCGTTGGATCCATCACTTGGCGATGTGGTTCCTTCTCGGGTTCGTGGCTCACCACATCTGGAGCGCGATGCTCGTGTCTCGCGTCGAAGGAATGGGGCTGATCGACTCGCTGTTCAGCGGCTACAAGTTCCTGCCCAAGAGCTGGCGCAACCGGGATGAGTGAACGCACGCCGGTCCTCGTCTTGGGGCTCGGCAACGTCGTCTGCACGGACGACGGCGCCGGTATTGCCGCCATCCACAAGCTGATGCGAGAGTACGACATGCCTGAAGGCGTCGTTGCGCTCGACGGCGGAACGCTCGGCCTCTCGCTTCTTCCTCTTGTGGACAGCGCGGATCAAGTGATTCTGGTCGACGCAATCAGTGCGGACGGGTCACCGGGCACTCAGGTCCGCATCGAAGGCGACGAGGTGGCTCCAGCCGTGTACGAGCGACTTTCCCCGCACCAAATTGGGGTCGCCGACCTGCTCGCGGGGGCTAGTCTGCTCGACCGGTATCCCGACCGCGTGGTGATCCTCGGCGTCGTGCCCGACTCCATCGAGCTCGGGCTGGAGCGAACACCTGCGGTTCAGGCGAGCATTCCGGAGCTAGTCGAACGCATCGTGGAAGAGCTGACCGCTATGGGATACCCGCCGGTTCGATCGGAGAATCGCGATGAAGGCTATGGGAGCGCTGCTCATATCGCTCGCACTCTCGGCGTGTAGCACCGGGGACGCTTCATCGACGATCGACTACGGCACGGTTGAGGTTCCCGTGGGTCGGCTCTCGTCCGATGACGCGCGAGGCCGGGGCCGCACGCTGTTTAGAAAGAGGTGCGCGCTTTGCCACGGCGAGCGCGCCGACGGACATGGCGCACGACGAGAGGGCTTGTCCGGCAAGCCGATCAACTTCCACAACAAGGAATGGCGGGCGAACGTCACACCACTGCGTGTGTTCGAGGTATTGAGCGAAGGCAAACGCGGGACGTCGATGCCGGCCTGGCCGACACTGAGCACCGAGCAGAAGTGGGATGTCACCGCTTATGTTCTCAGCGTGGCTGAGGACGGTCCGTGATGGCGGGGCGTCGAATTGAGATTCGAGGAACGGTGCAGGGCGTCGGGTTTAGGCCCTGGGTCCACGGTGTCGCGCGGTGCGCCGGCGTCACAGGGAGGGTGCGAAACGACCCGCGCGGTGTGACGATCGAGGCTTTTGCCGATGAGGACGTGCTAGAGGGTTTTCTCGAGCAATTACGGGCAGGTGCGCCGCCGCCCGCGAGGGTTGTAGAGCTCCGCTCGACGCCGATTCCCGAAGTGGAGCTGGACGACTTCGTCATCGAATCGAGCGGCGCCACGGGGGACAAGGCCCTGTCCATTTCGCCAGACCTGGCGACGTGCACCGAGTGCGAGGCCGAGGTCTTGGACCCAAGCAATCGCCGTTACGGCTACGCGTTCACCAACTGCACGAGGTGCGGCCCGCGGTTCACGATTGCAACGGGGATCCCATACGACCGCGCAGCGACGACGATGTCGGCGTTCGAGATGTGCCCCGCCTGTCGCCGGGAATATGACGACGTCGAAGACCGACGCTTTCACGCGCAACCCAACGCGTGCCCGGAATGCGGACCGTCGTTGAGTCTCGTCGGGCTCGGCGGCGATCTGGATCCCGCCACCGATCCGGTGGGCGCCACCGCCGACCTCTTGAAGCGCGGTGCTGTCGTCGCCATCAAAGGCTTGGGCGGGTTTCATCTTGCGTGCGATGCGAACGATGCAGCCGCGGTGCAGCTTCTACGTGAGCGTAAGCACCGCGACGAAAAGCCGTTCGCGGTGATGACCGGCGACCTAGATGCAGCGCGACAGCTCGCAGAGCTGACGCCCGAAGAAGAGGCCTTGCTGACCGCGCCCGAGCGCCCGGTAGTCCTCGTGCGCGCCCGGCCCGAGACAGGTCTGGCCCGCGATGTGAGCCTGGAAAGCCCGCTTCTAGGGCTCTTTTTGCCCTATACGCCGCTGCATCACCTGCTGTTGGCCGCCGTTGACGGGCCCCTCGTAATGACCTCTGCGAACGTGTCGGACGAGCCGATTTGCCGTGACAACGACGAGGCCGAGCGCCGGCTAACGGGGATTGCGGATGCCATCTTGCTGCACGACCGCGATATCGCGATGCGTTGTGACGACTCGGTCGTGCGAGTGATTGCGGGCACGCCCACGATCATACGGCGTTCTCGAGGCTTCGTCCCGCGTCCTTTTCAGTTGGCGCGACCGGTCTCTCAACCGGTGCTCGCTTGCGGCGCGCACCTCAAGAACACGTTTTGCATTGCATCTGGAGATACTGCTTACTTCGGTCCCCACATCGGCGATTTGGAAACGGTTGCTGCGCTCGACTTCTTCGAGGAAGCCATCGACCGAATGCAAACGATTCTTGGAGTTCGCCCGCAAGTGGTCGCCCATGACCTGCACCCCGGGTACATGTCGACGCGATACGCGAAAGCTCTCGCGGATTCCGTTCAGGTCGGGGTGCAGCATCATCACGCCCATGTTGCGAGCGTGATGGCGGAGCACCGGGTTTGCGGGCCGGTGCTTGGCGTTGCTTATGATGGCACGGGTTTTGGGGCCGACGGGACGTCTTGGGGCGGCGAGTTTTTGCTGTGTTTTCCGAACCGTTTCGAACGTCTGGCAACATTTCGACCCGTGCGTTTGCCAGGGGGCGATCGGGCGATGCGAGAGGTGTGGCGAATTGCCTACGCAATGTTGCACGACGCGTTTGACGGCAGTCCGCAGATCGACTCGCTTCCCTTGTTCCGCGGTATTGCGCCGGAGTCGATTCGGATCGTGTCCCAGATGATCGAACGGGATCTCAATGTGCCGCGCGCGCGTGGCGTAGGTCGCTATTTCGACGGGTTCGGGTCGCTCGCGCTGGGACGCCCGGTGTCGACGTACGAAGGTCAGGTTGCAATCGCCTGGGACCACATGGCGAGTGACGAGGCGTGCGACCCCTACCCGTTTGCACTCGACCGCAGCACGTCGCCGATGGAAGTCGATTTACGGCCCGCGGTGCGCGCGGCCTTCGAGGAAGTGGTGTCGGGTATGTCCCCAGCACACGTGTCTGCGCGTTTTCACAACACCGTCGTGACGGTCACGGTAGAGGTCCTGGAGGCGCTCCTGGCAGAACTTGGACGCCTCCCTGTGGCCCTGACGGGCGGGGTTTTCCACAACGAACGGCTCGCAGCGGGAGTTGCGGAGAACTTACGTAATGATATCCGTGTGTTACGACACGGCCAAGTCCCGCCGGGGGACGGTGGAATTGCTCTCGGTCAGGCCTTGATCGCGGACGCGTTTCTGGGAGACAAAGGTTGATGCCCCAAGGAGCTTTCCCATGTGCTTAGGTGTCCCAGGCAAGGTGATCGAGGTCGACCGCGAGATGCAAATCGCGACCGTCGACTTCTGGGGTGTGAAGAAGCAGGTGCGACTCGAGGTCTGTGACGCGCCCGTCGATCCAGGCGACTTCATCTTGAACCACGTCGGCTTTGCGATTCGCCGGATCCCCCCGGAGGAGGCAGCCGAGACCTTGGCGCTGTATGACGAGCTGCTTCGGCTGGCCGACGAGCAGGATTTGATGACCGCTGACGTTCGCGCTGAGCTCGATGCGTCGCCCGATGCAACGGAGTCACCCAACGGAGCGCGCAATGATGGCGAGTGACACATTCGCTCAGCTGAAGTTCCGAGACCCTGCACGCGCGCGCGGACTGCGAGACACGCTCGATCGGCTCGTCCAGCAAGCGGATCATGCCCCGGTCTCGGTCATGCACGTGTGCGGAAGCCATGAGCAGGCGATCGCAAAGTTCGGGCTCAGAGCCGCTTTCCCCGAAGATTTGCAGGTGATCATGGGCCCTGGCTGTCCGGTCTGCGTCACCGATATCCCGGAAGTGGATGAGGCAGTCGCACTTGCGAAACAGGGCGTTCGCATTGCGTCGTACGGCGACATGCTACGCGTGCCAGGGACCTCACAATCGCTTGCGGACGCGAAAGCAGAGGGCGCAAAGGTCGACGTCGTGTACAGCGTGACGCAGGCGGTAGACCTCGCGCGCAATCACGACGAGGAAATCGTCTTCTTCGCCTCGGGCTTCGAAACGACGGCGGTCGCGACGGCGGCCATTCTGGTCGATGACCCCCCCGACAACTTCTCCGTGCTGTCTGCACACAAGTACATCCCGCCGGTGATGGAGATTGTCGCGGAGATGCCGGAGACGAAGGTCGAAGGATTTCTCGCTGCGGGACACGCGGCGACGATCACCGGGTCGGCCGTGTTCGAGAAGTTTGTCGAGCGTCACGGCCTGCCGGTCGTGATTGCTGGCTTTGAACCACTCGATGTCCTGGCGGGCCTGGTAAAGCTCCTCGAGGTCATCAACAGTGGCGAACCGCGTGTGGAAAACGCCTTTCCCCGTTGCGTGACGCGCGAAGGCAACGTTCAGGCACAGAAGCTTCTCTGGAAGGTGTTCCGGCCCACGGGTGGGCGCTGGCGAGGCATTGCGCACGTGCCCAACGGGAACCTCCGCTTGCGAGACGAGTTCGCGCAGTACGACACGCGGAAGCGCTTCACCATCGACGCATCTGCACTTTGGCAGTACGCGCCGCCCAAGCTCGTGCAGCAGTGTCAGTGCGGCGACATCATGGCGGGCATCTCATCGCCGTCGAGCTGCCAGCTCTTTGGCAAACAGTGCACGCCGGACGCCCCGGTGGGCGCATGCATGGTGAGCGCCGAAGGCACCTGCAGGATCTGGCACCAGTACGGCGGGCGCCCGGATCTGCGTTCGGTCAAGCGAGGCGCCGCATGACGCGGAATGCACGATTGGTCGACGAACGGATCACGCTGAAGTACGGCACAGGTGGAGGCGCAATGCGCGCGCTGATCGAGCAGGTCTTCGCCAAAGGCTTGGGCGACGTCGGGGACGACGGCATCGGCCTGCAGGCGATGGACGACGGCGCCGCCATCCGCCTCGGCGACCAGTATTTGGTGATCGCAACCGACTCGCACGTCGTTCAACCGATCGAGTTCCCAGGAGGCGATATCGGGCGCCTTGCGATCTCCGGAACAGTGAATGATCTCGCCATGATGGGGGCGACGGAGCCGCTGGCTCTGACCTGCGCAGTCATCATCGAAGACGGCTTCGAACGCGACGTGTTGAAGCGGATTTGGGAGTCGATTCGCGCGACGTGCGAGGAAGCCGGAACGACGATCGTGACCGGGGACACGAAAGTGATGGGACACGGAGAGCTCGACGGCTTGGTTCTGAACACGACGGGCGTCGGGCTCACGAAGCGTGTGGTGTCGGATGCCGGGCTTCGACCGGGCGATAAGATTCTGGTTACGGGAACGATGGGTGATCACGGACTCGCGATCATGGCGACCCGGAACGAGCTGGCTTTAGAGACGACGCTCGAGTCCGACGTCGCGCCGGTGCACACGTTGGTGCGGCGGGCGCTCGACATCGGAGGGGAGGGCGTCGTGGCATTGAAGGACCCTACGCGCGGTGGCTTGTCGAGCGCGTTGCACGAGATGGCCGACAAGAGCAACGTCGGGATCATCATCGACGAGACCCTCGTTCCCCTCCGTGACGAGGTTCGCGCCGTCGGTGAGCTCCTCGGAATCGATCCCCTGGTGTCGGCAAACGAAGGCAAGGCGGTCTTCGGGCTGCGACCCGACTGCGCGGAGGGCGTGCTCGATGCCATCCGATCGCATCCGCTTGGGCGGAATGCCGCAATTGTGGGCGAATGCGTGTCCGAACGACCGGGCTTCGTGGTGCTCGATACCGGGTTCGGGAGCCGGTTGTTGGCGGAAGCAGAGGGTGAGCTCCTCCCGAGGATCTGCTGAGCGATGGGCACGATGAAGCATATCCGAATCGAGCGAGAAGGCGCGGTTGGCATCCTTACGATCGCGCGCCGTGAGCGCCTCAACTCACTCGATGTGGAGACGGCGCAAGACTTCCGCAGAGCGGGGCTTCAGCTCGCACGTGACCGAGACGTACGCGCCGTGTTGATCCGTGGCGAAGGTGGTGTGTTCTGCAGCGGCGCTGACTTGAAGTACATCCGCGACGGCGGCGACCGAGACGATCTAGGATACCTGCAGCCCGATACCCGCAAACCGGATGAAGGCTACGGAGAAATCTTCAAACAGATCCTCGAGTACATTCACAGCACGATCTCGGAGATCCGGAGAGCGCCGAAACCGTTCATCGCCGCGGTCGATGGGCCGGCGGCTGCTGGCGGTTTTGGAATTGCGATGAGTTGCGACCTGGTCATCGCGTCCGAACGCGCGTGGTTCGAGTGGGCCTACTTCAAGACCGGGCTCACTGGCGCAGAGAGCTCGACCTTCTTTTTGCCCCGGCTACTGGGCCTCCGGAAGGCGCTCGAGATGGTGCTCTTGAACCCGCGCTTGAGCGCGCAGGATGCCCTGGACTGGGGGCTAATTAACCGTGTGGTTCCGAACGGTTCGCTGGACTCTGAAGCAATGACGATCGCCAGCAAGCTCGCTGAATCGCCAACGGCCGCCATCGGCGTGGCCAAGGGCCTCCTCAACCAGTCCGCCGGAATGGATCGACTCGACGTTCATCTCGATGCCGAGCTCACGGAGCTCGCACGGATCGCCGACGGTCCAAACTTTGCCGAAGGCCTTGCTGCCTTCTTCGAGAAACGCTCACCGGAGTTTGAAAGCGAGTAGCCCGTGCACGAGTACTCCATCGTCGCTTCTTTGATCGATCGCGTGCAGCAGGAAGCTGCCGTCCATGGTGGCACTCGCGTGCATCGCTTGCATGTGAAGATCGGTGAGCTGTCAGGGGTGGAGCTCGACTTGCTGAAGACCGCCTTCGAGACGTTTCGTGAGCGAACGATTTGTGATGGCGCGGAGCTCGCGATCGACCGCGTTGCTGCGTCCTGGGCTTGCCCCTCATGCAAGCGTCCGGTCCTGCGTGGTGCGATCCTGCGGTGCGACACGTGTGGACGACCTGCGCGGATGGTCGAGGGAGACGAGATCATCTTGGAGCGAATTGAAATGGAGGCCCCCGATGTGTGAAACGTGCGGATGCGGTGACCCGGAAATCGTTCCCATCGAAGTACAGGAACGGATCCTGTCCGACAACGATGCCCAGGCGGACCATAATCGGAGTCATTTCCAAGGCTTAGGGCTGTTGGCGATCAACTTGATGGGGTCCCCGGGCGCGGGAAAGACCGCGGTGCTCGAAGCCACCGCCAAGGAAGCCGGTGGGCGCCTCAAGCTCGGTGCCGTCAGCGGCGACCTCGCGACCGAGCGGGACGCCGATCGACTGAACGCGTCGGGGATCGTCTCTGCAACGATTACAACCGGGTCGGCCTGCCATCTCGACGCCCGTCTCGTGCATCGTGCTTTGCATGACTTCCCGGCGAGCGACCGCGACATCTTCTTCATCGAGAACGTTGGCAACCTAGTGTGCCCGGCGATCTATGATCTGGGCCAAGCGGCGAACGTCGTCACGCTGTCGGTTACCGAAGGCGAAGACAAGCCGCTCAAGTACCCGGTGATGTTTCAAAAGGCCGACCTGGTGTTGCTCACCAAAGT
>Ga0164313_10002749_pt1 | contig 15712 bp, 13 predicted proteins | sample GuaBasSedimGuay4_FD_113735 | JGI IMG/M metagenome (GOLD analysis project Ga0164313, IMG submission 113735) | Subseafloor sediment microbial communities from Guaymas Basin, Gulf of California, Mexico - Guay4, Core 4569-4, 0-3 cm | ecosystem: Environmental > Aquatic > Marine > Hydrothermal vents... | reverse complement strand
GGTGGCTCTTCGTCTTATAAGAAAAAAAGTAATGGCAACTACCGTGGCGGAGGTGGTGGATCACGCCGCGAAGCTCGAAATCAAAGAGGAGGCAGAAGAAGGTAATTAGGCATTTTGCATCAAAGCTTAACTTTAGGACAGTATATTAAGAAGCGGAATGGGGTTCCTATGGGAGCTTCGAGATCATTAAGAAATATGATGTACCGTTCCTTGGGAGCTGGAACTTTTGCCCGGTTCTGGTGGTATTGGAATCCTATTTTTGGCTTTTATCTGGGTAAATATGTTTTTAAACCACTAAAGAAGGTCCTGCCTTCTTTCCTCGCACTAATTTTAACATTTATTGCTTGTGGCGCTCTGCATGATGCTGTTTCACTGTTAGTTGGTGGCAGAATTGTATTCTTTTTTACCCCCTGGTTCTCTTTTATGGGAACATTGGTTGTGCTCAGCAACGTATTTAAGATTGACTATACATCCAAGCCATGGGTAGTGCGTACAGCAATAAACCTCCTGCTAATAGGTGGCTGCCTAATGCTTACTCTTTACTTCTATCCTTACTTCAAACAGTATATACCTATCTAATAGTTGCTTCTATTCTTCACAAAAGCGCTATAAAGTGTAGATAAATCTTTAGTATAAAACCAATAATCTTTTAGTTCTCCTGTATTTCTACATCTACGTAAACCGTATTTTCATATCCAAATAGCTCTTCAAGAGATAGTTCCTGAACTTCGCCGTATTTCGCAAGGTTATCAAAATCGATCTTATCGCGCGAACCAACAAGAACAGTTACATACTTTTTGTCTTTAATATAGGTTTTATGAAAAGTTTTAAGGTCTTCGAAGGTCATGTCTGAAACTTGCTCATAAGTGTCTTTTCTGACGTCATAATCTAAGCCTCTATCCTGAGCACTGATATAGTTCCAAATCACACTTGACTTAGTAATTCTTTCACTTTCAATTTTATTGAGGATGGACTCTTTGGCTATCTCAAAAGCACCCTGAGATTCCGGCATATTATTTAGTAATTCCATCATTGCATCCATGGCTTCTCCTTGTTTGTCGGCTTGGGTGCCAATATAGGCGAATAAGTAATTTGCCTTACCTTTCTTACTTGGGTGTGAGTAGCTAGAAAATACAGAATATGCTAATCCTTGGGCTTCTCGTATCTCCTGGAAAACGATACTATTCATTCCACCACCAAAATACTCATTGAAAAGTCTGGCAGCAGGCACCTGGCTTACATCGTAGTCCGTGCCTTTAGCCTGAAAAACGATCTCAGTCTGCACCATATCATAGTCGGCCCAGTAAACCTTGGGCTTATCAATAGCCAGTTCATCAAAGTTCTTAAGCTGAGGAATAGGGTTGAATTCTGCCGGAACCTTATGATACTCACTTAAGAAAGTTTCTAATTGATCACTGGTTTTTGGACCATAATATAAAATTCTATGAGGCAGTTTGGTTATACCCTGTATGATTTCAGTAAGCTGTTCAGCTTTTAACTCCTGAAGCTCATAATTAGAGAGCACATTCGTAAAAGGATTATCTTTTCCATATTTAGCATAATTCCTCAGCCCACTCCAAAGGATATTACCCTTGTTTTTCTTTGCATCTTCGCGTGATTTCAATTCTCTGTCAATCATATTGTCCAATGCCTCCTGATCTGGGGATGGATTTGCTAATAGTGACTCAAATAGGGCGGTGGCCTTCTCCATATTTTCATCTAAGCCGGAGAGCGTAACGTAGGTGCGCTCCGTAGCAGCGAATACACTAAAGCTACAACCAATCTTGTAAAGCTCTTTTTTTAGATCTTCTGCATTATACTGGTCACTGCCAATGTACTCAAGGTATTGAACTGCAATTCCAAGTTTAGGATCGGCATTTTTACCGAGGTCTAGTAAATAGGTTAAATTAAATAGTTCATTTTCATTATTTACTTTAGAAAGTACCTCAACATTATTGACATCCAGCGTGTTAATATCTGCTTTGTAGTCAATAAAGACTGGTTTTAATTTGTCAACATCCATTGCTGCCACAGCTACTTGAAAATCAGACTTCACATCCCTGTTAAGAGGCACCTTGGTAATACTTGGCTTCTCTACCCTTTGCTTATTAGGGTCTTCGCCATTACGTTTATATACAATAGCATAGTTATCACCATAGTTTTCATTAGCAAATGCTACTAGCTCTTCCTTAGTAATCTTTTCCATCTTGTCAATGTCCTGAACGTAGTCAGACCAGGGAATATCATTAGTAAAAGCCATAACCATTGCATTCGCTCTTGACCTATTACTCTCAAGACTATTCATTTCTGATTTTTTAAAGTCAGTTATTATTGCGTCTAACAACCAATCTTCAAACTCACCTGCCTTTAACAAGGAGATCTGCTCCATTATAAGGTTCTTTACCTCTTCCAGAGTTTGTCCCTGCTTGGCGTTTCCATAAATAGTATGTACAGCATAATCATTCATATTGTCTACATAGGAGCCGGCGTCAAGAACCGTTTGCTTTTGTTTAAGGTTTATATCGATAAGGCCTGCTTCGGCATTATTTAGAATCATATCAATCAGCTGCACCTTTATGTAGTCGTCGGAGCTAGTGCCGTTAAACCTAAATCCCATTTGTAAAAATTCAGCATCCGGGCCATAAACTTCAACAATACGAGGTTCAGTGATGGGCTTTTCTTCAATCTTCGTATATGCCGGTAATTCATTATTTGGGTCCCAGGTGGCAAAATTCTTATCGATCATTTTTACAGTTTCTGTAAAGTCGAGATCGCCACTCATGCATATAGCTACATTGTTTGGCCTGTAATAAGTGTTAAAATAGTTCACAATATTGGTAATAGAGGGATTTTTAAGATGGTCTATTGTGCCAATAACAGTTTGCGTGCCATAAGGATGCTCGGTGAATAGAGTTTTATACAAATTTTCATAAACTTTCCAGCCGTCACTATCTAATGAGCGGTTTTTCTCTTCATAAACAGCCTCTAACTCAGTATGAAATAATCTATTAACAATTTTCCTGAAACGTGAGCCTTCAATTTCAAGGAACCTGCCAAGTTCATTGGATGGTACATCAACCATATAAACTGTTCTATCTTCAGTTGTATAAGCATTAAGCCCCTTTGCGCCAATCAGCGCCATCATTTTATCATACTCATTGGGGATGGCTAGTTTCGCTGCATCATTAGAGTAAGCATCAATATTGGCGTAATATTCTTTACGCTCAGCATCATCGGTGAGAGTTGCATAAAAATTAAACATGGCTTCTATACTATCGAGCATTAATGATTCCTTGGCAAAATCAACTGTGCCAAACTTATCATTGCCCTTAAACATCATATGTTCCAGGTAATGGGCTAAACCGGTACTTTCTGCCGGATCATTTTTACCACCGGCCTTTACAGGGATAAACACTTGCACACGTGGCGCATTTGCATAATGGCTGAGATAGATCTTTAAACCATTGTCGAGCGTGTAGATACGTGTTTTAGATGCATCTCCTTCAACATATTCGTAAGTATAACCACCTTCTTCGGCAGTTTTTGTTTGATAGGGTTGGGGAGAACTACAAGACCAGACTAGTAAAATGCCTAAAGCAACGATTAAATTCTTCATTTAAGATTGGTTTTGATTTATTATGGTTGATTAATGAAACAGCTAATATCGTGAATATTAGAATATTTTGGTAATAGAATCGTCTTTGTGTTTAAGCAACTATTGAAGTCCAAGGATTGAATATTACTTAGAAAGGTGAAGATAACCCTACGTTCACTGTTACGTATTAGCTTATTAAATTAATAAAATCAAATTATATGTCATCCCTGAGTGATTCTGAAGAAAACCCAATGCTCATCTTTATACCTGATATAAGTGGGTTTTCTGCATTTGTTAATAACACGGATGTGGCCCATAGTCAGCATATAATAGAAGAGTTACTTGAGACGATAATTAATGCCAATGAAATAGGTTTGGAGGTATCTGAAATTGAGGGTGATGCGGTATTGTTTTACAAGGCAGGTGAAATGACTAGTATAAAAGAGCTCTTTCAACAAGTCGAGTTGATCTATACTAAGTTTCATACGCATCTAAAAATGTACGAGCACACTAGAATTTGTCAGTGTGGGGCGTGTAGTTCCGCCAATAACCTCAAACTTAAGTTCGTAATTAACTTTGGTGATATGAGATTTAATACAATTAAGGACCATGTTAAACTCTTCGGTAAGGAAGTAATAGTCTCTCATAGGTTAATGAAGAACGAAGTGCCTCATGCAGAATATGTCTTGTTTACCAATAATGTTATAACAGATGAAAAGGATAGGGCAGAAGCAGATTCTTTAGGTTGGGGTAAACTTGAACAGAATAGCGAGGAGTATGATATTGGGAATATTGAATACCAATATATGACTCTGGATCCCCTCTCTCAAAGGATTCCAGTGCCTCATATAGAGTCATATGGCTTGAAAGGAGCTAAAACCAAGATTTTGGAAAATAATATAATTATTGAAGCGCCAATAAATATGGTTTTTGATGTTCTTTCGGACTTCTCCATACGTCACTTTTGGTCTTCCAGGATAAAAGGCAGCGATAAACTCAATGGTAAGATCTCCCGAAATGGATCTACACATAGATGTTTGATAAACGACAATAAATACGACCCCTACTTTGTAGCCCATGATTTTAAAAGTTCAACGGGTAAAATAGTCTTTAGTGAAACAGATTTACGTGTAGGCGTAAGTATCGTTTATGAGCTGACGATGGTTGATTTAGCAACAACAAAAATACGTACGCATTCATTTGTTTCAGGTAAGTACCTAAAACCTCTAATATTTAGTTTATTCTTTAAAAAGAAGTTCGAAAAGGCGGGCAAAGAATCTAATGCAAAGCTGAGTGACTATTGTTTAAATCTGCTAAGCGAGGGTTTAACACCTAAGACTCAAATTGTCTTGAATTAGCTGTCGTTGTGAGGATATAATGCTTATTCCGGTGAAATAGTTCTTAAAAAGCTAATCAGGGAATGAATAAAATACGTCCGTGGTGTTTCCATAAACGCTGCATGATCACCACCAGGAACAGTCACCCACTGTTTATGCGCAGTGCCTAAACGAGTATAAAGCTTGATTTGTCTATCGGTAGGTCCTATAGGATCATGTTCTCCTTGAAGGATTAAAGTAGGCGTAATTACTTTTGCCGGATCGAGCTCATTATATTGATCGAGGTTCTTCCAATCAACCTTTATGGGGTCTGAATTTAGAGCCAGCTCCACATAGGCATCAATTGCTTTTTGACTAATAGAGCCCGGGACAATGAAGTCACTTGCGGCCGATTCTGCTGTATTGACAATCTTTTGTAACGGATAGCCTGCGGTGTCAGCAGGGATGGTAGTGTCATTATCGAACCAATAGCCAAAGAGTGTTAGCGAAGATATTAGCTCAGGGTGGCGTTGCGCTACTAACTGCGCATTGGTTGAGCCCATAGACCAGCCAAATAGATGGGGTTTAATCCGCCATTCTTTTTGTTTACTTATCCATTGCAAAACAATAGCCAGGTCTTTTGCTGCTCTGTCTGGCGTAAACCACTCCGATTCGTCTCTCGGTGTATCACCATAACCTCTCAGGTCTACAGCATAAACGGCATAACCGGCGTCTACGATGCCATCCATTAAGGAAAGATCTTCACCGTCAACCTGTAAATCGAAATCAGGTACTGCGCTCCAGGTCCGTCCATGAACAAGCAATATTGCTTCCGTGGCATTAGTAGCACTTTTTTCCCATAAAGCGACAGGGTGTCCATCAGCAGTTACTGTATGCTTAACTAATTCTGCCTTGCTGATTTTCTGCGGCATATTACAGGAAACGGTAAAAAAGATCATTGCTAGTAGCGCGTAAGCTGAACTCTGAAAAATTTTAAATCGAGATGGATTATTCATAATTATATTGGGGGCGTAATATTGAGAGATATGTTTAGAATGCGTGTATTATTTATTTCTTATTAGATAAATAACTTGGATAAATTAATATTTTCCTAGTAAACTAATTAAAAATAGTATATTTGCACACAGAAAGCAGTTATAAAAAATTTAAGTCATGCTTTCGATGTAGTAACAAGACATATTTATATTGAATATTTTCCCTTCCTCAAACAATTCCTTGAATTATTCCAAGACCTTACTGAATTACAATAACTTCTGCTAAGACAGGTTGTTGAAGAATGGATTATACTCAGCTATAGATATATAAAAAACGTATTTAATAATAATTAATAATAAACAAATGGAAGGAACAGTAAAATTTTTTAATGGAACTAAAGGTTTTGGATTCATTAAGCCATCAGATTCAGGAGACGACATCTTTGTACACTCTTCAGGTCTTATTGACGAAATTCGTGAGAACGATCAAGTTGAATTCGACGTAGAAGAAGGTAAAAAAGGTCTTAACGCCGTAAACGTAAGAGTTTTAAGCTAAGTAATACTTAACTTTAAGCAACTTAAATTTAGCAAATCTTACGGATTTGCTTTTTTTATGCCCAAAAACTAAAGGGGCTTCAAAATAGAACAGCAGTACTTTTATCTTTCTAATAAGCAAAAGTTGAATATAGATTATGTATTTTTATGTCTATGAAGACTTTTCAGGAAGAATTGTCTGATAACTTTAAATTGTAAAGACACTTAATGGCTAGATCGCAAGAAACCTTCGGTAAAAAAGAAAAAGAGAAAAAACGTCTTAAAAAACGTAAAGAAAAACAAGAGAAGAAAGAGGAAAGAAGAGCTGCATCTGAAGGTGGCGGGCTGGAGAATATGATGGCATATCTTGATGAAGATGGCAATATTGTAGATACTCCTCCGGACCCAACGATTAAAAAGAAGGTTATAAAAGCGAGTAGCATTGAAATAGGTGTTCCTAAGAAAGAAGAAGAGCCGGTTATAAAAGATCACGAAGGAAAAGTTTCATTCTTTGATGACTCAAAGGGCTTTGGTTTTATCATTGATAGCCTCAACCAAGAGAAATACTTTGTCCATGTGAGTGGGCTCGTAGACGAGATTCAGGAAAACGACAAGGTAAGTTATGAGCTTGAACGTGGCATGAAAGGCATGAATGCCGTCAATGTTAAAGTAATCAAGTAACGTTCTCTCTCTAGAGATTCTAAAGGGCAATTTCTGTAGTATATTTTACTTCTTTGAGAACAACAATACTGCTGTGTACTTTCACGATGTGCAGCTTGGTGAATTCCTGTAGAAATTCATAGTAAGCATCAATATCTTTTACTAATACCTTCATTTGGTAGTCTATTTCGCCGGCAAAATGGTAGCATTCCAGCACTTCCGGCATCTCAGATACCTCTTTTTCAAAGTCACATATATTTTCTGTTGAATAATCAGGCATTGTAACGTTACAAAATACTACCTGCCCTTTATCTACTTTTTTGTTATCAACTAGTGTAGTATACCCCTTGATTACACCCTCTTTTTCCATGCCTTTTATTCTTTCGAAGATAGGCGAGGTACTCAGGTTTAAACTTTGAGATAACTCTTTTATAGTCTTTTTGCTATCGGCTTGAATGTGTCGAAGGATACTCTTGTCGGTATTGTCCAGCATAATATTCTGTTTAGAGGTTATAATAAGTAAAGAAAAAGCATAATATGCTTATTTTACTTCAATTTATCGATTATTATGCTACAAACTAGCTATTTTAAAGAATAATATGCTTTTTTAAGGCCGAAATGAAGCATAGATGAATTTAACAAAAAAGGTTATTGTAGCTACAGACGGAATGTTAAAGCTGGATTATGCAAAGACAGCTCACGGACTAATCAGAGGTTCTGATCGATTCGAAGTCTTAGCCGTAATTGACACTAAACATGTTGGTGAAGATGCAGGGGAATTACTCGATGGCCAACACAGAAATATTCCGGTAATTGAATCGGTAGAGAGTGCTCTTGACAAATTTGGCGCCATTGATTACATGGTAATTGGGGTAGCAACAGTTGGCGGTGTTCTGTCGGATTCGTTGCACGCATTAATTCTACAAGCCATTAGTTGCGGACTAGGCATAGTAAACGGACTCCACGATCAGCTAGGTGAAAGAGAGGATATTATAGCTTTAGCTAAGAAATATGATGTAGAACTTATAGATATCCGCAAGCCCAAACCAATTAAAGAATTACATTTCTGGACTAGCGACATATATAAGGTTGATGTTCCTATTGTCGCCTTTTTAGCTATGGACTGCGCCATGGGCAAACGTACTACCGCTCGCTTAATAATGGAAGCTTGTGCTAGTAAAGGGATGAAAGCGGAAATGATTTATACGGGTCAGACCGGTTGGATGCAGGGCAGCAAATATGGCTTCATCTTCGATTCAACAATTAATGACTTTGTTTCTGGTGAGCTTGAACATGCTATAATGAGTTGCTGGAATGAAGTGAAACCTGATTTAATCCTGCTTGAAGGTCAGAGTAGTTTGAGGAATCCAAGTGGTCCCTGTGGACTAGAGTTTTTAATTTCGGGAAATGCCAAACAGGTGATATTGTCTCATGCACCACATAGAAAACACTTCGATGATGATAAGGCATGGGGTCTGATCCATTCTGTGGCCTCTGAGATTGAGATAATTGAAAAATTTAACTCAAAGGTTATTGCCCTGGCGTTGAATACCAATGGGCTTTCCGAAGAAGAAGCTACTGAGTACAAGGCAGATTATGAACAAAAACTTGGCATTCCTGTGGTTATGCCCCTTGAGGAAGGGGTAAATATACTTATAGAAGCAATAAAATTTTAATATATGAAAATCACGAAAGTAGAAGCATTTACAAAAAACCTGGCTTTAACCAAGCCATACACCATTGCTTATAAAACTATTTCAGATGTAGAAAATGTGTTTCTACTTATCACGCTGGAAAATGGCATAACCGGAATTGGGGCTGCCAATCCGGATACGCAGGTAGTAGGCGAAAACCCCGCGCAGGTGTTGCTAAATTGCGAATCTGATTACTGCCAGTCGTTTGTTGGACGCGACATCAGGCATTTTAGACTTATGATTCAGGAGATAGCCGCTGCTTATCCTGGCAAGCCGGGTACTCTGGCAGCCTGGGATATAGCCTTACATGATACATTTGGCAAATACATGGAAATGCCGGTGGTGGATTTCTATGGTCGGCATATTGAATCTCTTCCAACATCTGTGACTATAGGTATAATGGATGTTGAAGACACCGTTAATGAGGCCAGGGAGTTTGTTAATCTGGGATTTAAGGTGCTGAAGGTTAAAATGGGGCAGGATGTAGAACTTGATATTGAGCGAATAAAGAAAATACATGAGTATAATCGTGAGGTTATTATCAGGGTTGATGCAAATCAGGGGTATGATGCCGATGATTTACATAGGTTTATAAAGGCTACGGCAGGACTGGGGCTGGAGTTAATTGAGCAACCTGTGGCAGTTGGCAAAGAGGATTTGCTTTCTTCTTTTGATGAAGAGAGTCGAAGATTATTAGTTGCCGATGAAAGCTTAAAGAATAGCACTAGCGCCATAAAGTTTGCTGACACTCCACAGCTATTTGGCAATTATAATATCAAATTAATGAAGTGCGGTGGTCTTATGGGTGCATTTGACATTGCTACTATAGCCAAAGCAGCCGGAATTAGCCTTTTCTGGGGTTGTAATGATGAGAGTATTGTTAGTATTACAGCGGCGCTTCATGCAGCCTTTGCCTGCCCTCACACCAAATATATTGACTTAGATGGCAGTCTGGATCTGGCTGAAGACATTGTTACCGGTGGCTTTATTTTAGAAGATGGCGTTATGAGTATCAGAGATAAAGCAGGATTTGGTTTTGAACTTAACTGATTAATTATGAAATACTTACTAAATGGATTGCTGGTTTTATTGATATTGAGTAGTTGCTCCGAACAGCCAGCCATACAAGAATATTCAGCAGAGGTAGATGAAGTGTTTGCAGATTGGGATGCCGCCAGTCCGGGTGCATCTATGGCAATAATTCGTGATGGTCAAGTGGAATATGCTAAAGGATATGGTATGGCTAACATGGAATACGCCATTCCCAATGTCTCAAATACTGTCTTTCGAATCGGCTCAACATCAAAACAGTTCACCGCTGCCTGTATTGTGCTGCTGGCTGAACAAGGCAAACTAAAACTTGCCGACAATTTGTCAAATTATTTTCCAGAGTTTCCCGATTATGCAAATGATATTACCGTCAGGCATCTTTTGAATCATACTAGTGGCGTAAGAGATTATTTAACCCTGGCTTATCTGACCGGTTATGGTGATGATGATTTCTATACGGATGAAGATGTGATGAAGCACCTGGTAAATCAGCAAGAGCTAAATTTCAGTCCGGGCAGTGAGTTTCTATACTCCAATAGTGGGTATTGGCTATTAGGCCAGGTGGTTAAGCAGGTTTCTGGAGTTTCTATGACTGTTTATGCTGACGAGCATATTTTCAAACCGTTGGCTATGTCAAATACGCATTTCCATGATAATAATTCCATGATAGTGGTTAACAGAGCCTCGGGATATAGACCTGTTAAGGATCATTATGAAATTAGTATGACTCAGCTGGAGATGATTGGTGATGGCGGAATATTTACTACTGTAGAGGATATCGCCAAATGGGTTGATAACTTCACTACACATAAAGTTGGTAGTCAGGAGTTTACCAATACCATGCAAACCAGAGGGATTCTCACTAGTGGCGATACGATTAACTATGCCCTTGGCTTAAATGTGACTACATATAAAGGAATGGATGTTATAAGACATGGTGGTGCTTTTGTAGGCTTTAGGGCTGAATTAGTACGTTTTCCTGCAGAAGGTGTGGCTGTGACGGTATTGGCAAACAGGAGCGATGGCCAGCCATCACAGCGGGCTAATCAAATTGCTGATGTAATATTTGCTGACATTCTGGAGACCGATGAAAAAGAAGTGGCTTCAGAAAAGGAAACAGAAACATATATTCCTTCTTCAGAAGTATTAAATGCATATGTAGGCAGCTACTGGAGTGATGAAAACATGGAATACAATAATATTCTTATCAAAAATGACACCCTCTATACAGGCAATTATAAGCTTATTCCTGTAGCTGAAGGTGAATTTGTTCTTGAAGTTGCTCCTGAGATAAAACTGAGTTTCAATGGTGATGACCTGACCCTGGTAGTTCCCGGCGGAGCTCCACAGGTCTATGTTGCTTATGTTCAGACTGAATACGATCAAGCCTACCTGACCATGCTGTCGGGTAATTATTATAGTGAAGAATTACAAGTATATTATAAGATTGAAATGAAAGGGGAGGAGCTGATGCTTTTTGTTAATGACAAAGAGATCTCACCACTTAAATCAGCCAAGGGTGATGTATTTGTAAATGATGATATAGGCACTTTTGAATTTACCAGAACCAGAGACATGATATCTGGTTTTACACTTGCTGCAGGACGAGTTAAGAATTTAAAATTTTCTAAAAAATGATCGGTATAAATTAAAGAATATGAGGAAGTTATCTTTATTAAGCAAAGTAATTATTGGCTTGTTGTTGCTGAGCCGGTGTACGCCTGTTGAAGAGCAAAAGACTAGTATGCTTATCCGAAATGCTGCGATAATCGATGGTACCGGGTCAGATAGATATATTGGCTCGATAAGAATAATAGACAACATTATCACTGAAATAGGTAAGCTGGAAGTTATGGCCTCGGATTCAGTTATCGATGGCACTAATATGGCACTTAGTCCGGGCTTTATTGATACTCATAGCCATCATGACTGGGATACCTCAAGGACTGTAGACGCAGCTATTAGTCAGGGTATTACCACGATAATTGTTGGTCAGGATGGATCTTCCAGGACCTCCATAAGCCATTATTTTGATTCGCTCGCCACCTACCCATTGTCATTGAACGTCGGATCCTATATAGGTCATAACACAGTTAGGGCAGCTGTTATGGGTGAAGACTTTAAGCGAGAGGCAACAAATGAAGAGATTGAAGCTATGAAGCAGCTTGTAATCAAAGGAATGAAAGATGGTGCTTTGGGGCTTTCTACAGGTTTGGAATATGATCCCGGGATATATTCAACTACCGAAGAAGTTATAGAATTAGCAAAAACCACATCGGGCCTTGGCGGTAGATATATTAGTCATATGCGTAGTGAGGACGTTAATTTTGAGAAAAGTATTGATGAAATATTAAGGATAGGTAAGGAAGCAAACATTCCTGTGCAGATTTCTCATTTTAAATTAGCCAGGAAAGGACTTTGGGGGCAGGCTGCAAATGTACTCGAACGATTGGATAGTGCCAGAGCTAAAGGAGTTCTGGTTACAGCTGATGTATATCCCTATCAGTATTGGCAATCTACGATGACAGTATTATTCCCCAAAAGAGATTTTGATAACAGGGTAAGTGCTGAGTTTGCAATAACAGAGCTCACATCGCCGGAAGGCATGATAATAGCCGAGTTTAAAGCCAATACGGAATATGAAAATCTGACTTTAGAAGATATTGCAATTTTGCGAGAGGAAGATCCGGTTACAACATATATGGAGCTAATTAGGATGTCACTTGAAACTCCGGGTGAAAGCATAATTGCTAAATCTATGGATTTAGATGATATCAAGACCTTAACCAGATGGAAATATGCTAACATTTGTTCTGATGGTGCTCCCGTTGGTCATCCCAGAGGATGGGGAGCTTTTCCCAGATATCTCAATATGGATACCGGTGAATCACTGGAGATGAAAATTCATAAAATGACGGCTCAGGGAGCTGAAAACCTTGGTTTAGATGGTATAGGCTACATCAAGGTGGGCTATTATGCTGATTTGGTACTGTTTAATCCAGATAGGTTTGTAGATAATGCCACTTTTGAAGAAGGTCAGCTTCGGGCCAGTGGATTAGAATTAGTCTTTGTCTCAGGAGAAATTGTTTATAAAAACTCTTCGCCAACTTTTAAATATCCGGGAAGAGTAATAAAATAACAGGCACGGTTAATACTGCTCCTATTTTTGATCAAGCATTTTTAAGTTAGCGATAATATCATCCATACTCACTTGCGCAGAATCCTCATCGCGAACAGTTTCCAAGGTATGCATCAGCGCATTTAATTGAAAGCGCATATCAGATTGCTTGCTCTGATACTCTCTTAGGGCATCAATTACCGGCTGTAATGAATCTCTGGGCGGTTGTGTGATTGCTTCATTGTGCGCCCTCATATCATCTATAATCGCTGTAAAAATTTCATTCTCGGGAATGTCTACATGTTCCTTCTTGCCTTTATTCTGCAGAATATTAATTTGTACGTATTTATTGATTAAAGAAACCTTATTCTCGAAGGGTATATAGGTCATAATCGTAGCTTTTAGTTTAAACAATAGCTAGTTAATAGTCAGATACTTACCGACATGTAAATGCTACAATAAAATTACGAAAGAAATTGCTATGACTAAAATGTAATCCAGCTTATCGAACTCATATGATGCTAATTATTCCTTCTTGGGTCTTGGGCCACGAAGTTTAATTATCAAGCCATCAAGAAACTTACGTAAAATCTGATCACCCGCCTCTTCAAAGCCGGGATGATCTTCATTTCTAAACATGTCTCCAAGCGCTCCTTTGGTGATTTTAAAATCAACCAATTCTAAGATTTTAACAATATCTTCATCGCGAAGCTTATGAGCAACTCTTAACTTTTTTAGAATGTCGTTATTAGTAAGCATAATAGATTTTTCTAATAATTAGTCTACAAAGGTAAACGCTTTTCCCGTCTTACCTGCTCTGCCGGTACGGCCAATACGATGGATATAGCTATCAAATGTCATTGGTATCTGATAGTTAATAACATGTGTCACATCTGATACATCAATACCCCTGGCAGCCACATCGGTAGCTACCAGCACCTTAATTTCACCATCCTTAAAGGATTTCAGAGCTCGCTGTCTGGCATTTTGGCTTTTATTACCATGAATCTGGTCTGATGATATACCTGCACTGTTCAACTTCTTGCATAAACGGCTTGCTTTGTGCTTTGTTTCTTCAAATAATAGCACTTTTTCATAATCTTCTTCAGAAACCATATTCAACAGAACCTTAAACTTATCATCCCCATTAGACATCCTGATTATGTCCTGGTCAATATTATCTCCGGCGGTATCTCCTTGACTAACCTTCACATTTAATGGATTGTTTAGGATGCTGCCAATTAGCTCTTCCTGAGTTCTATCCATGGTTGCTGAGAATAGCATTGTTTGCTTTCGCTCCCGCATAGCACTAATCATGCGCTTCACGTCATGAATAAATCCCATATCCAGCATACGATCGAATTCATCGAGAACTAATGTGTTAAATCTGCTAAAGTCAAGTACTTTTCTACTACTCAGATCAAGTAATCTCCCTGGTGTGCCAATTATTACATTGTTCGGCTTACGAAGGTTCTGGAGATCACGGTTAATATTAGTACCACCAATAAACACAGCACTTTGCATACCAAGCCCTTTGGTCATGCTCGTAAATTCTTCTTCTACCTGAGTGGCTAGTTCTCGGGTTGGAACCACAACTAAAGCATAAGATTTACGCTTATTATGAATCAATTTCTCAATTATCGGGATAAGAAAGGCTCCTGTTTTGCCTGTACCTGTTTGCGCTATGCCCAGCATATCCCGGCCATCCATTAACGCCTCTAGTGTTTTGTCCTGAATCTCTGTTGGTCTTTTAAAACCCTTTTTATACAAGCACTCCTTTAAATTAGCACTAATAGGCATATCGTCATAAAGACGTTCAGAGATATACTCTTTTACTTCTGTGCCGCTTGCCTTACTGATAAGAAGAGTAGGGTCGAGGGTTGATTTTTTACGTCCAGAGCCTTGTCTTGCCGGTCGGCGATTGTTTGCCGGCTTGCCGGCAGATCTAAAAGACCTTTTGGCTTTGCCGGATTGTTCGTTGCCATTTCTATTATTAGCTTTTGCTGGCCTGTTAGACCTGTCAGAGCTATTAGAGCCATTTGAGTTATTAATTGGCTTTCTTTTACGTTTCTTTTTATATGTATTATTTTCCATATCTGTCATTTTGCACACCTCTTTTATCGCTGTTTTGAGTAAAATCTTGTCTTTTGAAGACAGACCTGTTCTAAAACAGCACTGTGTGTGTTTGTTTGTAATTAGTTAATTCTGTTCTGCTGCTAGCCGAATCAGAGAGAAAAGAGAGGGTTCCTATTTTGGCGGGAATACTGCCTTGACTAAAAGTCTGCTAGAATTATTAAGCTGCAAAGATAGAAAAAATATATTAATAACTAGCAAAAATGTCTTTATGCCCAAAGAATACAGTATAATGAACAGCTATTATACTTGTGGCCAGCCGTTAATTTCTTCCACGTTACCGATCATTAAACCCTCATGAGGCAATAGGAATTCTATTACGTCATTAACTCACTTCAAATCAGTCGCTTTGCTTTATTTGCCTTCTCATCATAGCGGTGCTATGCTTTCGAATCCAAACTGCCTGATTTATTGCGATTTAAAGCCTCATCACAAACCCTATTGCATAATCCGGGTTAAACCCTCACGAGGCGGATAATCGGGGATAAATATAAGATCTCTCGCGCCTAGCTCCTTGAAGTATTATCCTAGTTTAGTTTTTCAACCATCTTTTTCTAACTGTCTAGTATTTCTTTCGATTCTTTCTCTTTAAAACTCATTACAAGGTTTAGAGCATC
>Ga0164313_10002748_pt1 | contig 15717 bp, 10 predicted proteins | sample GuaBasSedimGuay4_FD_113735 | JGI IMG/M metagenome (GOLD analysis project Ga0164313, IMG submission 113735) | Subseafloor sediment microbial communities from Guaymas Basin, Gulf of California, Mexico - Guay4, Core 4569-4, 0-3 cm | ecosystem: Environmental > Aquatic > Marine > Hydrothermal vents... | reverse complement strand
GCGCGCCTCTCCGGAGTAGGAATACATATGGTTTGTGAAAAAGACGTCGGCAAAACCATCCCGATCGAAATCCTCGACGACCACATCCTTGGCATAGGTGGTCTCGAACGCCACTCGGTCGTCCGGGTTGAACAGACCGTCCTGGTTGAGATAGGCCCATGAGGTTGCGCCCTTTTGGTTGGCAAAAACGACATCGACCGTGAGGTCGTTGTTGATGTCGGCCAGGGTCACGGCGTGGGGACTGTTGGTCGGAAGGCTGATCCGGTTTTGCGATGTGTAGCCGTCGGATCCTCCGAGGAAGATAAATGACTCGTTTCCATCCCCGTTCGAGAACGCAAGGTCGATCCAGCCGTCCTGGTTGACATCGGCTGCGTCCACGTCAGTGGCCCCGCGAGTTGCCAATTCAGTAAAGTCGGATGCCGAGAACTCGCCATCTCGATTCCAGTAGATGCGGGAAGGAGACTCACCGGTTGTCCCGCGGTACTCCCAGAATCCCGCCGACATGGCAAAGATGATATCGGGAAACCCATCCTGATTAAGGTCCGCCGAGGTGATGCCCTGAGCGTTCTGTGAGGGAAGGGATGTTCTGCCCTGGAAGGGATGTGAAGACCAGAGGCCGGGTTCGATGTCCGAATTCGATCCGGGGTTCCCCCAATAGATGGCAGAGTCCATGCTGGTCCAGGTTCCGTTTGAGAAATTGGCGACCGCAAGATCGGTTTTCCCATCCAGGTTGAAGTCACCGGGTTCCACTTTCATGGGGCCGTCGGCCGGGACATAACTATGGCGTTCTATGCTGAAGTCGCGGCCATTTCCCCAGTAGATGGACATGTCGAGCATCTCGAGCAGAGGATGGGAATTCGGGCAGAGGATATCGATGAATCCGTCGCCATTGTAATCCCATCGATTAATGGTCTGGATCCGTCCGGCGGCGGAGACGTACAGATTCGCTCCGGCGTCGGAGAATGCGCCGTCGGCAAAATCGGAGAAGCTGTCCTCGATCCAGGACTCGCTACCATGCAGCATACCGGTCATCAGCCCGATCAGGACGATGGAAAGGGCGAAAGGGTTTCGGTTCATAGATCGTTTGTCTGGTGGTCGTTTGGACCGGTGGAAGGGGTCGTTTGAGGGCCGTTCGAAGGGGTCAAACCTTGATTCCTGCATTGGCATGCACGAATGCAAGGAATGACCCCGTGGGCGTTTGAAGGGTCACAGGGCGTTTGAAGGGGGCACGGCTGTTTGAGCCGACTAGGGTCAGGTGCGCGAGAACCGCCAGCGACAGGCACCGGCCATGTCTCTTGCAGGGATACGCACCCATTATCGGCAAGGACGGGTTCCCCGGAGGCAGGTGCCCGGGCGAATTGAATTATCGGGTGATGATCGACCATCAGATCGATCGAGGTATTGACTGGACATGAACTGGGTAGTTACCTTTGAACTCGCGGAACTCATATGACAAGGCTAGAGGGCACTTTGATTTATTCGAGACAATCTCCGATCAATCAAGGTGCCCTAGAAGCACTCCCAAAGTATTGACTTCGATTTATGGCTGAAACCGACCGAAAGATACATGGTGTGGTGACCGCGGTGGTGACTCCCCTGGATGCCGGGGGAGGGGTGGATGAAAAGGGTCTGCAGCGCCTGATTGAACGGCAAATAGATGGTGGCGTGAACGGTATTTTTGTACTGGGCTCGGTCGGCGAGGGTGTACTGCTGAGTGATGTGGCGGCGCTTGGGGTCGCTTCGATTGCCGTGGCGACCGTGGCCGGGCGCTGTCCCGTCTTGGCCGGAGCAAGCGACAACTCCACCGGGCGGTGCTTGAAGCGATTGGAGGAACTGTCGCGCATGGGCGTGGATTATGGAGTCGTGACTCTGCCCTTTTATGGTTGGCCCGGGCGGGTGGATGACAGCGTCCGATTTTTCAAGGAGGTGGCAGCGGACTCACCGTTGCCGCTGATGGCCTATAATCTGCCCAAGGCGGTCGGCTGGAAGATGCCGGTTGAAGCCCTGGAGCAGCTCTTCGAGATTTCCAACATTATAGGTATCAAGGACACCCATGCCGATTACGATGGTATGGAAGCGATTGCTTCGGCGTTGCGTCCCGCCCATTTTTCTTATCTCCCCGGCAATTCGATGTTTGCGGCGGGTTTGCTGAAAGCGGGGGCCGATGGAGTCGTCTCCACTCCGGCAAATATTTTCCCCGAGCCGTTTGCCGATCTCTATCGCAGTTTCTGCGAGGGCCGGATGGATGTGGTTGACCGCATCGACAGGGAGTTGATTCCCTTGCTGGGGAAATTGCTCACGGTTCTGCCGACCGGGGCCGGCTCGATCAAGGCGGCTCTGGAACTGCAGGGCGTTTGTACAAGGCACACGGTCAGCCCCTGGCCGGAGGCGAGTGAATCGGATCTGGAGGGTTTGAAAAAGCTGCTGGATGAAACGACTCAGGCCATCGACCGTTTCCAGACGGACGATGGGAAATGAATCCATCAACTGATGGGCACTTTGATTAATTCGAGACGGTCAGCGCAGAAAACCAAACAACCACGCTTTATGAAACACATTGCTTGTCGCTCCGGATCGATTGTGGCCGGATTATCGAGATTATCAGGCGCAATCGCCCTGCTCTTTGCAGGTCCGATTTCGATGAGCGGGACGGTTCATTTTGCCTCCGGCTTTCGAGTGGGGGAAGTCTCACAGGACAGCGCGATTGTCTGGACGCGCCTGACGCAGGAGCCGGAGCGCAATTGGGATGGACTGGTGCCAAGCCCGTTGATGAGTCCGACCCGTGTGTTCGTGGATTTCCCGGAGATTCCCGTGTCCGATTGGGAAGGGGCGGTGCCGGGCGCGGCGGGTAAGGTCCGGCTTGGAATCTCGAAACAGGCCGATCTCAGTGGCGCTCGCTGGGAGGACTGGGTGGAGGTGGGTCCGGTGACTGATTTCATTCACCAGTTTTCACTTTCCGGCCTCGAATCCGGCACGCGGTATTACCTGGTGATCGAAGGACGTGATGAAAAGGATGGCGACTTGAATCGAAGTTCGGTGGGTTCTTTCCGAACGGCCCCGAATCCGGATTCCGCGGACGAACTCTGGTTCGCCGTCACCACCTGCCAGCTCTATTACCAGAGGGATGACCGCGAGGGATTCAGGATCTTCGAGTCGATGGCGAAGCTCAGCCCGCTCTTTCTGGACAAGCCGGCCTTCCTTGTATCGACCGGGGACAGCGTCTATTATGATCGCGACAATCCCCGTGCGAGCACGGTGGCCCTCGGCCGCCTCCATTGGCAGCGCATGTATTCACTGCCAATGATCAGGGAGTTCTTTCGCAATGTTCCGGGCTATTGGGAAAAAGATGATCACGACACGTTCTTTGACGACTCGTGGAGGGAGTACGATGCGCCTTGGATAGAACCGCTGACCTTTGAAGAGGGCTCGGCATTGTTTCGGGAACAGGTGCCGATGGGGCCGGAGTTGTACCGTACCTATCGATGGGGCAAGACCGTTCAGATCTGGTTGGTGGAAGGGCGCGAATACCGCTCGGCCAATGACATGGAGGATTCACCGGAAAAGACAATCTGGGGAGCCGAGCAGATGGATTGGTTGAAAGAGTCCATTCTCGAGAGCGATGCCGCGTTCAAGATCCTGATCAGTCCCACCGCAATCGTAGGACCGGACAATCCTGATCAGATCGATAGTCATGCGAATGAATCCTTTAAGAGTGAAGGAAGCGCTTTTCGGCGCTGGACCTATGATGAAGGTCTGAACAATCTTTATGTAATCTGCGGCGATCGCCATTGGCAATATATGTCGACTGATCCGCTCTCGGGACTCCGGGAATTTGCCTGTGGTCCCTCCAGCGATGCCAGTGTTCTGGGTGGACCCGGATTCAAACCGAATTTCCATTCATTTTATCGTCCCGGGGGTGGATTTATCAGCGTGAGCGCCAAGGAAGGCATCAAAAAGGTTCTCGCCCATCCCCAGCGAATCATTGAGATCGACGGTCCTCCGATCCTGACGATCCGGATACATGATACCGATGGTGAGGTCGTTTACGAATACCGCGATTCCTCTCTTGGCGGCTGATCAACCAATTTTCCTGGAATATGCATGATTAATCGAAGAAACTTTCTCGGGGCGATGGGACTGGCGACGGCCGGTGTGCTGGCCCCAACCGCGGGTCGATCGCAGGAGAGGACGGCCGCCATCCGACGGCTCGCGGGTCAGATTAAGATCACCGATATCAAGACCGCGGCGATTGACATCCGCTACAAGACGCACCTGGTGAAGGTGACCACCGACTCGGGCCTCTACGGCCTGGGAGAAGGGTTTCCCAAGGCGGAAATCGCCGACGATATCAAAAGGATCAAGAAAGAGATCATCGGTCGGGATCCACTCGAGGTGGAGGTCCTGCACCACGCACTGACCGAAAAATTCATGTCACGTGGATCGCGCAACGGCGCCCTTTGCGGGGCGATCGGCGGGATTGAGACTGCGCTTTGGGATCTGGCCGGGAAGATCCTGGAGGTCCCGGTTTACGTGCTCATGGGCGGGGCCTACCGCTCAAAGGTTCAGCTCTACTGTGATGTTGATTCCCCCAAGTCGGATGAACCCGAAGCCTGGGCGGAAACGGCCTTGGAAGCCAAGGAATTTGGATACCGAGCGTTGAAGCACTCTCTGCCCCGTTTCGACAGTCCCCGCAACGGAACGATCACTTTGGGGACGATGCGGAAGTGGACGCGGATCATGGAAGAGACCCGCGACATCCTGGGGCCGGACTTTCCGATCGGAATGGACCTCCATTGGAAGTATCATTCCGTGGACGTGTTGCGTTTCACCGAGATGATCGAGGATCTCAACCTCTGGTTTCTCGAGGACCCGATCCAGCCCGAAGACGTGGCCGGTTGTCTGCGTCTGACCCGGGAGAGCGGGGTGCCGATCCTGACCGGTGAGAATCTCTACACCCGGCATGGTTTCAGGCCCTACATCGAAAGACAGGCTTGTGACATGGTGCATCCCGATCCACAGAAATGCGGTGGCCTGCTCGAGATGAAAAAAATCGCGGATTGGGCGGAGATCTATTCGATTCCGACCATGTGCCACAACGGAGCGTCTCCGGTCGGGACCGTCGCTTCCGCCCATGCCTGCATGGCGACCCGGTCATTTGTCGCGCTCGAAACGGATGCGATCGAGAGTCTCCGGGTGCCGCACTGGCAGGATATCATTGTAAGGGATGGACCTCTGTACAGGGACGGTTACCTCAAAGTATCCGATCGACCCGGACTGGGCATCGAACTCAACGAGGAAGTCTGCCGGGCTCATCTTGCGGATGACCGGGGCTTTTTTGAGTAGGTTGCCCTAAAAGCATTCCCCGGATCTGCAATGATTATAGCCATCGCGATTTTGGGTCTGCCGTGCTGCTCACAGTTTGACTCCCGCAACAGCAAACTGAACGGGTAGGGCGTGGCCGCCGGACGCGGGGTCCAACAGGCTGAGTTTTGTCCCATGCGCCTGTTTTTGACGGCGCGTCCGGCGGCCACGCCCTACCCGAGAATCCTGAAGAAACTTATTTGGGGCTCCACTACTCCGGTTCGATCTGGTCGACGCGGCGTTTGTGGCGACCGCCGTCGAAGTCGGTGGTCAGGAAAAGGTCGACGATTCGCAGGGCCGTTTCGAGTGAGACGGTCCGCTCCCCCATGGCGAGGCAGTTGGCGTCATTGTGCCCGCGGGACCATTTCGCGGTGTCATCGCTGAAGCAGAGTGCGCACCGGATCCCCCTGACCTTGTTGGCCACCATGGCCTCACCGTTGCCGGAGCCACCGAGAACGATTCCCCGGTCAGCTTCGCCCCGGGCCACGGCTTCAGCGGCCGGTCGCACGAATTGCGGGTAATCACAGGATTCAGAGGAACCGGTTCCAAAGTCCTGAACTGTGTAACCCCGGCCTTTCAGGTGTTCGATGATGGCCTGTTTGTAATTGAAACCGGCGTGGTCGGATCCGATGGCGATGGTGAGCATGGGGGAAGAGGCTGTAGGCTGCAGGCTGTGGGTTCAATTCATCATTCAACTCACCGGGCGGTCGGGCGGTGGTCGGTGATCGGGCTTGACCTCTTTGGCCGGGAGGCCCGAGGCGAGACGTGGTTTGGTTCGGGCGGTTACCAGGCAGGCCGTCAGGGTGAGGCCGGCACCGAGCAGTTCGATGCCATTGTAGGTTTCGTTGAAGAACACGACACCTCCCACCGCGATGACAGGGGGCAGCAGGAGCTGGAGCATTGAGCCCTGGGCGACTGGAAGATCCTTGTAGGCCCGGGTCATGGCCAGCTGGCCGAACGCGGCCATCAGACCGCAGGCGACAAGGAGGGTCAGGATCAAGGCCGTGAATTCCGTATCCCGGTGAACGGACGGAATCGTGGAGACGGCCAGACCATAGAAGCATTGAGCCCCGAAGATGGTGGAACTCGATTCGCGCTGATGCAGCTTGCGAATGCAAACGACGATGAATCCGGCAATGACGGCACCGGCGATTCCGAGGATCTCATAAGATCCCGGGGCCTTGAGGTCCGTCACTCCGGTGAGCAGAGCCAGACCGGTCATGGCCAGGATCAGACTCACGATCAATCGTCCGGACAGGGGTTCTCGAAGGAAGAGACCTGCCATGATCGCACCGAAGACGACATAGGTATTGGAGATAAAGGTTGCTCGCCCCGGTCCGAGTTCAACCAGGGTCAGGTAGTAGATCCAGACGCCGATAGCGCCCAGAATCCCCCTTATGATGAGAAGTGGGTTGGAGAAGAGGTGGCGTGGCTGAAAGTTTCCCCTTCGGTAGAAAAGACCAAAGAGGACGGCGAATCCGACCAGGAACCGGGACGTCGACACCACCCAGGCATCCACCTGTCCGAGGGTGCCGAGCGCGCGGATGAGCAAGGCGTTTCCCGCGAAGAGCACAACCGAAAGCAGCATGAGGAGCACGGCCTTTCGAACCGCGCCTTCGGCATGGGTTTCAGGTGATGTGGATTGGGTTGGGTCCATAACGAAAAAACCGCGCCGGATGAATCGGGCGCGGTCTGGTTGAGGGTGGTGAAGTCAGTATCAGCAGAACAGACCGCACACCTGCGCGCCGTGGAACCCGGGACGAATAAGGCGCCAGGTCTTTGGGGCGATTCGGGGATCACTGCCTAAACTGCTGAAAACGGTCATTCGTGGTGAACCAAGCGGGAATGACCAATCCAGTCGAGTCTTGAATCGCAATCGGGCGGGTTTGAAAAGGGGGTGGGGATGGTCAGTGCGGGACTGATTCCGAATCCATGGGTGCGGTTTGAGGTCGCCCTCCGGGTTCTGCAGAAATTCCACGCCCGCGGCGTTGGTCGGATCGAGGATAGCCCGACAGGGATACCCTCGACATGAACGCCTTGCGGTTTCTGGCTTTCTGCAAAACGATGACAATCTCCAATTAATCAAAGTGCCCTCAATTTCATCTTGACTCATGAGGTGGTCCGGAGAGGGAGTAGCCTCCCAAACGATATGCGGAAAAAAGACAGCAGGTTGCGGGAACATGTAGCAGTCGCCGGGTTGTCGGCGAATGAAATTGGGGCGTCCCGCTCCCGGTACGATCGACACTGACCACGATGGGCACTCTGCAGAGCAAATTACTCGAGACTTCCGACTTTCTCTATGGTGTGGAGCTCGTCTCCACCCGGGGATCGATGTCGGATACAACTGCCATCGCGACCCGCAATTACGCCAACGAACTGATTGCCTGCGACCAGCTGGATTGGGTGTCGATTACCGACAATGCGGGCGGAAACCCGATGTTGGCTCCGGTCGCTCTGGCCAAGCCGATCCTCTATGCGGGCAAAGAGGTGGTCATCCATCTGTCATGCAAGGATTTCAATCGAAACGGTTTGGAGAGCGAAGCGTGGTTCCTCGCGAGCGAAGGTTTCAACAACGTTCTGGTTCTCACCGGCGATGCACCCATTTCCGGAAATGAAGGGGTTGCCAAACCTGTCTTTGACATCGATTCGATAGGCCTGCTCACCCTCCTGGGGAAAATGAATGAAGGTATGGCGATTCCGCTGGGTCGTTCCAAGCGGACAAAGCGGCTCGAGCGGACAAATTTTCTGCTTGGTGCCGTTACGACGAACTTCAAACTGCATGAGAACGAAGTTATCCCCCAGCACCTGAAGCTGGAAAAGAAGATCGAACACGGTGCCCAGTTCATCATCAACCAGGTCGGATACGACTCGCGCAAGATACACGAGCTCACCGCATATATGGAGCGGAAAGGGATCGGAAACGTCCCCCTGATCGGCAATGTTTTCGTCCTCAATCGCGGTGTTGCGCGCGTTTTCAACGCAATGCGAATACCCGGGGTGGTGGTATCCGACGCCCTCCTTGAAACCTGTGAAAAGCAAGCCCGCTCTCCCGACAAGGGGAAGTCGTTCTTTCTCGAACTGGCCGCGAAGCAGATCGCCGTTTATCGCGGTTTGGGCTATCGGGGGGCCTATTTGGGCGGCGTGCACCGGTTTGAGGATCTGGACCGGATTTTCGCGATCGAGCGGACCTTCGGGGCTGAAGATTGGGTGACGTTTGCCCGTGAAATCCGCTTTTCCCGGCCCGGAGAGTTCTTCACCTTCGCTGAGAACCCGGATACCGGTCTGGCTGATCCCGATCGATTGGAACCGAATTACGAGGCTTCCCTGAAACGGAGACAGAAGACCAGGAACGTTACCCTGAATTATCGCGTTTCCAAATGGGCCCACGGCGCCATCTTCGAGTCCGGAACATTTTTCGCGAAAGTGGGGGGGCGGCTATGCGAAAAATCGCGGGACCCAAAGAACGGGCCAAAGTGGTTGCGGGCAATCGAGCACCTGAGCAAGGCGGCTCTTTATCAGTGCATGGATTGTGGTGATTGCTCCCTGCCGGATGTCGCTTACCTGTGTCCGGAGTCGCAATGCGCCAAGAATCAACGGAACGGACCCTGCGGGGGCACCCGCGACGGGAAGTGCGAGGTTCACGATTTCGAGTGTATCTGGGCGCGTGCCTACGATCGCATGAAATACGAAGGGCAGGATCAGAAACTTCTCGACCACGTCCCGGTCATCCAGGACCAGGGCCTGCGCGGAACATCTGGTTGGGCAAACAATTGGTTGGGCCGCGACCATTTCGCTCCAAAGGAACCGGACAATGCGCCGGACAAGGAATTGACGACAAAAAGGAAGATCGAAAAAAAGGAAGAGAAGACCAATGGCGATTGAAGGACTGAAAATTATAGGCGAATCGATCAACGATTCGGTTCCATCGACAAAGAAGCTGTTCGCAGCGAATGACATTGAAGGGCTGGAGAATCTGGCGAAGCTTCAAGACGAGAGAGGTGCGGCGTATATCGATGTCAATGTAGGCGAGCGCGATCCGGAATTCATGGCTGAGATGGTAAAACGGGTTCAAGCCGTGACCACCAAGCCGCTTTCGGTTGATACGCCCGACCTGAAGATCGCCCGAGCCGGACTCGAAGCTTACGATCCGCAGCGAGCCCAAGGTGAGCTTCCGATTATCAATTCCATCTCCGCATTGCGGGTGGAGATGTTTGATCTCTATGCCATTCAGGCCTTCAAGCCGATTCTTCTGATTTCCGAGCGCCAGGATGGCGGGGTGTCCAAGCCGTGCCTGACCGCGGAAGAAACCTACGAGACTGCCCGCGACCTGCTGCGGGTGGCCCGTGAATGCGGTGATGGAATTCCCAACGACGATCTGATTTTCGATCCGGGAATCGCACCTGTCGGGGCGGATTCGGAAAGCAATCTGAAACGCCTGCTCGACGCCATGAGATTGATTCATGAGGATGCGGAATTCGCGGGTGTGCACATGAGCGTCGGGCTCAGCAATTTCACCGTCATGCTGCCTCCGAAATGTTCCGACGGCTCGCCGGTCAAGAGCCCCTTGGAAAGCGCGTTTCTGACCCGTGCCATGCCCTTGGGTCTGGACATGGTCATCGGTTCTGTGAAACGCAAATACCGACTCCTCGCACCCGAACATCCCGCGCTGATGTGCGTGGACGATGTCTTGCGCCTGGGCGGGTTCGACGCGATCATGCGCGTTCAAGAGTTTTATTCCGAGTGAATCGGGGGCCGTTCTTTGGGATCCTGACAACCAAGGACAGCTTCCAATCACCCTACGCTTCGGATCAGCGACTGAGCCGGGAGCGAGACGCATGGAGAAAAAATATGACTGAGCAGCAGAAATTCTTACCGGACATCGAAATCGCGCGAAAAGCGACGATGGCACCTATCGAGGACGTGGCCGTGAAACTGGGAATCGACCCGGAACACATCGAGCGCTACGGAAAAGTCAAAGCCAAGATCTCGCTGGAGTTCTACAACAGCCTCGACGGCAACCCGACCGGGAAATTGATTCTGGTTTCGGCGATCAGTCCCACATCAGCGGGGGAGGGGAAAACCACGGTGTCGGTCGGCCTGGCCGACGGGTTGAACGCCATCGGGAAGAAGACCACGGTCTGCTTGCGCGAGCCTTCTTTGGGGCCTTGCTTCGGCATGAAGGGCGGTGCGGCGGGCGGCGGCTTCGCGCAGGTTGTTCCGATGGAGGACATCAACCTGCACTTCACAGGCGACTTTCATGCGATCGGCCTGGCGCACAACCTGCTTTCGGCGGTGTTGGACAACCATATTCATCAGGGCAACAAACTGAATATCGATGTCCGCCGGATCGTCTGGAAGCGCGTGGTCGACATGAACGACCGCGCGTTGCGCCAAACCGTCATCGGGTTGGGGGGGATCGGCAACTCGGTGCCACGCGAATCGGGATTTGATATCACGGTCGCTTCGGAAGTCATGGCCATCTTCTGCCTGTCCGAATCGCTCGGCGAATTGAAGAAGCGCCTCGGGAAAATAATTGTCGCCTACACCCGCGACCGCAAACCGGTCACGGCGGCCAACCTCAAAGTTCATGGCGCCATGGCGGTGTTGTTGAGAGACGCGTTGAAGCCCAACCTGGTGCAGACGCTGGAGAACAACCCGGCGATTATTCACGGTGGGCCGTTTGCCAACATCGCCCACGGTTGCAACAGCGTCGTGGCGACCAAGCTTGCCATGCGTCTGTCGGAGTACACGGTGACCGAGGCGGGATTCGGGGCGGATCTGGGCGCGGAGAAATTCTTCAACATCAAATGCCGCAAAGCCGGCCTGAAGCCGGACGCGGTGGTGTTGGTCGCCACCATTCGCGCGCTGAAGTTGCATGGCGGCGCCGACAAGAAAAACTTGCGGGCGCCCGATCTGGGGGCTCTCGAAAAAGGCCTCTGCAACCTGAAAAAGCACATCGAGAACATCCACAGTTTTGGTGTGCCGGTTGTGGTTGCGATCAATGTATTTGCCGACGACACAGCTGATGAATTCAAGTTGATCAAGGACAAGTGCGCGTATCTGGCAGTGCCCATCATCGAGGCAAATCACTTCACCAAGGGCGGCGCCGGGGCAGTGGACCTGGCCCGAGCGGTCGTCGAGACCACCGAAACCACCAAGAGCGATTTCAAGCCGCTCTACGAAGATGAACTGCCATTGTGGCAAAAGATCAAGACGATCGCCAGGCGGATCTACGGTGCTGATGACATTATCGCTGATGCGAGTCTGCGGAAGAAAATCGCTTCCCTGCAGGAGGAAGGCTACGGCCATTACCCGATCTGCATGGCAAAGACGCAATATTCGCTGTCAAGCGATCCGAGTCTGATCGGCACTCCGAAGAACTTTGTCATTCCCCTGCGCGAAGTCAGGTTGGCGGCCGGCGCCGAATTCCTTGTCGTGCTGACCGGAAGCGTGCTCACCATGCCGGGACTGCCCAGGGTTCCCTCCGCCGAGGCGATCGACCTGGACGAAAACGGAGAGGTGGTCGGCCTGTTTTAGGGGCCGTAACGAAATAAGTTATCAAATATGCGCAGGATTTTCGGGGAGCAACAAGGCGGGTTCGGGCGAATAGTGCGGGCTATCTGAGCCGGAATCCAACACCGTTGCCCGCCGAAAAGACCAGCAGATTTTGTGAGTCAAAGATGAAAGGGGTCAAAGCTCACATCTCGCACTGGCGTGCAAGATGTCGAGCAATGACCCCCCGTTCGCACCACTACAGTCCGGATCTGGCATCGGGATTTCGTTTCACTCAACCTACAGCCCCGATCACCCCTTGATGGCGCCGGCGGAGAGGCCGCGGACGAAAAGTTTCATCGTGAAGAGGAAGATGATGATCAGCGGGATTGAGGCGATGAAGAAGGCGGCCATGATCTTGCCCCATTGCTTGACGTATTCGCCATCGAGGTAGATCAGGCCTACGCCGAGAGTGAAGAGTTCCTGGTCGCGCAGGATGATGAGGGGCAGGAGAAATTCGTTCCAGGTGCGGAGGAAGGCGAGAATGGCCAGGGTGCCGATGATGGGTCCGGACATCGGGATGACGATATTCATGACCTGCTGGAAATGGTTGGCGCCGTCCATCTCGGCGGCTTCGAAGAGATCCTTGGGAAGATCCTCGATAAAGTTTCTCAGGACGAAAAGGTTGAAGACCTGGCCCACGGACACGCCGACGATGATGATGGCCCAGAGAGTATTGAGGAGCCCGAGGTCCTTCAGGAGGGCGAAGAGCGGAACGATGTTGGCCACGGCCGGCATGAGCATGAGCACAATAAAGGCCGACCAGAGGACGGAGGAGAACGGCATCTTGTAGCGGGCAAAGAAATACGCCGCCATGATGGCGAGAAAGAGGGTGACCGTGGTTGTGGTGACGGCGACGAAGACCGTATTTGCTATATAGGGGCCGATCAGTTCCATACCGTAGGTCCAATTCGACCAGACCCAGGTGAGCGGGTTGGTGGGGAACCACGGATTCAGGTTGAAGGTTGTGTTGTCCTTGAAGCTGATCTGCACCATCATGTAGAAGGGCAGCAGGTCGATGGCCAGAATGGCCCAGATGGCCATGTGCTTGGGCCAATCCCTCTGCTTGTGGCTGCCCAGGGTACGGATGGGTTCAGCGCTCACTTGTCGATCCTCACGTATTTGTTCTGGATATAGGTCAGTGAAAGAATAAAGACGAAGAGGATCATCCCAATGGCGCAGGCGTAGCCGAATTCACCCGCAATGAACGCCCGGTTGTACATCCACAGCCCGGGCACCATGCCCCGTCCCCCGGGGCCGCCCGAGTCTCCCAATAGAAGAAGCTGGAGGCCGTAACCCTGGATGGTGGCGATGACCAGCAGGATGAGCATGAGGCGAATCTGGGTCAGGATGAGGGGGAATTCAATGTGGACAAACTTCTGGAACCCGGACACGCCGTCGAGGTCGGCCGCCTCATAGATATCGGTGCTGATCGACTGAAGGCCGGCCAGGTAGATCAGCACCCCGACGACACCGATCCACGGGAATCCCCAGAGAATCAACGAGGGAATGATCAGGCGTGGCTCACTCAACCAGGCGATGGGGATGCCATCCAGGAAGAGGTTCCAGCCGAAAACCCCGTCGAGGCCGACCAGAAGATTCTTCATTCCGGTGAAATCCATCACCTTGTTCAGAACCCCCAGGTTCGGGTCGAAGAAGAACTTCCAGATGAAGAGCGTCACCAGGGCCGGAACAATCATGGGGATGACCAGGAGGACGCGGTACCAGTATTGCCAGCGATCGCTTTTCAACCGGTGGACCATAACGGCCACGAAAATCGAGGGGATCATCTTGAAGACGTTCGCGACGATCAGGATGAAGACGGTGACAAATGAACTCCAGAGAACGGAATCGCCCAGGGCTCGCTTGAAATTGTCCCAACCGATAAGCTGTTTGGTGTCGCCGCCCGCCCAATCGAAGAAGCTGTGGTATACGGCGCTAGCCGCGGGAAAATAAGAGAAAACCAGCACGAGGATGAGCGACGGGATGACAAAGAAGTAAAGTCTCCACTCCTTGATTGCCTTACCTTTGCTGATCGATTGGGCCATGGGGTCCGTTATCGTCGATGAGTTTCAGCTATTGCTCAACCCTATAAGTTTCCGCAGTTGCCCGGCGAACTGAGGGACCGGGCGGTTTGAAGGGGTCATTCCTTGCACTCTCAATCGCGGTCGGTACCGTGGGGGGGTATACGGCGATGACTGATTTTCTCCTTGTTCCGGATTTTTTTGTCCATGGGATACCGTGTCGATGCGGGGGCGGGAGAGCGACCAGGGGGGAGTCCAACCTGGAGAGTTCCGCCAGCGACAGCGATCACCGGCGCGGCAAAGTGGAGGAATCACTCGGCACAGATGGCTGAGAAAGCGCCGGGATGAGGATTTCGGGCGCCATTCGGAGACTGTGGCCGCTCCTGGTATTGGCCGGGGCGGCGTTTTTCGTGATCACCATTTTCTATCTGGCGGCCCGGGTTTTGCGGCCCGACATGGGTGCGGCGCCGACCGAATGGAATGCGGGCGAAGTGGCTGAGGCTGAGCGCCGGCGGGATGTATCCTTCGATCATGACAAGTTGCCGGTGGTCACGGTTGAGGTCGATTATGAGGCGGGCCAGAACGCGCCCTGGCGACCAAGAGGAGAATCGCCGATGCTGGCCGAATTGGTGGAAGAAGGACGCCTGCCTCCGGTGGGTGAGCGGGTCGGGAGAGAGCCGCTGGTCATGCGTGGAGTCGAGGGGATCGGGACCTACGGAGGCACCTGGTTTCGGGCCGCGAGCTCGATGAATGACGTGGACATCATCCGCTGGCGGATGGCGGGGGCGACGTTGGTGCGATGGTCGCCCCTCGGTTATCCGATCCGACCGCATCTGGCCCGGGACTTCGAAATATCGGATGATTACCGTGAATTTACCTTCTACCTCCGCAAGGATGTGCGTTGGTCGGATGGGCATCCTCTCACTGCCGATGATGCCATGTTCTCCATAGAGAAGGATCAGATCCAACTGGGAGGGCAACCACCCGCCTGGCTTCGCGCGGGCGCGTCGTTTGGCCGGGTGGAAAAGGTCGATGACTTTACGATTCGTTTTTCCTTCGATCGACCGAACGCGCTCTTCCTCGAGGAATTATGCTCGGCCCATGAATGGATTCGGCCCAAGCACTATCTGGAACCCTATCACCCCATCGACGGCGATCAGGAGTTGATCAGGAAGATGATGGATACTCTTCAATTGGGCAGTCCCAGGGCGCTCTACACGCGGATGAAACATACCATGAACGTGGAGCACCCCCGACTCTGGCCGTGGATCTATCGAACTCACACCGCGAATCCACCCTATGGATTCGTTCGCAACCCGTATTTCTGGGCCGTTGACGAGGCAGGCAACCAATTGCCCTATATCGATCGGATCCTTTTCGATGTGAAACAGAAGGACCTGATCGGCCTCGATGCGTCCCAAGGCAGGCTCACCTTCCAGATACGAAACATCCACTACAAGGACTATACTTTGTTCATGTCGGAGCGGGAGGCGAATGGTTATGAGGTCTACCATTGGTTTCCGGCCACCCGGTCGCTCTATACCATCTATCCCAATTTGAACCGACGGATCGATCCCGGCCGACCGGAAACCCGGCTGAAACATGACCTGCTCAATGAAAAGGCGTTTCGTCAGGCTCTATCGCTGGCCATGGACCGTCAGGCCATCATCGATTCTGAATACAACGGTCAGGGCGAGCCGGCTCAGCTCGATCCGGGGCCGGAATCACCCTTCCATCATCCGCCCCTCTTCAAGAGCTTCATCGACTTCGATCCGGATCG
>Ga0164313_10002747_pt1 | contig 15720 bp, 31 predicted proteins | sample GuaBasSedimGuay4_FD_113735 | JGI IMG/M metagenome (GOLD analysis project Ga0164313, IMG submission 113735) | Subseafloor sediment microbial communities from Guaymas Basin, Gulf of California, Mexico - Guay4, Core 4569-4, 0-3 cm | ecosystem: Environmental > Aquatic > Marine > Hydrothermal vents... | reverse complement strand
TGTGGTGCTAGTTATGCGAGTTCGATCCTCGTCGGGACCCCCAAATGGCCAGGTACCGAACCAAGCTTATACCTTGGATATTCGTAAATGCGATGTTGAAAATGTGGGTTCGAATCCCATTCTGGCTACTAGCTATCCGGGTAACAATTCTTATTGATTAATGCCAATAATTACTACCCGGGTAGCATTTTTATTTGTTAAATATTTGTGTTATATTTGTAATATGTATAGAATCAAATGTAGTAATGGCAAGTATGTGAGTAAAACCACATTTGGAGAGTGGATTGAATTCACTAAAAATGGTAAGGTATGGCACTCAAAAAAATTAGTTGAAAAGAATTTGAAATGGTGTAACGATTTTAAATCTAAAAGGAAGCAGCATTTAGAATATAATAGTTTTACATATGAAATCGAAGAGATATGAAAGATCAAATATAGAAGAGGATTGGATTAAATTTAGATATATGAAGGGCCCGTAGCTCAGGTGGTAGAGCATCTGACTCATAATCAGCAGGTCGGGGGTTCAAGTCCCTCCGGGCCCACTAAATATATACTGTATGAGAGCACAAAAAGTTAGAAAAACATACGATTTGCAATTATGGAAAAAATTGCATGATAAATGGAGACACCATTCAACTGTAATGTATAATCAATCATATGGATTATGTAAATCTGAAAAAAATAAAAGGGAATCTAATAAAGCACATTTTGAATTTTACAAAATCGTTTTAAATAAATAATAATGGAAGAGCAAATAGTATTACTCGAAAAATTCGTATCTCAATATAGCGAAATAGAAATTAATTTAATTGGAATCAAAACTGGTATATTTGAAATAGAATATGGCTGGAGTGATTATGAGGAATCGGAAACTAATACTGTAACATTAGATCTTAACACTTTCTTATTAACAGCAAAAATGGAAGGATATTCAGTCCATGAGGGTGAATATGAAGATAACTCGAAAATGCAATTTGTAGATTGGAATGATTTATACGCCAATTTTTGTAGAGGAATTAGAGAATATTTTAACGAAGAATAGAAATAATAATTTTCTTTTTAATAATTTCTGTATTATATTTGTATCATGATAGAATTTATTGAAGATTTCACAAAAGAACAATTTTACAATAGTATTACTAAAGAGCATAAAATCAAAGTTCTACTTGATAAAATTGAAAATGTTCGTAACATTCAAGGCAGAAATTATCATGAGCTTCGTAACAAAAAAATTGAGATTGATAAATCTAAAGATGATTTTGATAAATTGACTGGTAAATCTGAAAAATTACGGGAGCAAGAAAAAGTACTTATCTCTAAATTAGGATTTCTTGAAAATGATTTTGTAGAAATTGAAGGATACTACAAAAAATCTGGATCAATATATTATAGAATTAAACATGATGATTCGTTAAATATGAATGGAGTTAATAAATTTAAAATAACTTATATAACATTCGGTGATAACGTAGATTCTATAAAAACTGAAATTGTTGGGCAATCAGCAGTATTAGCATTATTAAAAACAAATAAGGGTAGGATTCCAGAAAAAGAATATAATGATTATTATTATCTTATATTAAGTAAATTTTCTAAGGAAGGTGAGGATGTTAAAATTCCGAGCAGTAAAATTAGAGAATAAATAAAAAAACATGTTCAATCAAAGACAAGGTAAAACATATTGAAGCAATAATAAAGAACTTCGATAAAAAGAAGAATCCTAGGTTATTGTCTTCTTTAAAGAGAATATTAACAGAATTAAAACAAGAACAAAATGAAATATCTAGTAAAAGAAACTGAGTATTATGTAGATCCTCACGGCACTCCAGATGAGGCAGGTACTCGTAAATATGTTGTTGACAATCTAAAAGATGCAGAACTTGACGATATAGATCCCAATGAATTTTATGATGATGAAATGATTCCATTAAATATGGAGGAAGTGGCAGCACAGGATGGTTATAATATGACAGTGTGGAAGTATAAATTCATTGAACTACCTGATGCCAAAGCTGAGTTGTTTAACGATATAATTGAAGCTTATAATCAAATGTAAATGATAGTTACAAGTACTGAATATGCTGAACGCATAAATAAAGAAATTGATTGGGATGGCTTAAAAAAACCATCGATTTATATAATCTCTCTTGACGAACAAGAATTATTGCAACGAATTTTAACATGCGAAGTATCAGTTATGTTACTTTCAAATAGTAATAAAGTAGATGGTAGTAATGTAGATACTATGAGAGAAATGAAATCTGAATTAATTAAAAAATATGAAGAATTATATTATGATTATCTTAAATTCAATGAAAGATAGTAAAAACAAATTATTAATTATATCATTAATATTTTATAGTATAGCTATTATAATAAGTGTTGTGGTGGAGATGCAAATCTTAACAATTATATTTAGTGTTGGTGTACTTTACGATATAGTTTCGTATATTCGTTTGAAGAGAAATGAAAAATCATAAACATATTTACAAACCGGCACAATCAAAAAAAGTAAAAGGTTTAATTATTCAGGCATGGGTTTGTGCTTGCGGTAAAAAATTAAAACAATGAAAAATTCAAAAGATAGTTTAGGCGATAGAATGAAACGGTACGAATCAGTACCTAATACTAAATTAGTCCCACGATCTTATGCAATTATAAGATTAGATGGTAAAGCATTTCATACGTTCACTAAGGGATTAACAAGACCTTGGGATCCAGCAATTACAGAAACAATGGAAGCAACGATGCAGTATCTTTGCGAAAACATTCAAGGAGTTAAATATGGTTTTTATCAATCTGATGAAATCTCTTTAGTATTAACTGATTTTGATACATTTGAAACTTCTGCATGGTTTGATAATAAGATTCAAAAAATGGTATCTGTATCTGCATCATTAGCAACAGCTAAATTTAATAATGATTGGATTGCTAATGATAAATTAGCAATTTTTGACGCGAGAATTTTTAATGTACCTAATAGAGAAGAAGTTATTAATTATTTTATTTGGCGTCAACAAGATACTGTTAGAAATTCTATCAGTTCATTGGGTCAATCATTGTATTCATCTAAAGAATTACATGGTAAAAAATCTAATGAAGTTCAAGAAATGTGCTTTCAAAAAGGATATAATTGGAACGACGTATCAACTCATCTCAAAAGAGGTACAGGTTGTTATAAACGATCTATACCAAAATTAGTAGGATTGGATCTCCATGCAGAAAGAACTGAATGGTTTATTGATCGAGAAGTTCCTACGTTTTCGGATGACAGAGAATATTTTAACAATAAAATTTTAAATCAAGAATAATGATTAAAACAAGATTATTAACAGACATTGAGGAGGATGAATTATATGGCAATCGTGTTATAAAAAGTGGTAAGTGCTATTCAGAAAATAAGCATTTTTATATGCAACGTAACGATGATGTGTTACATATTAACGATGATATAATAAATTGTCTGCATCCTGGATTCTTAAATGAAAAAGATGATTTCCGAGAAATTTCACTATTCGAATTTAAATTGCAAATGAAAAAAGTTTTGTATGAATTAGATATATTTGAATTTTGGGAAAAAATTAACTAAATTTAACAATAATAAAGCTTTTTGTATTATATTTGTCAGATAAATATAAAAAATGAGAAAACAAACTAAACTAAAATTAAGAAGTTGCGCGTTATGTAAGCCTCATAAAATGAAGTGGACAAATCGGTGGAAGCCAAAAGAACAAAGTTTATCAAAAGCACATAATAAAGAAATACATAAATTCATTTAACATGAAAACATTCGCAGAAATTGATCCTCGATCTCAAATGATTAAAGAGGACTTTATAACACTCTTCGCACATCTTACGTTGCTCGAAGACGAATTAAATCGTCTCAACGGAGAATATTTTCAAATGTATGAAATATTTTTAACTAACGATGTAGAACCTGTCAAAGCATGGGTTGCAGTTAGAGATGCATTTATTAGAAGAGAAACTCAAGTTGGCACTCGCCAAAACCAAGCCCTAGCTATATGAATGCATCAGGATATATTTTCAGAACAAAACATCGTGATGTAAGTTATTACTATAAACCAACTACTGAAAAGTGGGTAATTGACATAAAGCTTGTATCAATAGGAGACATATACTTTCAGACATTAGCAGCAAAATTATTTATAGGATCTAATAAAGAACCAAATAAAGAAGATTTTCCAATTCTTGATCAACCATTTGAAAAGATGGATTTTTCAATATCAACTAATATAATTTAACGACATGGGTAAAACTAATCGAAAATTAAACGAAACTAGCTCAAAAACTAATAATAGAGCTGTTAAAGATAAATTTAAACAAAGACTTAAAAGATCAAATAAAGTTAATTTAAATAACTTTGATTTTGAACAAGATTTTGAAGAACAAGATGTAGAATTATTTAACCAAAAATATGAAGCAGAGTATTAAAATACAAAAAAATTCCTTATATGGAAATATAGGAAAATTCAAAAAAACTGAGACTAAATGTTTACATGAACAATGTACAGACTGTAATGGATCGGGTAAAAAAGAAGATGGGTCTACTTGTGTTCATTATATTAGTTGTCCTTGTCCAAAATGTACCCCAACATATTAGAAAAATGCTCAAGGAAATCTTATACTTATTTTCTATAGTAATTATAACACTTAGTGTTTATGTTGCAATAAATAATAACGATAATAATTCAGACCTTATAAAGGAAGTTATAGTTGGAGAATTATGGGTTATGCCAGATACTAATGATAATAATAATATAGTAGTTTTTGCTAAACCTTTAGAAGTAGAAGATGGTTTTGTAGTTTTTAATGCTTGGAATTATAACGCGCCTAATAAAAAAGAATTATTATCCCTAACAATTTTAGAATTTAGTATATTATTTGTAAAATTAAAAAATAAAACTAATATAGTAGGAGATCCACCAACATGGAAACCTAAAAAACAATCAATCATTAGAACATAATGATTACAACTAAAATAATATGATATGAATGAGCGAAAATATTCAAAAATCAGCACCTAAAGGAAAAATAAAATTTAATATTACATTATCAGCAGAACAAAAATTAGCAAAAAGTAATATATTACAGGTACCATATAACTTCATTACAGGAAAAGCTGGTAGTGGAAAAACGTTATTAGCAGTTCAAGTAGCACTTGATATGTATTTTACGCGTAAAGTTAATAAAATTATAATGACAAGACCTACAGTTTCTAATGAAGATAATGGTTATTTACCCGGATCTCTACAAGAAAAGATGGAACCTTGGTTAGTACCAATCAGATCTAATATGAGAAAGGTTTATAATAAACCGGCGCAATTAGAGAAAATGGAAAAAGAAGAAGAAATAGAATTAGTTTCTTTGGCGCATTTTAGAGGTAGAACCTTTAACAATGCTGTGGTTATTGTAGATGAATTCCAAAATCTTACTAAATCTCAATTAACAATGGTATTAGGAAGGTTAGGTCAAAATTCAACAATGATTTTAACTGCAGATCCTCAACAATGTGATTTAAAATATTTTAATGATTCAGCGGTTCATCAAATACCGAAGATAAAAGAATCTAAATTTGTTTATACAATTCAATTAAAGGATAATCATAGACATGAAGCTTTAGATGAAATCTTGACATTATTATACGATAATAATTTTTAGTATCAATATTTTATGTTATATTTGTAACATGAAATATACAAACCTAAAAGTATGAAAGGCATTATAGATACGTATTGGATTAATGGTGCATTAGGTACCGTTGGAATTGTTTTAACTGAAAATGAATTCAAACAAACTGCATATATTGGGGTTTGTCATGGAGATCGACAAGATTTTGATGAAAAATATATTATGGATTATGGATCTAAAATGTCTAAAGATCAGGCTAAAGGATTTTTCGGAAATCTTGTTAACGATGAAACTTATAAAAGATGAATAATATAGAGCTGAATGCAAAATTATCTGATGAGGAACGTGGAGCTAATTTATCCATGTTTGGGGAAGATACAAAAAAAGTAATAGCTCTTATTAGGGCTCGAGATGATTTAAAATACGGGGAAGCATACGATGATGAAGCTGAAGTTGTTGGAGTTGACGTTTTAGATTTACCAATATTAGCAGCATTAAGTGATATGTATTATAAAGGCATGTTAGCAGCATATAATAAAAAATAATGGATAAATTTAAATATCATATTCTATTTGATACAGAAATACCGCATGAAAAAATAAATGAATTAGGTAAGATTGGCTGGGAACTCGTTACGCATGCAACAGCAACACATAGTTATACAATTCGGCATTATTTTACATTTAAGCGTAAAATAAAACAAGACATCAGTGACATTATATGAAAAGAATTAAAGAACAATACAGAGGTAGACATCTCATTCAAAAGAAAGTATGCATGACACAGAATATTGGAGTTCATGGAAATCTATTTGGAGGAGATTTATTAAGATGGCTTGATGAAGCAGCCGCAGCATTTGTATCAGAAGCTACAGGATTTTTGCCCATGGTAACACTTAAAATAAGTGAAGTTATTTTTTATCATCCAGTTAAAGTGAATGATATTATTAATATTGATGCTGAAATTATAAAAATAGGAAATTCTAGTGTAACTCTTAAAATGTTTGTGGTTAACACACATACACAAAAAATTGTATGTACAACATCCATTGTATTTGTTCATGTTGATGAAAACATGAAACCTAAGCAAATCAAATAAAATTTAGATAATATATAGTTAAATGTTTATTGTTCTAAGAACTTTATGCATAATTTATAATATAAAAATATATGGGAAAAAAGTCTAGGATTATATTGATTGGGCCAACATGTGCTGGTAAAAATTACCTAAAAGATCGATATCTTAAAAGAGGGTTTATTGGTGATGTATCTTATACTACGCGCAAACCACGAAAGGGTGAAGTTCATGGTGTAGATTATTATTATTTATCTAATGATGAATTCAATCATAAAATTGACAATGATGAATTTTATGAATGGATAGAATATGATGATACGCGATATGGCACTGGTCGAAAGGAATGGGATAATTGTGAAATCTTTATAATGGAAGCTAATGGTATTTCTAAATTAACAGAAGAAGATAGAAACCATAGTTTTATAATTTATTTAAATCCTGAAAGAATGATACGCGAAAATCGTATGAGAAATGAAAGACATTGGCCCCAGAAAAAAGTAGTTATAAGAGCACTAGAAGATTTCAAACGATTTTCTAAATTTAAAGATTATGATATGGAAGTTATAAACTCAACATTCTAATGATACATCCAATAGTTTTATATAATAACCTCACTCTTAGAAATTCATCACATCCAATAGATTTAGAAACTGCTGATGGCGCAGAAGTTCGTGAGATGATAGATGATATGTTTGAAACTATGCATAGAGCTAAAGGCATAGGATTATCAGCAATCCAAATAGGAGTACCAGTAAGAGCATTTGTTATAGAAGCGCATTTAACAGAAGGTCCTGAAGAAGATCAATTCGATATACGCGAGACGTTTATAAATCCTACTATAATGGAATCTAGTAATGAAACTATTTACTTAACTGAAGGGTGTCTAAGCATACCTAAAGTTGCAGCTTTAGTCGAAAGACCTAAATCTATAACAGTAAAATATTTTAATTATAAACTTGAAGAAGTCACTGAAGAATTTAGTGGATTTAAATCAAGAATTATACAACATGAATTTGACCACTTAAATGGAGTTCTATTTATAGATAATTTGGAAAATATGTGGAAAATGATGTTAGAAGACCAGTTATCTCAAATAGCTGATGGAACAAATAAACCCGCGTATTTACACAAATAGTTTTTATTGTCGTTTTTTTGTTATACATTTGTATTATCAAATTAAAAACAAAAAATATGGACTTGGATTACAAATTAATCAGTGACGTAGTAGTAGAGGATATCGATACAAAAGATTATCCTGATTTTGTAGATGCATTTATCGCAAGCGCATTATATGATGGCAAGGAAATGACTGATGCTCAGCTTGAAGAAATCAACGAGGATGGAGATTTTATACACGAACAAACAATGAATCAATTATATTAATAATCAAAATTATGATTAATAAAAAACCAATTTTAAAAGGACTTACATGGGCAGCATCAGCTTTTGTATTAATAGGATTTGTCTTACCATATTTATTTAGTATGGCAAGTAATGAAGCAGTGTTCGCGGGCATTACAATAATTGTAATATATTTACTTTTAATAGGAAACACAATAATCAATTTAATTAATAAAAACAAAAAACAAGAAGATGAGAAAAATTAAAAATCTATTATTAATGCTATTCGTTGTTGCATCATTTGCATCATGTAGCACAGTTCCAGCTGGAAATGTCGGAATTAAATTTTACCTATTAGGTAAAGATAAGGGTGTTGATTACGATGTATTAAAGCCCGGTCGCTATTGGATTGGAGTTAATGAACAACTCTTTAAATTCCCTACACAGAACCAAACTAAGATTTGGACATCAGATGTACGAGAAGGATCTGAAACAGATGATGACTTTAATTTCCAATCAAGTAATGGGTTGAAACTATCAGCATCAGTATCTATTGAATATCATGTTAGGCCAGATAATGTACCAAGAATATTTGAGAAATATAAACTAGGTTTAGATGAAGTAACTAATAAAGTTTTAAGAAACGCTTTGCGAAATGCTTTCAATATGGCATCCTCCACTAGAACAGCAGAACAAATGTTTGGACATGGCAAAATACAATTTATGATAGCAGTAGATTCAATAGCTAAAATTGAAGCATTAGAAAGAGGTATCACTATTGATGATATTTATTTAGTAGGTAATATAATAGTTCCAGAGGAAATAACATTAGCTCTTAATAATAAAGTTAAAGCTGATCAAGAAGCGCAAATGAAAGAAACAGAATTGCGGGGAGCTGAAGCAGATGCTAAGAAATTGGAAGCAGAAGCAACAGGAAAAGCAAATGCTATGTTAACTATGGCAAATGCAGAAGCAGAATCAAACAGAATAATTAATGCTTCGCTATCAGATAAACTTATTAGATATAAGAAAAATGAGCGATGGGATGGTGAATTACCTGAAGTAACAGGTGGAGCAATCCCAATGATTGATTTACGCAGTAATAAATAAACATCATTAAATTGAGAGATCTTAAAGAATCTCTCAATTTTTAATTTAACAATTATGAAAAAATTATTATTAATATTATTAGTTTTTTTCGGGATTTCATGCGAAGAAAGCAATACAAAGTCAAATAAGCCAGAGCAAATAAAATATGTTGTTGAACTCCTTAATTGTGATGGCACAGTATTAGAAACACTAAATGCCTCTGACGTTTATTATTTTAGTAGTGGAGAAACTAAAATAACTTTAATGAATAACCAAAAAATTTATTATAAGGGTAATTTAAAATCGACTAAATTATTTAGTAAAAATTAACTTTATACATCATGAATGAATGGCCAAAAGATATAATATTTCCATCAACAGCTAAATTAGCAAAGGAAAAGAAATTTGAACTTTATGGATATGGATATTATACTCATTATTTAACTACAAAAGTTGATGAACAAGATGGAACATCTGGACCATTTGGATGGAAAAAAGATGAATGCACTTATGACAGTTCTTATTTTGGAAATAATTGGAATGAATCAGATTACAGTAATGAAACCTGGGTTTGTTACGCAGCACCAACACAAGCTATATTAGCTAAATGGTTACGAGAAGAGCATGGAGTTCATATACTTATAATTCCAACAGTTACAGCTGATTGGACGCATAAAACAATAAAAGTATTAAGTAAATTAGATAATGATGTAATCAACGGTATTAAAAAAGTATCTGATCTGCCCCCATATAAAGAAGTTTGTGGCGAAGATTTCAGCACATATGAATTAGCATTAGAGGATGCATTAAAAGAAGTATTAAACACTATAAATATAAAATAATGGAAATTGGAATATTAGGATTTATATTACTTTACATTGTAATATCTGCAATTGGATTAGGATTAGATGATATGTTAAAAACTATGGGTGATCCTAATGAATTACCAGATAACCCAGTAGGTAAAATATTGAGTTGCCTTCCATTTGTAAATTTTGCATGGATTCCATCTCAATTTATAATGGTTGTTTATTATTATGTAACTAGAAATCAGGCTAAAAATTAATCAATATGGCGGAGGAATCAAAAATGATATTAGCTTTACGTGAACATTTAGCTGGTTTATCTGAAGAAGAAAAAATCCAATTATCATTAGATTTACAAGGGCCTGTAATTCCAAAGGGTTGGGTTTCTATTGAAGATCATTTGCCTATGATGTCAGCATCTGATTTAATGACTGGATATACAACATATAAAGTAAAAAATATAGATAATAAAGAAAGTACTACTATTGTTAGTGATCATAATACATGGTATTATCACGCAAAAGAAAATGGCATCACACATTGGTTAAAAGAATAATGAAAAAAGTTTTATACATAGGAGATAATCATGGCCGTACTGATTGGATTAAGTGGGCTAAAGAAGCTATTAATAAAGGAATGGATGTAGTTTTCTTAGGAGACTATTTTGATTCTTTTGTTAAATCTGGATCTCAGATAGTAGATAATTTTCAAGCTATTGTAGGATTCAAGAAAAAATATGATAGACGTAAAATTAAGGTCCCAACTAGACCCACAGTTACGTTATTATTAGGTAATCATGATTATTCGTATATGATGCATAAGACTAATACGTCTGGATATAATATTCATTTTGATCAGCAATATCGAGATCTATTAAATAAACATTGGGATTTATTTGATTTAGCATGGGGATATGAGAATCCAGATACAAAGCAATATACTTTAGCAACTCATGCAGGTATTACGAAAACCTATTGGGATCGTTATATTGCAGATGCTAAATATCAAGAATCTCATTATGGATTTATCGAAAAAATAGTAGATGATCCATGGAAAACCAATAATATGCATAATGTATTAAATATATTAAAGGATAAATTTGGTTTATTATGGAAAATAGGAGATTATAGAGGAGGCGTCGATTTGGCACCTAGTATGATATGGGCAGATTTCAATGAATTAAAGGTTGATCCATATCCTAACATAAATCAAATAGTAGGGCATAGTGCCTGGCATTCTCAAGAAATACATTTTAACACTGATGGTACGTTTTTAGCTAAGGTAGATTCTTTTGATAAAGATAGTGCTAGATTAATTATAAATTTATGAGTAGATATGTTATAGCTGAAAATGGACAGCTTTATTATAGAGGAGTATTCAATGATATGTATCACGTTTGGGGATTAGGTAAAGGAGGACTTTATTTTGGTAAACAAGCGTATGACAAATATTATAACTCAAATTTAGATTTTTATAGATTTTAATTATTAATTTTTATTTTTACATCGATCAAGGGCCCCTTTTATAGGGGCTTTTGTGGTTTATAACATCATTTCTTTTTAAAACTTTACCTTAAATGTTTAAGTATCAATCAGATACAAACACAGTTTAAACATCACTTCACATTTTGATATCTTGTACCGCATGTTAATATTATGTTAATTTTGAACGTGTATATATAATACGTAAAATAATCATAATACTAATATGAGTAAAAATGTGTTAATACTAGAGAGATCTAGTAAAAATCTAAAAAAGTCAGGCAGTGATAAAGGAAAAACTGTACTGGAAGGAGTTTTTGCTGAGTTTGGTATTGAGAATAGAAACGGTCGTGTTTACGAAGAAAAAGAATATCTACCGCATCTTGAATATCTTAAAAATGACATTAATACGGGCAACCTATTAGGTGAGTTAGATCATCCTGAAAGGTTCGAAGTTGCATTGGGCAATGTTTCCCATAGGATTTCCGAGTTATGGTATGATCAAGGTAAACGACAAATCTTAGGCCGTATCGAAATCTTAGAAGGCACCCCAAAAGGCCAAATTGCCAAAGCCCTTTTGGACGCTGGTGTTCCTCTATCAATTTCATCCCGTGCAGCTGGTACAGTAAATGAAGATAAAACTGTATCGATCCAACAAATTTACACTTATGACTTAGTCGCTAAGCCTGGTTTTGAATCAGCTCAGTTAAAGACTATTAATGAGAGTGCTAAAGCTAGAATTTCTGGTTTAGTAAGTAGATTAAATGAATCACATGCACAGTTTGAGAAAGACAATAACAATATAACTTCTCAGCTAGGTATAGTAAATGAAAATGTTTCCATTTATGATGTATCTGATAAATTCCCTGCAATGAAACTTAGAGAAGAAGCTTCCGCTTTGACCTCTACAACTAATTCAAATAAAACAGAAACAATTAAAATGGAAAACAATCAAATTTCTGAAGATGCGGTACAACAATGGACTGCATTATTTCAAAAAGAATTATCTAAGCTTAACGAAAAATATACAGCTTTAGAAAATTCTGTTCTTGAAGGCGGAGAAATTGGAAAAGTTAAAAAGTATGTTGAAAAACTTAGAAGTATCCAAGAAGGTTCCCTTCAATGGCAAGAGGATATTGCTAAAGCAGTCAACAAACTTGGAGATTATTCTGATAAATTAGCCAAGAAAAATAATGAGCATTATGCATTAACTGAAAAGTTAGTAGATACTGTTGATTATAACGCTAAAACCCTTAATTATACTCAAGATTGGACATCTAAAATAGCTGAAACGTTAAACGCTACAGCTGAAACAGTTGATCACAATGCTGATATGACTAATGGACTTAACGAATGGGTTACTGATGTAGCTGGTGGCGTTAATAAATTAAACGAATGGGGTAAAGAAAAGGCTAAAGCTATTAATGGAATTCATGAGTGGACTTCATCAATTGCTAAAAACCTTAATCATACTGCTAATTGGTCTGAACAAATGTTTGGAAAGGCTATGAGTAAGAAAGATGCTACTCGTTTAGTTGAATATATTGAAATTGTTGGTGACAACAAGAAAAATCCTGAGCTAAAAAGAAAATTAGCGTCTGTATTAAAATCTAATGGAATTACAGGAAAAGATCTAAGTGAATCTAAATATTTCCCTGATGCAATAACAACTGTATCTAAAACTGGTAACGTTAAAGTTGATACCGATGCTGGTAAAGATTCTGGCGTATCGTTTGATGGAAAAATTATAACTGCAAGAGCTAAAAAAGGTTCTGTTGGTGGTAAATTACCAAAAGGTCTTAAAGTTCTTGATAAGCAATGGAAAGATGCTGCAGGAAAAACTGGTAGTGGTAAAAAAGTAAGAGGTATTATGACTTTAGATACTACTAAGGTTATTGCTGTATCTGACAATTCTGCTGGTGGTGGACCATCTAAGAAAGGTTTAAACCAACAACAACTTGCGTTAGATCCTAAAACAGGAAAACAAAAATTAAATGAAAATTTTGATTTATCTAGTTCTATACGAAATAAATCAAGTAAACTTGAAGAGAAATTAGCTCTAATTGTTACTAACCTAGAAAATGAAAAGGCAAAAGTACACAAGACAAAGGGATCATTTCCATTCGTTAATCTATTAAGTGAAGGCGAACAAGTTGATTTCTCGAGATTATCAATATCCGATAAGAAAAAGGTTGCAACTGCAATAAAAGATAATCCAACAACTGATTCTAATAGTATTAAACAACTTTGGGAATCTGCATTAACTGAAGAAGGTGTACAAGTTGCTCCTCTTTATGTAAGTGCTGCTCCAGCGAAGTTTAAAAAACTATATGAGAACTCTAATGAAGTAACTAAAGCTGCTATTGAAGCTAAAGCTGAATTTTTCACATTAGAAACTCAGTATCAGATTAATAACTTCTGGGAAACTTCTGGAATAGCTAAAAATACTACTTCATTAAACGAAGTATTCACTGCAGCTGTTAAAGAAGAATCAGATGAACAATATGATGCATTTGTTAATGGTATTGGAGATGTTATGAAACAATACAATCAACAATAAATCATAAAAGTGGTGCAATAAGTAAGTTTTCTTACATTTTGCTACTATAATAAATAATAAAATAGAAAATAAAAAAACAATTTAATAATGAAACAATTAAATGAAGCTCAAATCGAAAAGAAATGGAGCCCAATGATTGAAAGTGTGACTGGTCTTAAGGACAAGTCTAAACTATCATGGGTTTCTAAGTATGCTCATTATCATGCATTAAATGAAGCAGCAATGGGTGGTGTATCTACTCCATATGCAACTTTATATAATGTTCCTGGTGTGGGTAATGCTCAACCTGCTGGATCGGCTGCAACTACTGGTGCTCAATTCACTGGTGATACTGCAAAAGGTTCTGGCGACAAATGGCCTGCGTTACTTCCTATGTCACTTCAAGTGGCTGCAAGAACTGTAGGTTTTGATATTGTAAATGTTGTACCTATGCCAGGTCCAACAGGAGTAGTATCTTATTTAGATTATGTTTATGCTGGTGGTAAGCAACCTTATGGTGCTCAACCTGGTAAAGCTGGATCTGAAAATCCTAATACAACTGCTACAGGACTTCAAGAAGCTCCTCATGCTTTTAAAATCCAATTAGATGCTTCTGCGATTGCAGCTATTGGTGGTGTTAGTGGAACTGCAGTATCTTTTGATAGTGATGGTTCTGTTGGTACTAACTCATTAAGCGCTACTTACATTGGTAAGTCTCGTATTGATGGTTTTGCAATGTTTAAAACTGGTACTTTCGGTACTGCTGATGATAATTTAGCTGACGTCTTTGATGGTGGTTCTACTATCGTTCTAGCATCTGATGTTGCTACTGGATTTGATGTTGCTACTTATCCTACTCTTATCTCTACATTAGAAGATCAAGTACAAGGCTTTGCTGGTGCTGGTGCTAATGATACTGATGATTGGGCTGGAACTTTCGTAGATGGAACTGGTCTTTACGAACCAATGGAAAGAGGAGTTGGTGAAAACCAATATCCAAAAGCATTAGGTTTACAAGTGTTCACCAAGTTTGTTCAAGTTGGAACTTTCCAAGTATCTGTATCAGTTACTCAGGAACAAATCCAAGATCTTAACAAACAATGGGGAATTGATGTTATTGCAATGGTAGAAAATGCTGGAATCAACGAGATTTCTCAATCTATCAACAAACACATCCTTTCTAGAGCATTCGGTTTAGGTTGGAAAAACCATATCGCTGCAAACAATGTAGAAAATATCAATCTTAACTTAAGATTAGATAGTTCTGTTGCTGGTACTTCTCCTTCATATGCTTATGCTGCTGATGGTGTTGTTACTAACGCATCAATGAGTACTCCTGGATTCGGACTATATCCTGCTAATCAAACAGCTGGATTCGAAAACCAAGATACAGTGATCAAGAGAATAATGGCTCTTACTTTAGCTGCTGGTAATATAGTTATGCAAAGAGGTCGTAGAGGTCCTGCTAACTTTATCGTTACTAACGTGAAGCTTGCAACTGCTCTTCAAACAAATGCACAATATGCATTCTCTCCTTTCGCTAATACTTTTAACCAAAACAACGGTTCTTTATACCCATTAGGTACTATCAGTGGAATGACTGTATATGTTGATCCTAATATGACTTATGAAGATACTCGTATTTTAGTTGGACGTAAAGGTGCAGCGGATGAGCCAGGTATAGTATTCTGCCCTTATTTAATGGCTGAATCTGTGAAGTTAATAACTGAAGGAACAG
>Ga0164313_10002746_pt1 | contig 15722 bp, 13 predicted proteins | sample GuaBasSedimGuay4_FD_113735 | JGI IMG/M metagenome (GOLD analysis project Ga0164313, IMG submission 113735) | Subseafloor sediment microbial communities from Guaymas Basin, Gulf of California, Mexico - Guay4, Core 4569-4, 0-3 cm | ecosystem: Environmental > Aquatic > Marine > Hydrothermal vents... | reverse complement strand
TGGCTTTGTCTCTGAAATAATAATTCACGGAGGCCACGTTAGCGCCGGCGCGTTTGCATATATCCGCCACCTTGGCATTATGGTACCCTTTTTGAGCGAATATTTCGCAGGCTGCGTTCAACAACCTCCTACGGGTTTCTTTGCCGTCTTCTCTTTTGGCCATGGGATTACTCCTGAACTCTGAAAGCGCAGCAAAGCTGCAGTGAAAGATTTAATTAAAATGTATATTTAAAATAATGCTTTGACATAATTGCTTTTGTTCGCTAAATAGTGATTTTAAATTATAGTTTAAGATAAATGGTTAAATTTGTCAACAGGAGGAAAAAACACCATGCGATTTCTCAATCAGATGGTTTCTATAATCTTACTGGCAGCAGTTGCTCTAACTGGCCTCTTGGCAGCAAATTGTGACCGCCGGCAGGAATCCCCGCCACCACCCCGTGTTCCTGAAGTGGCCACGGTGACGGTCAAGCCCCAAAAGATCATGCTAACCACTGAACTACCGGGCCGGACATCAGCCTACCGCATTGCAGAAATCCGGCCCCAGGTCAGCGGCATTATACAGAAACGCCTGTTTACGGAAGGTTCCGATGTCAAAGCAGGCCAGGTGCTGTATCAGGTCGATCCCGCTCCCTTTCAGGCAGCCCTCGACAATGCCAAGGCGAACCACCTTGCCATGCAAAAGGCTGCTGACCGGTCACGGGCTGCACTGAAAGCTAGTATCGCTTACGTGGTACAGCAGCAGGTTGTCCTGGAACTCGCCCGGACAAACAGTCAGCGATACGAGGAGGCATCCAAAGATAAAATTGTCTCCGCCATCCAGCGCGACCAAGCCGTGGCCGAGACCAAAGTTGCCGAGTCCATGCTACGAGCCGCCGAGGCACAGGTGGAAAGCAACCGGGGAGCGGTAGCTGCTGCTGAGGCGGCTATTCAGCAGGCGGAAGCAGGGGTTAAAACGGTTCGTATCAATCTGGAATACTGCCGTGTCTCCGCACCCATCTCCGGCCGTATCGGCAGATCCAATGTGACAGAGGGCGCTATCGTGACGGCGTATCAGCCCGTTCCTCTCACAACCATTCAACAACTGGATCCCATTTATGCGGATGTACCCCAATCCACCACCGAATTACTGCGTTTGAAGGACGGTGGTCTCAATCATGAGGGAATGAACCAGAAAAAGGTTAAGCTCATCCTAGAAGATGCGACAGCCTATCCTTTGGAGGGAGTACTGCAATTTAGCGATGTTACGGTGGACCCGACGACCGGATCCGTGATCCAGCGGATTGTTTTTCCAAATCCAAAAGGTGTTCTTCTGCCGGGAATGTTCGTCCGAGCGGTGATTAAAGAAGGCGTCAATGAACAGGCCATCCTTGTCCCTCAGCAAGGGGTTATCCGCGATCACAAGGGGAATCCCTTTGTGCTGATCGCGGATGCCGAGGGCAAAGTCGGGCAGCGAATGCTCTCCCTTGATCGGGCCATCGGCGACAAGTGGCTTGTCACAAAAGGCCTTACTTCAGGCGATCGCGTGATCGTCGAGGGAATGCAAATGTTACGGCCCGGTTCGATCGTGAAAGTTGTCCCTTTTAAAGAGGGTGGAACGAAGCAAGCAGCACCTGAAAACACGGCTCGGCAGATTGCTGAATCGAAGTAACGGAGGCATCTGATGTTATCAAAATTTTTTCTGGACCGTCCGGTCTTCGCCTGGGTCATCGCCATCGTTATGATGGCGGCCGGCGGGCTGGCGATATACAATCTGCCCATATCGCAGTATCCCCCCATCGCCCCGCCAGCCATCGCTATCGATGCATTTTTTCCCGGGGCCTCAGGGGAGACGGTTGAAAACACCGTGACACAGATCATCGAACAAAAGATGACCGGCCTGGACGATATGCTCTATCTCTCCGGCACCAGCTCTTCCTCTGGTGCTGCCAGAGTCGAGCTAACATTTGCACCCGGAACCGATCCGGATCTCGCTTGGTCCAAGGTACAGAACAAGCTCCAGCTCGCAATGGCCAGCCTTCCCGACGTGGTACAGCGCCAGGGGGTCAAGGTCAGCAAATCTACCCGGAACTACCTGATAATCGTAGGGCTGATTTCGGAAGACGGCAGCATGGATGGCGAAGACTTGCGGGATTATGCCCAATCCAATCTGGAGAAAATACTGTCGCGGATACCAGGTGTGGGTGAAGTTGAAAACTTTGGATCCCAGTATGCCATGCGGATCTGGGTCAACCCCGACAAGCTGACCAGTTACAACCTGACAATGGAAGATGTCATTCTGGCGCTGCGGGCCTATAACGTAGAGGTATCCGCCGGCCAGTTCGGCGGGGCGCCAGCCATGGAAGGCCAGCGCCTGAACGCCGTCATTATTGTTCAGCATCTGCTCCAGAGCCCGGAGGATTTCGACGTCATCCCTATCCGCACAAACCCGGACGGCTCTGTGGTACATATCAAGGACATCGGGCGGACGGAACTGGGAACCGAGCGGTACGATATCATAGGCACTTACAATGGCAAACCCACCGCCGGCATGGCCATCCGGCAGGCTGCCGGGGCCAATGCGCTGGATACGGCCAATGCCATCAAGGAAAAGCTTGAAGAGATGAGCCGCTACTTCCCCACGGGCATGAAGGTGATATATCCCTACGACACTACCCTCTTTACCAAAGTTGCCATCGAGGAGGTGGTCAAGACCCTGTTTGAGGCGATCCTGCTGGTCTTTGTAATCATGTATCTTTTCATGGGAACTTTCCGGGCCACCCTCATCCCCACCATCGCAGTGCCGGTGGTGCTGCTGGGGACCTTTGCGATTCTGGGTTTTTTCGACTTCTCCATCAACATGCTGACCATGTTCGCCATGGTGCTGACCATCGGCCTGCTGGTGGATGACGCCATCGTCGTGGTGGAAAACGTGGAGCGGATCATGGCTGAGGAGGGACTTTCGCCCCGAGAGGCCACGGCCAAGTCCATGGGTGAAATCACAAGCGCTCTGATCGGTATCGGTCTGGTACTCTCGGCGGTCTTTGGTCCCATGGCCTTTTTCCCCGGTTCCACCGGGGTTATCTACCGCCAGTTTTCCGTAACCGTCATCGCTTCCATGCTACTTTCGGTTTTTGTAGCCCTGATCCTGACTCCGGTACTCTGCGCGTCGCTCCTAAAACCTGTTCCCAAGGGGCATAAACCCTCAGATAATGCGGTCTTTTTCCTACGCCCCTTTTTCAGGCAGTTTGACCGCTTCTTTTTTCGCGCCAGAGATCTGTATGTCAAACTGGTTGGCCGTGTTCTGGCCCAAAAACTGCGTTACCTGTTTCTGTTTCTGCTAATTGTGGTAGCCATGGGATATTTGTTCCAACGCATGCCCACATCCTATCTCCCGGATGAAGACCAGGGGATTCTGCTGGTACAAGTCATGCTTCCGTCGGGTTCTACACTGGAGCAGACTGAGAAAACCATGGATAAGGTCAGGGACTATTTTCAGACGCAGGAAAAGGATGGGGTGGATTCCTTCATGTCGGTTTCAGGCATGGGTTTCGGCGGCGCAGGACAGAACATGGGGTTGGGATTTGCCAAACTTCGGGACTGGAAACTGCGTGAGCGGCCGGACCTGAAGGTAGGGGCTATCGCCGGCAGGGCCATGGTGGCTTTTTCACAAATAAAAGAGGCCATGGTGTTCGCCTTCCCGCCACCGGCAGTCATCGAACTGGGCAATGCCATTGGGTTTGATTTTCAATTGCTGGACCGGGGCGGCCTGGGCCACGATAAAATGATGACGTTCCGCAACCAGCTCCTCGGCATGGCAGCGCAGGATTCGCGATTGATCGGGGTTCGGCCCAACGGCATGGAAGATGTCCCCGAATACCGGATTGACGTGGATTGGGACAAGGCCGGAGCTCTGGGGGTTACCATCAGTTCTATTCACAACACTATCGCAGCGGCCTTCGGCAGCGCCTATGTTAACAACTTTATCCAGGCCGGACGGGTCAAGCGGGTCTTTGTTCAGGCAGACGCCCCTTATCGCATGCTGCCGAGCGATTTGAAAAAACTCTATGTTCGTAACAGCCTGGGCAAGATGGTCCCTTTCTCTTCCTTTGCCTCTGGAAGATGGACCGTGGGCTCTCCTAAGCTGGAACGCTACAATGCCTTTCCTTCTTTCAACATCTGGGGCCAACCAGCGCCTGGAAGGAGTTCCGGTGAGGCGATGGATGCCATGGAAGAAATCGTTTCGAAGCTGCCCCAGGGGATCGGCTTCGACTGGACCGGATTATCCTATCAGGAGCGCATGGCCGGCTCCCAGGCCCCCTTGCTGTACCTATTTTCCATTTTCGTGATTTTCCTGTGTCTGGCGGCCCTGTACGAGAGCTGGCCCATCCCCGTCGCAGTCCTGCTTACCCTTCCTCTGGGGGCCATCGGCGGGGTTATTGCTTCGAGTATGCGGGGGTTGCCCAATGATGTCTATTTCCAGATCGGGCTGCTGACCACTTTGGGCCTGACCACCAAGAATGCCATCCTGATCGTCCAGTTCGCCAGGACCAGGGTCGATGAAGGAGTGAAGCTAACCACGGCGACACTGGAAGCAGCCAAATTGAGGCTACGTCCCATTATCATGACCTCGCTGGCTTTCGGGTTCGGTATCCTGCCACTCACTTTTGCCAGCGGAGCCGGGGCAGGAGCACAAAGGGCCATCGGCACCGGCGTGCTGGGAGGGATGGTGACCTCCACTTTTCTGGTGATTGTGTTCTCACCGCTTTTTTATGTGATGATCTATAAGGCATTAGGAAAACACAGAAAGAAAGTAACGATGAAGCATATTGATGAAAGTACGTCAGAGGGGGAAATCACATGAATAGGCGGTCATTGTTAATATGGGTTGGAATTGGCTTTTTTCTGGGCGGCTGCTCACTGGCCCCCCAGTACACACAGCCTCAAGCGCCGATCCCGGATGAATGGCCACAGGGCGTGGCTTACAAAGACACGCAAGCCATGTCGGAAACGCCGACAGTTCCGGAGCTTAAGTGGGAGGATTTTTTCGCCGACAAACAGCTTCAAATAATTATTGAGATGGCCTTAAACAACAACCGTGATCTGCGGCTTGTCGCTTTGAATGTGGAAAGAGCGCGCGCGCTGTACGGCATTCAACGGGCTGAACTATTCCCTACGGTCAATGCTGTGGGCAGTGGAAGCAAGCAACGTGTGTCCGATGATTTTTCGACCACCGGAAAATCGATGACAATGGAACGATACAGCATTAATCTAGGCATTGCTTCTTGGGAAATCGATTTCTTTGGCCGTATCCGCAGCCTGAAAGACCGGGCGTTAGAAGAGTACCTGGCCACAGAGCAGGCCCGCAGCAGCGCACAAATTGCGCTGATGGCCGAGGTTGCAAGGGTCTATCTAACCCTTGCTGCAGACATGGAAAATCTCAAACTAGTCAGGTCAACCCTTGAAACCCAGCAGGTCTCCTACAATCTAATTCAACGACAATATGAAATCGGGCTTGGAGCAACCCAACTGGATTTGTTTCGAGCACAAACTCGGGTGGATGCGGCCCGGAGAGATGTCCCCCGTTTCACGCAACTGGTGGCGCAAGGTAAAAACGTCCTGAACCTTCTGGCCGGCGCTCCTGTACCTGAAGATCTCCTGCCTACGGACCTGATCAGTATTACCCCGCCCAAAGAAATTTCTCCGGGTCTGTCCTCCGAAGCGATTCTGAATCGGCCTGATATTGTGGCAGCGGAGCATCGGCTCAAGGGGGCTTATGCCTTTATCGGCGCAGCCCGGGCCGCTTTTTTCCCCCGCATTTCTCTGACGACTGCGGTGGGAACCGCAAGCGGTGAGCTATCCGGGCTGTTCAGTTCCGGATCAGGTACCTGGATCTTTGCACCTCAGATCGTTATGCCGGTTTTTGACGCCCGCACCTGGGCCGCACTGCGGGTCAGCGAAGCCGATCGTGAAATCATTCTTACCCAGTATGAGAAGGTCATTCAGACCGCTTTCAGGGAGGTAGCCGACGCCCTTGCCGTGCAAGGCACAATAAGCCAGCAGGTATCTGCTCAACAATCTCTGGTCCATGCGACGGCAGAAACATATCGCCTCTCAAATAAACGCTATACATTGGGGATTGATAGCTACCTGGGCGTTCTTGATGCCCAGCGATCCCTCTATGTGCAACAGCAGGTGCTTATCGCGCTCCGTCTGACCAGACTTGCCGGCCAGGTAAGGCTTTACGCGGTATTGGGCGGAGGGGTTGAGTAAACCATAACGTAATCATAAAAGCGACAAGGATGAGTATCCAGTGCGCCAAGCAAGTTTGGCATTTCTCTTGGAGTGAAAGTCTTCATCGGAATTAAAAGACTACTCAATGGCGCTGCCGTCACTCGCCCAGCTTCAATTGCTGTGTATCGTATCGGAGGAAGATCACACTTACGCCCTGTGTTTATGACGAGTCTGTCCACCATATTAGGTATGGTCCCGTTAGCCCTTTCCAGAGGGGAAGGATCGGAAGTGTGGAACACTTTAGGAATCACTGTGATCTGTGGATTAGCGGTCAGCAGCCTCGTGACGTTGATCCTGATACCGCTGTTGTACTCGATTGTTCATCATCGCGAACGGAACGTTCAGTGAATAGCAATAAAACATCAGCAGAATGACAGGTTCGGCAAGAAAAGAACATTTCATATTTTTGTATATCCAGAGCAGGGAACAAAGATACTTATGACTTGTCGAACGCAAAATGGATCTACGTTTCGGAGCCCACGCCCAGCTAAATCCCCGGAGCGCCTGTGGATTCCTGCAGCTCTCTTGTGGATGTGCTTGCTCATGATCGGGACGACGTGCCCGGCCAAGGAGTTCATGGATGATTACAACTTGGGATTGGGTCCTCTATCATTGCGTTCGACATCGCCGGGTCAGAGTTTGCGCCTTACCCAGCCGAGCATTATTCCAGGACAAATTAAACCAGGCTGGGGTTTCCAAATCGGCACATCCACTTCGAATGTGTGGCTGAATCATCCAGAAATTCTTTTAGACTTTGAAATCTTCGAAACTCATATGGCGGCGAGCTATGGTTTTAACAAACGTTTTGGGATCGGGGTATTTTTTGATCAGCGCATATATTATGGTGGTATTCTTGACGGTTCCATTGAGGAATTTCACGACCTGTTCGGCCTGGGCCAAAATGGCCGAGATGAATGGCCCCAATATGAAACCCACATTATCCATAGAGACAAACATGGAAATACCATTGTCCACGAAGATGATGTGGGCAGCTTGTTAAATAATAACGGCCTCGGCATGGTGCTGCACTATGTAATTACTTTTGGCGGAAACTGGATACCGGCCGTGGGGGCCACTGCCATGATGCGTTACGGTTTAGAGGGGCCGGAAGGTCTGGGTAAGCCTTTGGATCTCGGCATAGGGCTCGGTCTTTCCAAACGCTTCACAAAACGATGGTATACCTATTGCCACTTGGGGTATACACACTACGGACAAACGGAATATGATACGCTTATGATTGAGTTTGAAGAAAATTTATTTTCAGGCATGGCAGCGATTGCATGGCATTTAAAACCCAACTTCTCAATTCTGGCACAGTATCAGGTCCATGAAGGCGCTGTGATAAATTTCGGCACATTCAGTGAACCGGCCCATGAGGTTACTTTTGGATTTAAGTGGTTGATGGCTCAGGGTGGTGTGCTTGAATTTGGAATGATCGAAAACTTCATTATTTTTGATAACAGTTCTGATTTTGGGCTTCATTTGGGGTATGAATACAGCTTTTAGCTTTGCTGGTTTACTGTAAGTCGAACAAACATTACACATTTTGGTTCCAATTTTATTATCGGTATTTTTGATGAATAGTTTTTGGGATAAATTACAATAACAGTGAGACTCAGGAAGACTGACAAGTGTGCACAGTAGATTTTGGATAATTGTTGTACCGATAAACCGAACCGTATATTAATTCAACCCGATCCGTAAACCCATGGGATAGAGAGGAGATACTGTGGAATTTGACAATGCAGTTGAACAGATAATGTCAAGAGTGAGAGAATTAAGGTTCGGTGCTGTGCTTACATACGATGAAGTCAATGAATGGCTGAAAATCTCATCCGGTGATGATCTCATGTGGGCCTACGATAAACTTTCTGATCGATTGATAATGGAACATTCAATATGCTTGGAGCTTAAGAAAGATTGGATAATTACGGCTGTACCTGATGATAGCGATATCAAGGCAGTAGAAAAAAGGAACGGAATAAACCTCAATAATGTACAATGATGAAACGAATATTCAAAAGTCGAACTGCTTTCTCAAATTGTGTATTACATTGCCGAAAAGGATATTAAGCCTTCGCATACCTTAACACGCTGATTGGATAACAAGATTGTTCCTGCTGTCCGACGAGGTGAGCCACTGATCTCAAAATGTCGCTACGGGATAGAACTCCAATTGGCCTGTTGGCTTGATCTACCACAGGTACACCAGATATTTTTAATTCATACATATCTTGGCCACATGGGCAACTGTGTCATCCTGCCTGACGGAAACCAGATTGGGTGTCATGATTTCTTTAATTTTTACCTTACCTAGCAGATACTTCATTTCATGAATTTCTAGAGTAGTGGCATTTGAAGGAGCTGCCCTTCTCAGGTCTCGGTCGCTGACAATTCCAACCAGCTTGCCCTTTTTCATAACCAATAACCTACCAATGTTCAGTTCGTTAACCATGCTAATGGCATTCAACAATGAATCGTTGGAATCAATGATGATTACCTCACTGTTCATCAAGTCTTTTACCAACATTTTAATACCTCCTGTTTATGCATATCATTTGCGTATCAAGATAGGTATTGTTTAAACAAAATTACTGACTGATTAATCGTTCTTGCTTCCTCCGCCAAGACTTAGTGAAACTTCATGGGCAATGTTCTTTACGATTTCTCCCACTTTCGGAAAATCTTCTAAAGCCATCCTGAATACCGGAGCTGCTACCCCTATGCCGCCAGCCAACTTTCCGTTGTGATCAAATAACGGGGCCACCACCCGGCAAACCCCTTTTCTGAGTTCCTGATTTTCACAGGCGTAGCCCTTTTGCAATACGGCCTCCAACTCCCGTTCCAACATCTCGATGTCTGTGATGCTCTTTTTCGTCACTGCGGGTAGTCCGATCTTCTTCAAGTTGTTTCTACTTTTTATTGGGTTCATATACGCCAGATATAGTTTACCAACGGCTGTAACGTGGAAATAAGGGTAAGCGGCCCCCACTCTGGAGTAAAGGCGCACATCGCCTAACCCTTCTATCTGGTCTAGCAAGACCACCTGATCTTGATCCAGTGTGGATAACTCTACCGTGTCAACTGGGCCAGACGCTGCATATAAGGGAAGGCAACGGATCTGAGGCTGATTTTGTCTTGTATGCTATTACCTAAAAAAAGGAGTTTCATACCGAGACGGTAATGCCCGTTTTCATGCATTTTATCAATCAATCCCCGGTTATGGAGAATATTGAGAATCCGTACAGAGAAGCTCGTGGAATCGGCAACGCATCCTGAATCTCTGAGAAGGACAGATGGTTAGAACTGGAGGCCAGCAATTCGATGACGTCAATGCCACGATCAAGTGCAGGGGCTACCAATTCAAGTTTCAGCCTATTGTGATAATAATCGTACACTGGTAAAAATTCGGGGTGCTATTATTTTTTCATCTTTTGGTACGGAGGCATTGATCAATGAAGATAATGGTTCATTGGTTCCTACCTTGAAAAGCTGGGCCACATGACTTCCCAGCATAATTTCGATCGGTATGGAAAAAATACGTAAAGCCGCTGGATTGGCGGAAATAACAAGTCGGTTTTGATCAAATTCGATAATTCCGCTGGACATGCTGTCCAACATGAAACGATAGTGGCCGTTGACAGTCAGAAGCTCACTTGTAATGTTGCGCGGATATAGGTCCTCTACCCCAAACACCCTGTTATCCAGTATTGGGTCCCATAGTAACTGTGGATCAATTAACAGCTTATTAATCATGATCTCCATGTCGGTATATGCTACTTTTGCAATACAGACATTGGCACCAAGCTCAGCCGTATCTATTGATTCTTCAGCAGCTATAGCAGAAACAATCACGATTGGCGATGTCTTAAACGCCTCTTTGCTTCGTATAATGCGACGCAACGCACGGCCATCAATGTTGGGCATCACGAGGTCGATAAAGAACAGATCGGGTGTATAGGATTTGAGTGTGTCGATAGCGGTAATGCCATCTTTGGCCGTCACGACATGCAAACCAGCCTTTTCGAGGATTCTGGATAAAAATTTCAGCATAATCGGGTCATTATCTACGGCAAGAACATTTTTCAGTTGAACCGCAGTTTTTAAATTAGCATGCGCTTCGGGCATTTAGGGATGTCCCCCTTTGTACTGGTTACACTGCGTGGTAAACATAAAAATCAAATATCAAACCTACCTTTTTCAAGGTAGTCGTTTACTTTATATTGTGTGTCCCAAGGTTTTATAATTTTGACCCATAAGGCTGTTCAAAAATTAAAACCCTAATCGTTGGTCTGTTAACAAATAGAGGCAATCACACCACTATTATTGTGGGAACACGTTATCTATACGCATCTGAAAGCTCAACAAGGATGTGGGCAAGTATGCCTTGCTTGTTTTTAAAATGATAAAAAATTAATCCCTCTGCGACTCCGGCTTTTTTTGCAAGAAATGCCGTTGAGGTAGCGGTATAACCTCTTTCCCCAAACAATTCTATCGCGGCTTTTAAAATATCCTGTTTCCGTCCCATATCGATATGTCCATATTGATAAAAATGATTGAAATAATACTGACCGAGTACTCACTCAATACCATGGACCAATGGAAATATAATGAAAATATCTGTTACCCTTTTTCTGTAGCAATAAATTAGATAGAACACTATTTTTATAGGCTCGCCGTTTCCAAAATCACTAATGCATCAACTGCCACTGGCTTGGTACCTGAGATAATGATTGGGTTTATATCAATTTCTTTTACTGTATCATTTTCAATCCCAATTCGTCCGACAGCAATTAGTATATCCGCCAAAGAGTCTAAATCAGCTGGTGGCAGACCGCGGACCGATTCTAAAATCCCCTTTCCTTTAATTTCATGCATCATCTCCTGCGCATCCTGTCTTTCCAAAGGAGCGATTCTGAAAACAGTATCTTTTAAAATTTCAGTAAATATTCCACCCAAACCAAACATGACACAGGGTCCAAATTGAGCATCACGGATTAACCCAACGACCAGTTCTCGTTTTCCTTCTACCATTTCTTGTACGAGGACAGCCCTTTCCAACCCATCCATTTTGTACATTATGTCATTGAAGGTGTTTTCGGACTCCTCATCATTGCGGATATCTATCCGAAGCAAACCGCCTTCGGTTTTATGAGAAATATCAGACGAACATCCCTTTAAAACAACGGGGTATCCAATTTCTTTGCATGCAGAAAATAAATCTTTCGCGTCATGCACCAGAATATCCCGAGAAACAGGAATCTGGTACGATGAAAGAATCTGTTTAGACTCATACTCGGAAAGAGTGGTTCGCCCTTGTTTAATAGCATTCTCAATAATATTCATCGAGTTCTCCATTGTGTCACAAACCTAATTGTGGTTTTTGTTCCTAAAAGCATTCACTAATCATTATTTTGAAAATTTGAGCATCTTAACAAATCTTCTCAATCTATAGAGATCCCTTTAATCACAAAAGCTGATATTGTCTCGCCAATATTTTCGGATGAAAGTTTACCGCGTGGCGAATACCACCTGGGGATCGCATTTAAAGCTCCTAGAATTGACATCACAGCCAATTTCCAATTGTCTTCCTGGAATATTCCCTGCTCCACTCCCTCCAGAACAATTTTCTTAAAATTTTCCTCAAAACGATTCCTTGCTGCAATGACCTTGATCATCAATTTGCGAGGCAATATCAATTCTCTTTGCCGAAACGTACCTGTTATGTAGTCACGTGTAACGATGCGAACATGGCTTTTAATGGCCTCTCGAAGCTTTTCTTTCGGTCCAAGGTTGGAGTCCAACACCTTTCCCAGTGCATCGTTCGCCTGTTCGATAGCCTGCATCTGGATCATGAAGAAAATTTCATCTTTGCTTTTGAAATAGTAATAAAGGGTTGCTTTGTTGAGTTTTAGCTTTGCGGCAATTTTCTCCATAGACACATTTTCATAGCCACTTTTTGCAAAAAGCCTTGCAGCATTTTTAAGAATTTTATCACGTTTTTCATTGTATCGAATTTCTCTAAAATTTGGTGTTTTATTCAAACCTTGCTCTCCTTTTTCTCTCCATATTTCTCCAAGTATTCCCTATAATCGATCAATTTCGCCAAAACATTGGAGGCACGATCAGCATTGGAATATGGGAAATGGCCGGCCTCACTGAGTTGTGTATTCCCCTCGGTAAATGTGGTCGTAATTACGGGTTTCCCGTACTTTTCGATCAACCCTCTGACAAGGCTCCCTGGAATTGGCTCCATCAAGTGCATGACATTAACCGTTTTCAGTCTATCGACATCGCCAGCGACTATTGAAATCAGTATCTCCTTAAGCGTCTTAAAAAACGAGCTTTCCAGCATCTCTTCAGAAGTCAGAGATTGGGTAAGTGTCTCTAAAAAATCTTCCATCTCCAAGTTTTTCGAAGGCATTATGGAATCAAATATTATTTTCAATATAAATTTGACGATTCCACGTATTTGATCTCGGTCTTCAGAATTAAATGCATTGAGGGCCGATTGAGCCATTTCTTCAAACCCATCAATGTTTTTCATAAAATTCATAATATCAGGACCGCTCGAACCGCCTGCAAAGACGGAGGATATATTTGAGAATGAACCAAATCCCATAAAAATAAGCGCATCGACCTCCGGGCATCCAAGTACAACCTCCGGAGCTCGCATATATTGAACAAAGTCCCTGTCACCGGCAGGGTCAACCGGGTTACCGTGACTCCAGCGTGACGGGAACATCTGGTTAAATGTTTCCATGGCCTGTTTGGGAAGATCAACCACAGTCATGCCTCTTAAGGCACAGGCCTCGGCGCACATGACGCCATAACTTCCTCCTGGTGTTGTAATGACAACGTTACGCCCTTTTGGTAGAGGTTGGGTCAAAAGACCGATGGCGACATCCAACAATTCTGTTGATGATTCCACCCGCAATACTCCGGCCTTATTAAACGCGGCTTCATAAAGCAAATCGGATCCGGAAAGTGCACCTGAATGTGAAGAAATGGCTCGCGCCGCAGCATCGGTCTTTCCCGGTTTTAATGCGATAACCGGCTTCAGTCGAGTTACTTTCTTCACCTTTTCTACAAAGCGATTGCCATCTTCCAATCCTTCTATGTATAACATAATTACCTTAACCGAATCATCATAACCGAGGTATTCGACGTAGTCCTCGATTTGGATGTCAGCAGTGCAGCCGCAGCTGACGTAATGCCTAAAACCAATTCCCCTTGCGGTGCCATCTGCAACCAATGCCCCGCCAATATTCCCACCTTGAGAAATTAGAGCAAGGGGGCCCTCGAGAATATTCATTGGGAACATAAACGCAGCTAATTTTGCGGCAGCGCTCCACATACCCATACAATTTGGGCCTACAAAACGGATTGAGCCTTGCCGGGCAATTTTAACGACCTCATCTTGAAGCGCTTTTCCTTCAGGGCCAATTTCTGCAAAGCCCGCGGTAATAATTACACATGCCTTGACACCTCTTTTCACGCAATCTTCCATTACACCGGCAACATTTTCAGGAGGGATGACGATCACCCCAAGATCAACATGCCCTGGAATATCGGAGACTTTCTTATAGGCGGGATACCCCAATATACTTTGAACGCGATTGTTTACCGCATAAAGATCGCCTTTATAATTGTCCATTAAACTTCTGAAAGTTGAGTTGCCCCATTTGTTTCTGTCATTCGACGCCCCAATAACGGCAACCGATCTGGGTGAAAATAGAGGCTGTAATTCTTTGAAAACTTCGGGTTTACTCATGCGACCTCCAATTGAAAATGTACATAGAAACCAAATTGATTTTCAAATTATATTTGATTTTCAAATTATATTTGACAAATTATCATATTTATTATTTATAAACAAGCAATTGCTTTTCTCTCAGCTATTGAATAACGATGAATCGATTCCAAAACATCAAGAATCTCTCCAGGTTCTATAAGAATTAACAACTCAATCAGCGTGGTTAAAATGCAGAAAAAGACAAAGACTCCGTTCTCTCGCGAAGTGCTTACACAATTTCTTCAGGTTTCCCCGTTTCATCTCTGGCTTGACCTCCAATTTGGCGAAATAACAGATGAGGGACTGGAAATCATTATGCCTTGGAGGCCAGAAATCGTCAGTATTCCTGAGCCGCGCCAGGTTGTACATGGAGGGATTCTGGCTTCGCTGATTGATCTTGCTGGATTATATGCAGTCATGTCCCAAGGAGGGCAGCCCTCCGGCACGGCGTATGTTCATGTTGACTATCATCGCCAGGCAACTAGTGGTCCATTCGTTGCTGTATCCAAAGTCTTAAAAATCGGAAATACCTTATCCACTGCTGAAACATCTATCCTCGGGCCTGACAATACTCTTTTGGCAAGCGGGCGAGGGGGGTATCCCCGTGCAACAGATAAATTCTATTAGTAGTTTTGTATGTGTTATTCTCTCAAAAAAAGCTGCTCCACAAAACCATAAGGCGAATATCTCCCGCCTTGCCAAAGCTTACAAATGTAAGTTTCAATTTTGATCGGAACACTGCCGATAAAGATTACATCAAAATTGGGGGTTTTGAGCCTTGATCATCCAGGATGCATCTGGCACCATAGATAGCGTTTGGCAAAACAACTTTCCAAAATCTGGTTGGCATACACTGTCTTTTACGGTCCATGACTTACAAGATTCTAACCCAAACGCTATTCAATGGGCTTTGTGACTTCAGGCGGAGAACGAGGCCAAATGAATAAGGCCAATAAAATAAGGAACGACCCATGAACCACGACATAACTACAGTGGCTCAAAAACTGGCTGCCGGCCACAGGAATATCATTTTCACCGGCGCCGGCATTTCCACGGAAAGCGGTATTCCCGACTACCGGAGCCAGGGGGGACTGTGGGACAAGTTCAAGCCCGTTTATTTCGACGAATTCATGTCCTCCCGGGATTCCCGTATCGCCTACTGGGAAAGGTGGCATACGATGTACCCTGACCTGGTAGCTGCCCGTCCCAACAAGGGCCATGCAGCCCTGGCCGGCCTCTATGAAATGGGTTTGATCCAGGCCGTGGTGACCCAGAACATAGACGGATTGCACCAGGAATCCGGCTTGCCGGACGACACCGTCATCGAGCTGCACGGCAACACGCGGCGGATTCGCTGCATGAGCTGCAGCGAGGTGTCGTCCATCGAGGATGCCCGGACAAGGATCGATGCGGGCGATCCCGCCCCGGAGTGTCATTGCGGGGGCTATCTGAAACCCGATACCATATCCTTTGGCCAGTCCATGCCCATGGACAAAGTGAACCGGGCGCTCGAACTGTCGCAGTGCAGTGATTTCTTCATGGTGATCGGTTCGACCCTGGTGGTGCAGCCGGCCGCGCACATGCCTGTGTATGCCAAGCAGAACGGCGCCTTTCTGGCCATTGTCAACCTTTCCGAGACACCCTGCGACACCAT
>Ga0164313_10002745_pt1 | contig 15724 bp, 11 predicted proteins | sample GuaBasSedimGuay4_FD_113735 | JGI IMG/M metagenome (GOLD analysis project Ga0164313, IMG submission 113735) | Subseafloor sediment microbial communities from Guaymas Basin, Gulf of California, Mexico - Guay4, Core 4569-4, 0-3 cm | ecosystem: Environmental > Aquatic > Marine > Hydrothermal vents... | reverse complement strand
TCAAGACCGCCACGATTCTCAGGTTCTGCAGTCTCATCGCTGCGCCTCCTCTCTACGGGTTTCCTCCTCAAGCCGTTCGGCAATCACGCGTTCGCGTTCCTCCAAGGCCTGGCCCAACCTGAGCGCTTCAACCTGGTTTTCCGGGTCGAGTCGGTAAGCGAGCAGATAGGCCTCCTTGGCCTGTGTCAGGTCTCCGGCCGTCTTCTGCAGGAGCATTCCGGTCATCTTCAAGAAACGCGCCGCCCGTCTCGGATTGGTCAGTTCGGGTTCCGATTCGAGGTAGATTGAACACGCCTCAAGCGCCAGACTACCGACTGCTCTGGCTTCCGGGTCGCGATCGAGGTTCTGCAGACGAAAGGCCAATCCCGCCATCCGACTGGCGTAGGTGGCCGTCTCGTCCGGAGTCTCGAAGAGTGCGGGCAGGTCTTCGGTCGCGATGGCTTCAGCTTCCCTCAGATCCCCGTCAAGCGCCTTGGCAAGCGCCCGTTCAACCCGGTCGCGGTGCGCCCATGCCTCAGTGCCAGGCTCAAAGGTCTGAGCAATAAGAGATGTTGCCGTGGCGCAGGTCAAAGCGCACAGGCAGACCAGGATGCGGCAGATCTTGCCGCGTCGATACGAAGCCTTCATGATAGATGTTCTCCAAGGAGTTCGGTTAGCCGTGCTCTGGCGCTTTGATTGAGCTGCCGAGCCAATGGTAGCATGTGAGAAAAGCGGATCGGCCTGCTGCATCCGGCACTCTGGTCGGTATCGAAAGGCGGGTACTTGGCTCGAGCGATTCTCAGCCGTTCCCCACCATCTCCAGGCTTCATGCTTCTCACCGTGGTGTTCGCCTCGCCAGAAGGGTGAACCTCGATTCAGTATTGTCTTCCGGTCACCCGATCTGAATACGGTGCTATTAGATTGGATTACTCAGAATCAGCAACCTATTAGTGATCAGATGGACTAATATAAGCCCCCCCCCTTGCTAATGGATTAAGCTTTCTTATTCCGCGAGATGCTCAAGCTATCCTTTGAGTCGCGCGTCGAACAGCAATGAACCTCGAAACCGAAAACCGGGATATGGGCTCTTCCTTCCGAATCGACGTTTGCCTCCTGGGGTGAGGCTGTTTGATAGTCGATCATGTCTGAGACTGTCCGACTCGAATTCGGCGAAACCGGCCTCGATCTCGATCTGGAGGGGGTCAGTGCCACCAATATCCGCCCTCGTTTCGTATTCGATTAGCCCTTTGTCCGTCGAATCAACCGTTTCAAATTCGTCACATCTTCACCTCTTCACCACTTGACCCCGTTTCTGTGAAAGCTCGCGATTATCCGCCGCCCCCCGCAACCATCCGGCTCTCCCCATGAGCGCTCTCATCGGCCTCCTCGGTATGGTCATCCTCCTCGGGATCGGGTACGCCCTGTCGAATAACCGGAATTCCATCCGCCTTCGAACCGTCCTGGGCGCGTTTCTCATCCAGTTCCTCATCGGCGGCATCGTTCTCTTCGTTCCCGCCGGAAAGGCGGTATTGGGCACCCTCTCGATCGGGGTCCAAAACATAATCAATTACTCGAACGACGGCATTTCATTCATGTTGGGCGGGCTGGTCAGTGACAAAATGTACGAGCTTTTCGGTGGGCTCGGATTCGTATTCGCATTCAGGGTACTTCCTATCATCATTTTCTTCTCCTCCCTGATCGCGGTCCTTTACTATCTGAAGATCATGCAGGTGGTGATCAAGACGATCGGGGGCGCTCTCCGAATCGTTCTCGGAACCAGCCGGACCGAATCCCTTTCCGCCGCGGCCAATATCTTTGTCGGCCAGACCGAGGCGCCGCTGGTTGTGCGCCCCTACATCCCCCGGATGACCCAGTCGGAACTCTTCGCCATCATGTGCGGTGGGTTGGCTTCCATCGCCGGATCGGTAATGGCCGGCTACGCCCAGATGGGGGTCGAGTTGAGATACCTGCTTGCGGCCAGCTTCATGGCCGCGCCGGGCGGCCTGCTCTTTGCCAAGCTTCTCCACCCGGAGGTGGATGTGCCGGATGACGGGGAGATCAAGGAAGCAGACGGGGAGGACAGCCCTGCCAATGTCTTCGACGCAGCGGCGGGAGGTGCGGCCCAGGGTTTGAAACTGGCGGCCAACGTCGGTGCCATGCTCCTGGCATTCATCAGCCTGATCGCCCTGGTCAATGGGATAACCGGCGGTATATGCGGATGGTTCGGCTACGAGAACGTGACCCTTCAGCAGGTGTTCGGCTATCTTTTCTCTCCCCTCTCCTGGGCGATCGGTGTTCCTTGGAGCGAAGCGGTCCAGGCCGGGAGTTTCATCGGCCAAAAGGTGATCCTGAACGAGTTCGTGGCCTACGCCGATTTCGTCCAGGTGAAGGAGACCCTGACCCCACGCACCCAGGTCATCGTGACCTTTGCCCTCTGTGGTTTCGCCAACCTTTCCTCGATCGCCATTCTTCTGGGCGGTCTCGGAGGCATGGCCCCGGGCCGGCGCGGAGACATCGCGAGAATGGGCCTGAAGGCCGTATTGGCCGCTTCCCTTTCAAACCTCCTCAGCGCGGCCATGGCCGGCTTCTTCCTCTCGCTCTCAACCTGATGTCTGCAATGGAGTTCCTTCCCCAGGAGATCATCCGGAAGAAACGCGACCGGCATCCTCTCTCCGACGACGAGATGAAATCCTTCGTAAGGGGAATCACCGACGAATCGATCAGTGAAGGCCAGATCGCGGCTTTCGCCATGGCCGTATTCTTCAACGGCATGGATATGGATGAACGGATCGCTCTCACCCTGGCCATGCGCGATTCCGGCGACGTTCTCGGTTGGGATGGCTTCGATCTCGACGGGCCAGTCCTCGACAAGCACTCCACCGGCGGCGTCGGAGATGTTGTTTCCTTGATGCTCGGTCCCATGATAGCGGCCTGCGGCGGTTATGTGCCCATGATCTCCGGGCGCGGTCTCGGACATACCGGTGGCACGCTGGACAAACTGGAGTCGATACCGGGCTACGACGTGGCTCCGTCTATCGGGCGCCTGCAGGAAGTGGTCAGGACAGTCGGTGTGGCCATCATCGGTCAGACCGGGTCCCTGGCTCCGGCGGACCGGCGATTCTACGCCACCCGCGATATCACGGCGACAGTCGAATCGATCGACCTTATCACCGCTTCCATCCTTTCCAAGAAACTGGCCGCGGGCCTCGGCGCCCTGGTGATGGATGTGAAGGTCGGCAACGGGGCGTTCATGCCTACAGCGGAGGGGTCCAGGGACCTCGCACAAAACATCGCAAACGTCGCCACCGGAGCCGGCACGCCGACGACCGCCCTGTTGACGGATATGAACCAATGCCTGGCCCCCGCCGCCGGTAACGCGGTCGAAGTGCGGGAGGCGATTGCCACCCTGACCAATGCACGCCGAAGCCCCCGCCTTGACGAGGTCGTGATGGGGCTCGGCACCGAGCTTCTCATTCTGGGCGGACTGGCCGAATCCGTAGCGGAGGCCGCCAACCGGCTCGAATCGACCATCACTTCGGGGCTGGCAGCTGAGGTTTTCGGCCGGATGATTGCCGCACTCGGCGGGCCCACTGATCTCGTCGAATTACCGGAGAAATACCTGGCTTCCGCGCCTGTCATACGGCCTATCCATCCCGATCGAAGCGGATTCGTCGTCGGCATGAAGACCCGCGAAATCGGGTTGAGCGTCGTCGGTTTGGGAGGCGGGCGAACGCGGTCCGATCAGTCGATCGATCATTCCGTGGGGTTTTCCGAGATCGCTTCGGTCGGCACTGAGACGGGCCCCGGAGGTCCGCTCGCGATCGTTCATGCCCGGTCCGAGGACGCGGCTGAACGAGCGGCCGAGGAGATGCGCGCCGCCTTTGAGATCGGTGATTTCACCGTGGAGCCCCAACCTGCCATTCTGCAACGGATATTGAATTCCCATGATCTCGGAATCTGAACGCAATCAACTGGTGACGGCGGCCGTCAAGGCCCGTTGCAATGCTTATTCGCCGTATTCAAAATTCAAAGTCGGCGCGGCCGTCATGGCCAACTCCGGAAAAATCCACGCCGGCTGCAATGTCGAAAACGCATCCTACGGCCTTACCATCTGCGCCGAACGAAGCGCCATCTTCAAGGCTGTTTCCGAGGGCGAAATCCGATTGAAGGCGCTCGTGCTCTGCCTCGAAGGAGGTGGAAGTCCATGTGGCGCCTGCCGCCAGGTCATCCATGAATTTGGTCCGGGCATCCCTGTGCTGACCTGCGACCCGACTGGCAGGATCCTTACCGAAACCACCCTGGATCAGCTGCTGCCTGAAGCGTTCGGACCGGAAGATCTCGGTAATTGAGGTTGGGAAACAGGAGTCAGGCTTGCGCGGCTTAAGACGGTGAAACGACCATTCGGATCCGCGCTTCCCGAACCGGGACGCGGAACCGCCAGGCGAGTCGGTTCGGGTTTGAGGACTCCTGGATAATTTCCGATCTGAAGACCAATTCTCCGGTATCGGCCGAAACGGCGACCCGGATCGACCGTCCATTGCGGGAGATCGTGAGACAGCGGTCGCTGTTCAATTCCCAATCCCCGTATGTGATCAGAGCTGTCTCGAATACCGACGGCTTCGCAAACTCGAACCAATCGACGACTTCAACCCGCCCGGCACCGGACCGGTAAACCTTGAATTCACGGGTTAACTTCAGCAGTCCCTCAACCCGGTAGGCCGGTCCCAGATCCATGATGAGTCGATCCAGGTCGTCGCTGAACGACGTCTCCAGGATGTTCGCAAACGCGTCCTTGCCCCAAACCTGCAATTGACCGGCCACCACCGGAACGGAATGACCAGAGGAATTCAGCAGTCCGCTTTCATAGCGCTCCCTGCTGAAGGTCCGGGCACTATAGACTTCCTTGCCCGGATCGGTGATGAGTTCGACCTCGTCGACAATCACGGTAAAGGCGCCGACATCATTATGGCTGTGGTTGACGCCATTGTGAACACCACTGATGGTTGCAGCGATCCGGCCAGCTGAATCTTTACCCGGTCTGCAGATGAGGTACTGCACATCCTCAAACCACTCCCGCATCCCATCGATCGGTGGACCTGCATAGGCGGCTTCAGGATCAACCTGATGAAAGAGCAGCATCAGGTAACGGACATTGCGAACCTGCTCAAACGAGTCGATCCGGTCATCCATATGGCGACTCCCACGCTCCGAATCGATACGGTTGTTCATCCAGTGAACCAGCCAGGGCGGAGGACGAAAATCACAGGGGGAATCACCAAAGGCCGGATAGACACCCTTTTGGATTTCGGCGCGGGCGCCAAACCGGGACATCTTTTCGGCGATTGGTTTCTTCAGCCAATCAATCCGGCCACCGGTCACGGTCCGTATCATTTCGGACAGGAAGAGGTAATGTCCGAATCCGCCGCCCCAATAGCTGATGCCTTCGGTATAGAACCCGCTTTCCGGAAATCCTTCCTCCGAATATTTGATCAGGTCCTCGGCCAGGGCAATGTACCAGGCCCGTTCCTGCTTTGACTCCTTCAGCAACAAGGCACAGCAGACAAAGTTCGCCAGACAGAACGAATTCCAGTTGTGGGTGACTTTGACCCACCAATAGATATCGCGGCCACTCGTGATCCGATCCTCGAAAGGTCGAAACAACCGCCTATCGATTTCCGACCGAATGAGCGAGCGAAGACCCAGGTCGAGACGGTCCGCCAGAAGATAATCCCCGGTGGCCAGGATGCAGGCGTAGAAGGTGGAAGTCAGGTCATTGAAAGTGGTCCGCCCATCAAATGTATCCCGTTTCCCATCGTTATTCGGGTGAATCCAGCTGCTCAGTTCAGCCATGCGCCGGATGTCTTCGACTATCAATTGCAGGTAGCCGACAGCCGGATCAATGCACTCGGCCATGGGGAGCAGAACCAAACGGTCGCACAGTCGCGGAACCACCGCATTCATGCCGGCGGGGCTGTTCTGCTCCAGACAGGAGAGATAGAGTGCGTCGGAAACAACCGGCCTTGGGTCCTCATCAAAGGACACACGCGCGCGATCCAGGATGTGCCGACTTCCTCGGGTCTGACCGATTGGATCCCACATGTCGCGACGCGAGCCGGGAAAACCGAAATAGGTCACCTCATCCGGAAGCATGGCTGCAATCTCGCGAACCCGGGCCGGGTCCGGTTCAAGCGTTTTTCCCTCAGCAAGATCGAAATTGAAGTCCAGAACCCCCATGGCTGTCTGCTATTCGGAAACTATCAGGAAGGGAGATGCAATTCGAATGACCGGAAACTTCGCTCGCGACCAGGAGGTTGAATGTGGCGGCGTATTCGTCCTGCCGTTGGCACAATGCTCCGGCGCGTCCGGCGGCCACGCCCTACCATGTAACCTCTGGCAGGTAGGGCGTGGCCGCCGGACGCGCCGCAGTTTCATGGAACGGATTCGATCTTGCGTCCGGCCGGATCCATCTCTCACTCTTCCCCACCCCCTCGATTTTATCGTGCCCAAAAAGATTCTCTTTATTCTGATCCTGCTGGCTCTTGGCTACGCCATGGTCACGGATCTCGCATTTCAGACCGTCGCTGCGGGCGTGGCGATATTTCTCTTCGGCATGCTCTTCATGGAGCAGGGCTTTGAGGCTTTGACCGGCGGAGTGCTCAAGGATGTCCTGGCACGTTCGACCAACCGGATCTACAAGAGCCAGTTCGCAGGCTTCGCCCTGACCGCCATGATGCAGTCGAGTTCGCTGGTCACTGTCATCACCATCTCCTCCCTGACCGCCGGCCTGATTTCGTTGACTGCGGGAATAGGCATCGTGTTTGGGGCAAATATAGGCACCACCACGGGCGCCTGGCTCATGGCCGGTCTCGGGCTCAAGGTGAATATCGCCCAATTCGCCATGCCCATGATCGTCTTCGGGCTGATCCTGCTTTTCCAGAAGAAGACCACGATCAAGGGCGTCGGGAATCTCCTGGCCGGAGTCGGATTTGTCTTCCTCGGGATCCATTACATGAAGGAAGGATTCAGTGTTTTCAGTGAGTCCTTCGACCTTTCCCAGTATGCCCTACCCGGCTTCACCGGTCTGATGGTCTACACTCTCCTGGGGATGGGTGCGACCGTGGTCATGCAGTCGAGCCATGCCACCCTGATGATCACCATCGCCGCCCTCGCGGCCAACCAGGTCACCTACGATAACGCGCTGGCCCTGGCCATCGGATCGAATGTCGGCACCACTGTCACCGCCTTGATTGGTTCAATCGGTTCGGGTGTTCAGGGCAAACGCCTGGCATGGGCGCATGTGATCTTTAATTTTGTGACGGGGGCCCTTGCCATCATCCTGATTGTACCGCTCAAGGGGCTGGTCGACGTCCTGTCCGACCTGATGGGCGTCGCCGCGGACAACTGGACCATTCACCTCGCGACCTTTCACACTGTATTCAATCTTATGGGTGTGGCCATTATGACACCCGCCATCAACCGGCTGGTTGTCTTTCTGGAACACCGGATCAAGGACAAGCCGGGCGAAGAGGTGGAAGGCGTCCTGATCGAGCCGCTCTTTCTCGGGGAGTCAGCCCTGGCCCTGCCCGACGCCGCCCTGGAGGTTCTGCGCAAGGAGACCGAACATCTCTATGGCAATGTTTTCGAGATCGTGGCCCACGGAATCAACCTCCACCGGACCGACATCCTGTCCGACCGCGATCTGCACGAGGTGGTCGAACACTCGACCGAGGTCATGGATATCAACGTGTCCGATAAATACTATAGAGGAATCAAGGTTCTCTACAGCGCGATCGTTGATTTTGCCACCCGTGCCCCGACCGAATCGAATTTTTCGGAGACACAGATGGAACGCGTCCACGCCATCCGGGTGGCCTGCCGACTGTCGGCCGAGATCGTCAAGGATCTCTCCCAGATGCGGCCGAATTTGAACAAGTACATGGTCTCGAAAAACCAGGGTATGCGTGATCAGTACAACCTGATCCGTCTCAACCTGGCTCAATACCTCAGGACCGCAGCCGCGCTGACCGCGGAAAGGAATATTCAGGTGGTCCGATCCAGAAACAACGAACTCCTGTTCCAGTTGCAGGAGCAGGATATGTTGACCAATGGGACAATCGATCATCTGGTCCGCGGCCAGGAGATATCCCCGGCCATGGCCAGCAGCCTGATCAACGACAGCGCAGCCGCGACCTCCATCACCAAGCACCTGATCGAGGCTTCCGACCGACTCCTCGTGGCCGAAGGAGAGAAAAAGAAGCGCAAGAAGAAACGAAAGGACTAAAGGAAGGATTTTTCGATTGCGGAATTTTCGATTGCGGAATGCGGATTTGGGATTGCGGAATGACCGCTGCGGGGTGGACGGGGGAAGGTGGTCGGTAGGCAGTGGTCGGTGCTTTTCTCATATATATAATCCCTACAGTCCCGATCTGTGCATCGGGATTTCGTTTCACTCAACCTACAGCCCGTCCCTTCGGCCCACCAAAGCAGGGGTCATTGCTCACGTCTCGCACTGGCGTGCAAGACGTCGAGCAATGACCCCGCCGTTCGCACCACTTCAGCCTGATGCCTTCCCTCTCCTCACTGGCCTGACCAGGAACCGGATCGAGGCTTCCTTGACCGGTTCCTTGAAACGCCAGCTCAACCGGGTCGGGGTGGAACTCTCCTGAATGATGCAGTGGGCGAATTCCAAGTCCCCGTCATCGGTTGATACCTCCACCTCGATCGCCTCACCACCCTGTGAAACGCGAAGCAGTCTTGATTCGTCCCAATCCCATTCACCGTAGGTGATCAGAGCTGTTTCGAACGACTGAGGTTCTGAATATTTGATCTTGTCCCAGACCTCAACTGATCCCTCACCCGTGCGGTCGTAGGTGAAGGCGCGAATCAGGTTGATCAGGGTTGGCACTCTGTAGGCGCGATCCATTTCTATCACGACCCGGTCGCGTTCGGGCGTGAAGCTGCGGGCCACCAGGAGTGTGTAGGCATCCCGACCATATCCGGTTCGGTGGTAGGTCTTGTCTGGAAACTGGAGTTCCCCCGCAACCACTGGAACCGGGTGTCCAAATGAATTGAGAAGGTTACCCTCGTATCGCTGTCTGCTGAAAGTTCTCTTGGTGTAAATCTCCGCACCGGGGTCGGTCAGAAGCTCTTCCCGGCCAACCAGCACCGTGAACGTGCCCAGATCGTTGTGGTTGTGGTTGGAACCATTGTGGCCCCCTTTGAAGGTGGCCGCCAAGCGGGTGGTCGCTTCCGTACCTGGCCGACTGATCAGAAACTGCACATCCTCAAACCATTCGCGAGGGCCACGCTCTTCGGGTCCGGCATAGGCATGATTGATATCGACCTGGTGAAGGAGAAGCAGGTGGAGAATCTCTGCGAACTGGTAGTGGATAGGATCAAACGGGTTGGTGGCGACCTCGGTGGACCGTTCAAGGCGTGAGGGGTCAACTCGATTATTCAGCCAGTGCATCAACCATTGCGGGGGCAGGACCTCGCGCTTGCAATCGGCGAAAGTTGGATACGCACCCTCCTGGATTTCCATCCGATATCCGAAATGGGAAATCGCCTCCACTCGCGGCTGCTTCAGCCAGTCGATCTTTCCCCGGGTGACCGCCCGAGCCAATTCGGCGGCCAGAATGTAGTGACTGTATCCATAGCCCCAGTAACCCACGCCCTCGATGTAGAATCCGCTTGGTTCAAACCCATCCTCTGAGTGCTTGATAAGTTTTTCGACGACAGCTAGATACCAGGCGCGCTCATGTGGGTCCTCCTTCAAACTGAGGGCGCAGCCCAGAATGCACGACAGGCAGACGCTGTTCCAGTTATGGGGCACCATGACCCACCAGAAGACGTCCTGCCCGCTCCGGACCCGCTCCTCGAAGGGCTGGAAAATGCGTGTGTCCAATTCCTCGCGTATCAGGGTGCGTATCTCCGGGCTGAGTCTGTTTTCGAGCATGTGCAGCGTGGCCACCAGGATGCCCGCGAAATGCACCGAAGCCAGGTCCGTGAAGATCTCGCGGCGTTCATGGAAGGCCCGCGCTTTTACGTGCATCGGAAAGGTCCAGGAGTTCAGCGCGCAGATCATCCGGATGTCATCCTCGATCCGGGACAGGTACATGCCGGTCGGGTCAAGGCATTCCACGATGGGCAGCACGGACATGCGCGCGCGCACCACCAGGGGGAGCGGGTTGAATTTCGACCGGTCGCCGGTTTCCATCACGTAGAGGCAATCCTCATTGGTGATGACGGAGAGAGGATCCTCGGAGGCGAGGCCACGGGCCTCCTTTATGAGCCGCCGGCCGGCCTCGCTCTCCCTGACCCTTTCCCAGGATTCCCGATCCTCGCAGGGCCTGGCCAGGTGCCAGGTTTGCGGAATCATCATCGCATCGAGTTCCGAGACTCGAGCCTCGTCAGGGGCGAAGTTCAAGCCGCCCGGCAGATTCAGGTTCTGATCGCCATGTCCCATAATTACGTTCCCAAGTTTGCAGGTTTGATTTTGAACCGAACCCGGGCCGACTTGACCGGGTTCGCAAAATGCCAAGCCAGCCGGATCGGCCTGGAACTCTCCTCGATCACGCAGGAAGTCATGACCAAATTTCCATCATCGGAGGTGACCTCCACGTCGATGGCTGAACCGTCCTGAGAGATACGGATCGTGTTGTCCCCTGTTCGTTCCCAGTCAGCGTAAGTGATCAATGCGGTTTCGAAAGTCTCGGGCCGCGAATATGCGACCTCGTCAACCACCTCGACCTCCCCGCTTCCGGATCGAAAATGCGTGAAGGTCCGGGTCAGGGTTTCAAGCGTGTCGGCCCGATAGGCGCGCTTCAGGTCCAGGACGACCCTGTCTGCTTCGTCCGAGAACGTCGTGTCGACGACGGATGCGCAGAACTCCGACCCGAATCCGGATCGGTTTTCGTCTTTGCCCGGAGACTGGAGTTGCCCGGCCACCACCGGGACGGGATGACCGTAGGAATTCAGCAGGTCGCTTTCATACCGGTTCTGACTGAAGGTCCTTTGCGTGTAGATTTCTGCTCCGGGATCGGTGAGCAACTCCCGATCGCCGATCAGGACCGAAAACACCCCCAGATCATTGTGGTTGTGATTCACCCCATTGTGCCCGCCCTTGAAGGTGGAGGCAAACCTCACCTCGGCATCTTCGCGCGGTCTGCAGAGCAGGAACTGGACGTCGTCGAACCACTCGCGGAGACCGGTTGAAGGTTCGTCTTCATGGACCACCCGGAAATCCTCCTGATGGGAAAGGACAAGAAGGGTCGAAAGCAGGGATGCGAAATTCGCTCCCGAAAAGGGATCCACCGTTGCTGAGGTCGCCCGAGCCGTTCTCGAGCCGACGATCCGATTGTTCATCCAGTTATCAAGCCAGGCCGGCGTCTTCACATCGCTCCTGCAGTCAGCAAAACTTGGATACGCGTTCCCCTGGATCAACATCCGACGGCCAAAGCCCGACATGCGCTCGACCAGGGGCTTTGACAGCCAGTCGATCCGTCCGGAGGTCACCGCGCGGACGATTTCGGCCAGGACAAGGTAACATCCAAATCCATAGATCCAGTAGCTGACGCCCTCGGTGTAGAATCCACTCTGCTCGAACCCCTGCTCGGAATACCTGATCAGTTTTTCGGCCACCGCCAGGTACCAGGCCCGATCATCTGCATCCTCGAGCAGGGCCAGGGCGCAGGCCGTGGTAAAAAGCACGCAGACGGAATTCCAATTATGGTTGACCGTGACCCACCAATAGACGTCCTGGCCGCTCTCGATTCGCTGCCGGAAAGGATCGAGAACGCGCCGTTTGACCTCATCGCGGATCAGGCTGCGAATCTCCGGCTTCAAGCGATCGCCGAGCAGGTAGTCCGCGGCAACGAGGCTTGATCCGAGGTGGACGGATGCCAGGCCGTTGAACGTGCTCCGACCTTCGAACGTATCCCGATTCGTGTCATTGCCGGGGTGAGTCCAGCTCTTCAGCTGTGATGATCGAAGGATATCGTCCTCGATGATCGGCAGGTATTCACCGGTCGATTCGAGGCATTCGGACAGGACCAGCAAGGTCATCCTGCTTCGAGTGCCCGGCACGACGGCGTTGAAGGGCGCCGGGTCGTTCTTCTCGAGGCATTCCAGGTAGATCTCGTTGGTCACGTGCGGGCACGGATCTGCTTCGACCGCCTCCCGGGCCTCGGCCAGAATCCGGCGACCGATGTCATGTTCACGGATCGCATTCCAGTGCTCCCGATCGGTTGCGGGAACGCCCAAGTGAAAAGTCGAGGGTGGCATGATTTCCACCAGTTCCGCCACTCTCTTTGGATCCGGTGCGAAATCCTCGCCGTCCGGAAGGTTGATATTAAGGTCTCCGAAGCCGATGGGAAAAGGGAGTTGAGTGACGGGTACAGGGATCGATAACAGAGTCACGTTCTGATGAACCGCATGACGGTCCAATTTCAAGCCGGACGGGATCGAACGTTCGATCCGTAACAAAGCGGTTACCCGGGGCCAGCACTTAATCTAAGGGGCGTGCGGCTTTCTCAGATCATGGATCCACAGACCCGGCCACCTGAGACACCCTCACCACCGCCTGCCATCTGGCAGGGTTGCTTCGGTTGGGTTCGAATTCGCTTGAGAACGGATCGATCCCGTGCGAACAGGATCCATGCGAAATCAAGATGCAATTGAAGGTGCCCTCGGTGATCTGAGCGAAAACTGGGGGTGGTTTCTTGCCCTCGGTGTCGTATTTGTCCTCCTGGGAACGATTGGCCTCGGTATGTCGGCGTTCCTGACTCTGGTCAGCGTTCTCTACTTTGGAATCATACTGGTTATCGGTGGGGCCGCACAGATGATACATGCGTTCAAAGGGAAAGGCTGGCGTGGCGTGATGCCCTCGGCGATCACGGGGGTTCTTTATCTCGTGGCCGGTATTTCAGTGATACGGAATCCCCTGGCCGCCTCAACCCTGCTCACTCTGATGCTCGCGCTTGCGTTGATCGGTATCGGGTTTGCACGGATCTGGATGGCTGTTCAGCACCGGGGAACCAGCCAATGGATCTGGCCGCTGCTGGGCGGTCTCGCCACTGCTCTCTTCGGCATCGTGATTCTCGCGCGGTGGCCGGTTTCCGGTCTGAGGGTCATAGGCCTGTTGATTGCCATCGATCTGGTGATCAACGGATGGTCATGCATTGCCCTCGCCCTGGCCGCACGATCCGTCCGCGCCAACCAACCGGCGACGGGGAACGAAGACTGAAAAGTCGGGCGTCTGACCGGGCACCCCTTCGCGGGCCTATTCGTAAAGCGGAAGACCGCTTGGAACAGCTGGGGGCACGTCGTGCCGAAGATCCATGCTGGCCGGGTCGGTCAGGGCAAGAAGGAATGAGATGAGATCGCTGATCTCCCTTTCGCGCAACCGAACCGGTTCCAGTTCGGAAGCATCGGCAATTGCTTTCCGTCGAGTTGGGTCATTCTGAACCACAAAGTCGATTGCATCAAGATCGGCACGCGAAGGCATCATCGCCTGGGATATGTCGTAAGCATGCAGCGACTCGATCGGGTTGAGGTGATGCCTTACCACGCCTTCGAGAGTTCCGTAGGCTCCTCCATGCCCGTATGGAGGCGTGAGTGCAATATTCCGCAGCGACGGTGTCCGGAAGCTATACCGATCCGATACCTCACCGGTGACCATCTCGCGTCCGAAATCATCGTGCCCGTCCGTCCCCACACCTTTACCGGGTCCGATCTGAGGCATTGCGATGGCATGAAATTCGGAATCGGTCTGAAAGGCGCCTGAGTGGCAGGTCGAACATTTTGCCTTTCCATAAAACAAGCGCATACCCTTTCGCTGTTCAACGCTCATGCAATCCCGATCACCTCGAAGAAAGCGATCGAAGGGGCTGTTGTCCGCGCGCCAGGCATCCGCCTCGAATGCCGCAATGGCGTTGGCCGCATGCACGTAAGTGATTTCCGAGCCGTCATGGATCTCGTTCGGATACGCCGCCTTGAAGAGATCGATATAGGCCGGAATGGCCCTCAGCCGCTGCGCCAGCAAGCCCCAGACGCCATTCGGTCCGGCCAGGTCCCCGGCGGCCGAGGCATCCGCGATAAGGTTCTCGCCGGGCTGTCCGGCCATTTCGGCGCCTGAAGTAACCGGGAACATCGCTTGTACCGCCAGCACGTTGTCGAGCCCCGACGGCAGATCGTCGCCGGCTGGCGACTGGAAACCGGACGGTTGCGACGGGTCTGGCTGGACCCTTCCATCGTGGAACATGCGAAAGAACTCCCGTGCTCCGAGATTAAATACAGGAGGCGCATTCCTCGGTATCCTTTCGTGAACGGCATCCGGTCCGGATCCGTTGTCCCTGGTCATGCCCAGACCTCTTCCACCTTCGCCCACCGGAAGCGACAGACCATCACCAGTACCAGTCAGTGAGTGATGACACGTCGCACAGGAGATATTTCGATTCCCGCTGAGTTCCTTGTCGAAAAAAAGCAGGTTGCCCAGGATAACCTCTTCCTCCCGCGGGTTGCCGTCGTCATAGAAATCCCGGTCTGTCACTGGCTCCAAGAGACGACCACCACTTCGGGCGTATCCTCCCGTCGCGCAGACTGCGATCAGCAGGATGAATGCAGCGGTTTTCAGCCAGAAGGAACGCTCCGTCGTCATCGCGAGAGCGTAAGGGGGAATCACGTCGTTCATCCATGTGTTATTGGATTGGCTGTCACTCCACCGCAATGGGATTCCGTCGCTTCCCACCTCAAGCTGGTATCAGGGTTATCCCTAATAATCAGGTACGCTTCTTTTGCCTCCCCGCTACTATTAGGATCTGCTGACAGATTCCGCCGATTGAAGACGGATGCGGTCGGCAAGGTTGGCCTGGCTTCCGCCGTTGCGTGAAGCTATGGCGGACAAGTCGACGGCACGTAGAGTAGAGCGGACGTCCGGGGTCCGGCTTCCGGCTCCGAACACTACGCCGGGACAAGTCGTGGATCTGGACGATCCATTTACGCCTCTCCGAGCCGTAAGGTCTACGAGTTGGAGGCGGGACAGGCTCGATTCCTTCTCCCGCTCGGAACGTAGCCTCAGAGGTGTCGTTTAGCCCACTCGCGGCCGGCGTGGGACTTAAGGTAGCGCTCGAACGCTGTTGCTTTCTGGAGCGAATCAAACGCGACCACCGATTGCATCTTCCACGGACGGTGTTTGGAGGTGTGGATTACTTCACCCCGGTTGTGACGTCCGAGACGATCCTTCAAATCGTCGGTCACGCCGACATAGTGATGCCTGCCGGTACGATCGTTGAGGATATAAACGTAGATGAATGGCATGCCTGGCTTGCCCGGGCGTAGAGTAGAGCGGACGTCCGGGGTCCGGCTTCGTGGATCTGAACGATCCATTTACGCCGGGACAGGCTCGATTCCTTCGCTCCGCTCGGAACGTAGCCTGGTGGAGACGATCGGGTTCGAACCGACGACCCCTACAATGCCATTGTAGTGCTCTTCCAACTGAGCTACGTCCCCGTTTCAGGCTTAAGTGAAAGGAAATTCCTCACTAAATTTCGAAAGGCAAGGCTTTTCTCCTTCCAGGGAAACCGCTCGGACACTGTGAAACAGTCCTGATTCGATCAGGCGTTCCTGAGGTGTACCCCAATCATTGGACACGGAGCCGGTGAGATTTAGTTAAGGGAGAGAGTGTTCCGCAGGGATGGCCTTTGGGGCCTCTGCGAGAATGGGTCATATAACTCGTCGGAGCAGTGGC
>Ga0164313_10002744_pt1 | contig 15729 bp, 11 predicted proteins | sample GuaBasSedimGuay4_FD_113735 | JGI IMG/M metagenome (GOLD analysis project Ga0164313, IMG submission 113735) | Subseafloor sediment microbial communities from Guaymas Basin, Gulf of California, Mexico - Guay4, Core 4569-4, 0-3 cm | ecosystem: Environmental > Aquatic > Marine > Hydrothermal vents... | reverse complement strand
CGGTGGTGGGTCGTCGCCTTGAGTGCCATGGCGAGCGCCGTCAGCAGCAGGATGCTGAGGCCCACCCACAGGCCCAGGCCCACCGCGATGTCCCGAGGCGGGTTCTTGCCGACCACTCCGCGCCAGCCTCGTGCGGCTCGCTTTTTCAGCAGCGTGAGAGGCAGCACCAGCCACAACAGCTGGGCGGTGCCAATGAGCAGCCCGTCGGCCAGCTGCCCCCCGGCGCCAGCGCTTCGCACGACCGTGGGCAGCGCGCCTAACAGCGAGATGGCGAAGGCCACCACCGCCGCCTCTCCCAGACCGGCGCAGCGCGAGCTGTTCGACTCGCCGTCACCCATATTCGTCACGTGGCCCATGCCCTGATGCCCATGTACGCGTGCGGCGCCCCGCTGTCAGCCTCCTGCGCACCAGGACGTAATCCCCCGCATCTGGTTGGCCGGGGCAGCGACGCCGATCCACCAATCGTTACGCTGACCTCCTGCAGGCTCGGGTCGCGCTAGACCAGCTGTGGCTCAGCCGCTGGTGTCCGTGCTATGCGAGACGGCAGCGGGGAGAGAGCGACGTCATGAAGCGTGGACTGACGAAGGTGCTTGGGTTCGTGATCGGTGTCGGCCTGTCGGCCTTCGGTACGGGCTGCAGCCAGGAGTGCGTGGTCACGGGCTGCTCCGGAAACATTTGCGCTGATGGTACCGAATCGTCCGCCTGCGATTGGAACTGCGTCTACGGCTGCTACGACCACGCGGTTTGTGAAGAGCAAGATGACGGCGAGTGCGGCTGGACGAAGACCGAGGCCTTCGATCAGTGCGCGGCGGACTGCTCCGCCACTGGGTCATGAACGGACAGGGCTCAGCCACGCAACTCGGAGATCACGGTCTCCGGCACGGTTCGCCCTGGACCCAAGACCACCGTATCGCCGACCAAGCTCTTCATCGCGCGAGGATGTTCAATGGGCGCTGCGCTGGTCTACGCCGCGACCCGCTGATCTAGTTCACGCACTCGGGCTTGATGTGCCGGATCCCCTCGCTGTCCACGGTGTAGGGAGGAACGCAATTCGACCTGGGGGGCGGCTTGGGTCGCGGTGGCGGAGCTGTCTGGTGGGGGGTGGGGGGGCGCGGTTTGGGTGTTGAGGCGCTGGCTGATGCCGTGACGCTCGGCTCTGGTGTAGCCGAGGCGCTGGGGGTCGGAGCGGCGCTGTCCGGGCCCTGCTCGTCGCCTTCAGTCGGCCCATCGATGTCCGGCACCCCCGTAGGACCTGCGGCCGCGCGGCTCTCCGTAGTCTCTCCTCGCTCCGTCGTGGTCTCCGCCTCTCCACCGTCGCGTAGCCACGCCACGGCCAAGAGGCCGCCGGCGACCAGGGCCAGCGCTCCGAGGCCGATGGCGCCGAGCCGGTTTCCGCGCTGGGGGAGGATCGATGACCTGGATCTGGCTACCGAGATGCTCGACAGCTGTGAGTCGCCGACCGAACGCTGGGTGGGTCGTGCGCCAGCGCCGGTTCCGAGCGGTCCTTCATGCTCGCCGCTGAGCTCATCGATCGAGTCCAGGGGAGCGCCATCAAGCTTGGGCTTACTCTCGATGAGCGATATCCGGTCAGCTCGGGCGCTCAGCGCGGCAGGGGCGACATCTTCGACCCAGGCCCCGATCTTGGTGGCCGTGGTGAAGGTGCCCGTCTCTTCGAGGGCGAGGGCCATTTCGCGGGCCGAGGCGTAGCGGTCGTGGTGATTCCGCGCCAGCCCGCGCATCACCAGCTCGTCGAGCGCGTCGGAGACCTTCGGGTTGTAATGGCTAGGCGGCTTGCTAGCTCCCAACAGGACTTGCCCAAATAGCTCAGCCTCCTGATTGGCCTGAAAGGTGCGTCTGCCCGCCAGGATCTCCCACAGCACCAAGGAGGCGGCATAGACGTCGGTGTAGGGACCGACGGCGTCGCCGGCTAGCTGCTCGGGCGCCATATAGGCGAGCTTGCCTTTGATCTGGCCTTCTTTGGTGGTCTGCACTCGGCCCGTCGCCTTGGCAATGCCGAAATCGAGCACTCGCGGCACACCGTCGCTGCCCACCATCACGTTCTGAGGAGAGACGTCGCGATGGACGATTCCGAGCGCCTCGCCCTGTTCGCCCAGAGCGGTGTGGGCCGCGTGCAGACCGTGCAATACGCCGGCCACGATGGCCACGGCGACTCCCGGATCGACAGGCTGCTCATGCGCTCGGGTGGCCTTGAGCAGCCGCGCCAACGACTCGCCTTGAACGTATTCCATCACCAGGAACAGCTCACCATCGGTGTTCACCACATCCAGGGTCGGCACCACGTTGGGGTGGCGGATGCGGGCCGCTACCCGTGCCTCATCGATGAGCATGGAGACGAAGTCGGGGTCTCGGACGTACTGGTGGTGAAGCCGCTTGATGGCGACCACTCGGGAAAACCCCGCCGCGCCGATCAGTCGACCGAGATGGACCGTTGCCATGCCACCCGACGCGATCTCGCCGAACAGCGCATAACGGCCGATGGTCTTGGGAGCCAACTCGCCCACCATCACACGCTAGCACGAGTCGGACATTTGTCTTGGTCCTCGTCCCTCCGTCCCGGCAGCCCATCCGCTGTCCCTGCGAGACACCCACATTCCCCCACAGTTGCCGGGCCCTTCCCGACGCTCCCAATGGGTGCGACAATGTGATGTCCATCTTCAGCAGCAGAGGATTCGTGGGACGGAACAAGAGCACCATCATCATGGCCTTTCTGGGCGCGCTGGCAGGCGTTGGCGCGTGCTCGCTCACCATTGATCTGGACGGCATCACCGGTGGCCAAGTGAGCGTCGGCGGTGGTGGTGGTCAAGGCGGTGTCGGCGGTGGTGAGGAGTCGTGCACCAGCCCCTCCGATTGTCCTGCGCCGTCTGGTCCCTGCGAGGCGCCCATTTGCATTGGTGGTGAGTGCGGCATGGTGGCCCAGCCCGGCGGGATGCCTCTGCAAGACGCCTACCAACTGGAGGGGGACTGTCTCGAAGAGGTCTGTGACGGAGCGGGTAGCCAGATCCCCCAGAATGACGACGGCGACGAGCTCGATCCAACCGACTGCGCCATCCATGCCTGCAATTCGGGCATAGTGGTCACCGACTTCACCCAGCTCGGGTTCGAGTGTGGCGTCGATCGGACCTGCGACGGCGCCGGCAGCTGCGTCGAGTGCATCGTGCCGAGCGACTGCACGGATCTGCCCGAGGACGACGACTGTCAGCAGCGCACCTGTGACAACGGCGAGTGCGGGCAGCTCTTCGCCCCTGAATACACCGAGGTGAGCCTGCAGACCGAGGGCAACTGCGTGGTGACGGTCTGCGACGGCTTCGGCGGCACGCGGGACGATTCGCTCGATGCCGACCTCCCCGATGACGGTAACGAGTGCACCACCAACGACTGTTCGGGCGGTCTGCCCGTTTTTCTCCCGGTCACCGATGGCACGGTCTGCGGTATCAATCAGATGTCCTGCATAGGGGGCAAGTGCGCCGGCTGTAACAACAACCCCGCCAACTGTCCGGGGGTAGACACCTTCTGTCGCGAGCGGACTTGTGTGAGCGACGTCTGCGACTTCAACTACCTCAATAACGGCCTTCCCCTTCCGAACCAGACTGCCCAGGATTGTCAGCGCGAGGAATGTGACAGCCAAGGGAACATCATCACCGCGGCCGATGACCTGGATCTGCCAGCGGACGACGGCGTCGAGTGCACCGAACCGGCCTGTGTGAACGGATCGGCCCAGTTTCCCCCGCTGCCCCTCGATGCGGCCTGCACCTCCGGCGGCCTCTATTGCGATGGCAATGGGAGTTGCGTGGCGTGCAACGCGCCCCAACAATGCGGACCGGTGGCTGACTGTAGCGATGCCACCTGTGTCTCCAACACTTGCGGTGATGAGTTCTCACCCTCAGGCACGCCTGGCGACATCCAGCTGGTCGGTGATTGTAACGTGCTGCTCTGTGACGGCTCGGGGGGCACCTACCAGGACGTGCAGAACAGTGACCTGCCTGACGATGACAACCAGTGCACCGACGACGTCTGTACCGCTGGCGTCCCGTCCAACCCCCCGGCTGCCATTGGAGCAACCTGCACCGTGGGTGGCGTGGTGTGTGACGGCGCGGGCACCTGCGTTGCCTGTGTGAGCGAGTCCGAATGCCTGCACGACGACTACTGCGGCTCAGGCAACGTCTGTGTGCCTGATCAGGGTCTGGGCAAGAGTTGCCAGAATGGTGCTCAGTGTAAGTCCGATCACTGTGCCGATAAGGTGTGCTGTGACACTGAATGCACGGCCCTTTGCTACGCTTGCGTGGCCAGCAAGACCGACGAGCCCGATGGCACTTGCGGCGAGATCACGCCGCTCACCGATCCGGACAACGAGTGCACTGCCTCGGCGGTATGCCAATACGGCAACTGTTGCGCAGCCGGTGTCGCCGTCGCGCCCCAGTCGTCACCTCAGGGACTCAATCCGGCGATGCCAGACTGTCTCCCCCCCCCGCCGTAGCTGCGGCGGTGAGGACGCCTCTTGTTCAGAACGGCCAGGTCAGCATCCCAGTAGCGCCGCCGGGCAGAGGGCGCAGCTCAAGTCGGGCCGCCGCGCCAGCCGGCTCGGGGTCGCTCAGCTCGTGGTGCACGATGAGTGTGACGCCCACGCCCAGTGCGGCGATGCCCAGAACCAGGGACACGTCGGCCACCAATAGCTTGGTGCGCGTGCCATCGACTTCGGTCTCATCGCAGGTCTTGGTGGGCGCACAGGTCTCTTCGTACTCGTCGGCTTCGGCTTTGCCCAGCAGGCCGAAGAGAGCGAAGCTGCCCAAGGCGAGCACGCCGACTCCACCAAGCACATAGCCGACGATCGGCTCGCCTCGCTCAGGTGGATGGTCCGGCGGGACGGCGGTGGGCGCCAGGGGCACTGTGGCCGGCGGATCGGGGGCGAAGCTCACATCGACCCGCCGGTTCTTGACGCCTTCTTGGGTCACGATGGTCTGCTCGATCGGCGGTGCGGCGCCATGTTCGAAGCGGATCTGGTGGCGGCCCGGATCGAGGACCAAGGGCCGGCCATCGAGGGACTCGGCGACCACCTTGCCGTCGATGATGGTCCGCACCGCGACGGTGTCTCGCCCGGCGGTGTCCTTGGCGACCACCACGATGGACGGCAGCGCCTGATCGACCTCGCTCAGCCAAGGTAGGCAGTCGGTCTTGACGACTGCCGGACAGTGATCCTGAGAGCAGATGAGCAGCTCGTGACGAGCCGCCTGCAGCTGGCCGTCTTTGCGCAGCAGTTGAGACTCGGAATAGGCCGTCAAGCAGGCCTGAGTCTCTGATGGCGCGCTGGCGGCCGTAGCGGGAGCCAGCGTAGCGCCTAGCATCAGACCCACCAGGCTCGCTTCGGCCCAGCGACGGCGCGGCATGGTCCGCCGCCCCACAGAGTGCTGTCGCCGATCATCACCAGCCATGACGCACAACGTACAACATTGTGGCCGCTGTGGACCATCACCCTGCGAGGTGGATCGGTCCTGGCGGGCTCAGAGGCCTCAAGCGAAGGTCTCGGACAGCACCCGCAGCCAGTTGTTCCAGCAGATCTTGCGCAGCTCGGCCTCGCTGTAGCCGCGCTCTCTCAGCAATCCCAGAATTTTGGGATAGTCGCCACAGTCAGACAAACCCGCCGGACCATGAGCAAATCCGTCGAAGTCTGAACCGAAGGCCACCCCATTGATGCCGGCGATCGCCACCAAGTGATCCACGTGGTCGGCAATCGAGGACAGCGGTGGTAGCTCGGTAGCCGCCACGGCCGCATCGATGCGCTGGAACACCTCCCGCCACCCTTGCGGATTTCCTTTCATCTGCCGTCGATACTCGGCGTAGATGGGTCGCTGGGCGTCCGACGCCTGTTGGGTCAAGAACCCGGAGACGAAGGTCACGCCGATCACGCCGCCACTGTCGGCGATGGCACGGATCTGGTCGTCCGTCAGGTTGCGAGGTGAGTCGCAGAGCGCCCGGCAGTTGGAATGGCTAGCGATGATGGGGCGGGTGGCGATGCGCTGCAGATCAGAAAATGCGCGATCCGAAATGTGAGACACGTCCACCAGGATTCGGTGGCGTTCCATCTCGGTCACCACCTCACGACCGAGCTCGGTCAGGCCGTAGCCGTCACCGAAGGCCGCACCTGTGAGCTGATTGTCGCCCCAGGCAAGGGTGATGTAGCGCACTCCGAGGGCCTCCAATTCGGCCACGTTGCCCGGGTCCTCGCCCACCGCCTCGCCCCCTTCGATGGCGAGTAGGAGGCCCACCGCCTCATCCTGATCGGCCAGGGCGCGAAGCTCGGCCGCCGATGCCGGTGCCACGAAAGGTCCCTGTCCAACCAGCCCTCGGGCTGCGGTCAATAGCGCTCGTGACCGGTCGCGCACCTGGGGCCCGTGCTCATCACGGCTGGCGAAACAGGCGAAGATCTGGCACGCGACGCCACCCTTTTTCAGGCGCGGCACATCGATATGGGTCCCCGGGTATGGGGCGATGATGTTGGCACCGTCGTCGACGACCTTGAGAATCGTGTCGCAGTGGGCGTCTAGGATGGGAATCGCCATGTTGATTCTCCTCGGCGGTCGGGGGGTCACTGCTCAGGGCGCTGTCGGCGGACGAACCAATCACGGTATTCGGCCATTCGTGCCGTTTGGGTCGTCGGTGTGTGGCGATTGCACGTCGACAGCTCTTCGCTGCCTGCTGGCGCCGCCCAGCGTTTCTCCGGACAGTCGTTGGGATTATAGGCCATCTCGAAACCGGCGACCCGGTCGATCACGTCGGCCAGCGACAGCTCCCAGTCGCTCCCGTCGCTGCGGAGGTACTTGAAACTCCGTCGGGTGGCCTCGGTGCTCAGCAGCTTTTCGAGGGAGGCTTTGACCTCTGCGACCGTCTCCTTTTCAGGCATGGCATAGCGCTCTGGGCGGCGCGCCACCCGAGCCGGGACGTTGCGCACCACATCCATGGCGATCAGCAGGCGCATGTCTCGTGAGGGGGACGAGTAGTCCTCCCAGGGGCCGACGGTGAGGAAGATCTCTGCACCTTTGGGCATGGCGATCCGGCCAGGGTGCTCCTTCAGATAGTCGATGGCGTTCTGCACCGACAGCACCCGCCGTCGCACCTGCTCGTCGAGGGCCTGGATGGTCTCGGCAAAGGCTCTGGACGGGTCGCTGGGTCGGGGAGACAGCGCGTCGTCGACTCGATCGTAGAACCCCTCGATACCGTGCTCGTATTGCTCCATGGAGACGTCGCCGTAGTCGGGGTGACGGGCAATCTCCTGGTTGCTCAGTTGGCGGGTGACACCGCGCTCTACCACCACCGGTCGAAAGCGCTTGAATCCAGGTCCGCCGAGTTTGGGGTCGTCATTGAAGAGGAAGTTGCCCCGCCAGTAGCGCCGCCTCGAGACGGTGCCGTCCGGTTGACCGTCGATGGCGAGCATGATCCCGCCGGACGACTCGGTCTGGGGCACCCGCCGCGCCACGACCAGGATGTGGCCGTAGGGATCGGCGAAGATGGCGCCGGGGCGCAATGACGAGGCCGTCAAGGCGACCGGGTAGAAGTCGCTCTTGTCGTCGTCACCAGGGAGCCGGACGGTGCCTGAGTGAACGGTGTTGGCCAGCGGGATGCGTAAGAAGGTCTCTAGCCGTCGCACCGGATCCCCAACGCCGTCGTTGGCTCCGAGGCTCGAGTAGAAGCGCAGGCAGGTCGGTGCCCTGCCGCCGCCGCCTCGGGTGCACCGCGAGTAGCCAAAGGGTAGCCCAAGCTTGAAAGCGAAATAGGCGCGCAGCGTGTAGGGCAGGTCGGCGCAGTCCGGGTCGATGTTCGGAGCCTTCTGTTCGTTCCCGTCCTCGCCGAAACCGAGATGGTCGTGAAGGAAGTTGCGCTCAGGATCACGCAACACCTGATGGAGCACCGGCCAGGTGGGTTGCTGGTCGAGTGGTGCATCGAAGAGCGCCTCGATCCAGGCTGAGTAGAGGTTCTCGGTGGCCCGGGTCCAAGGTTGCTCGACAGGCCAGACGCTGGCCGGGCCGCCCGCCCGTCGCCGATTGGTCTCACTGCCCACTGTGATGTCCCCGCAGACGTGCACGCCTGGGGCGCGCAAGTGCGCCTGATAGCGGCCGGCCTTTGCTTGCTGGGCCGTGGCGAGCCAGAAGAAGGGGGGGCCACCTCGCTGCTCGTTGCTGGTCGCGGCCCGTTGGCCGTCCGGGCCGGAGAGCTCCAAGCTGCCGGCGAGCTCGGCTCCCGCCACCACCACCACTCGCAGCGGGCTGCCTGGTGTCGGGTTGCGGGGCGAAAAGTACAGCGTGACGTCCTGGTGGTCGCCACAGACCGGTGGCGCTGCCGGCGTTGCAGTCGCCGAGCCCGTGGCGCTTGCCGAGGTGGCTGGCGATGCGGTGGTGGCCTGGCCGGCGTCGCCTGTGCTGCGTCTCGGCCCACTCGGTGAGCATGCCGGTGCGGTCGCCAAAACGATCAGCAACAGGCAGCCCAGGCTCGAGCGACGCACCGGTTTTTCCATTTTTGAATCCGCCGACAGGCTGGTTGGTGAATAATCCGGGCTGGTGTCGGTGTCACCGGCCTCGGAGCTTCAGCTCCTTGGGTATTGACCTCGATGTCGTCCAGGTTCCATGTCCACCATCCGAAAGACCGTCAGAGCGGGCCAGGCGCTGTTGCGAAAAGGCCGGCTGCAGGAGGCGCAGGCCAAGTTTGACGAGGCCCTGGCGATCAGGCCCGGTCACGCCGCAGCGCTTCACGGGCGGGGGCAGGTCGCCCTCGAGGCTCAGGTCGCTGACGAAGCGGTGCCTTGGCTGGAGCGGGCGCTGGCCGCCAACCCCGGTGCGTCTGATGTCTTGCGCAGCCTGACACGGGCGCGTCAGCTGGCGCAGCAGGCCGGCGCGTCGTCGGCCCCGGCCGCAGCTGGCGGGCTGGTGCACAAGGGTAGGCAACTGCTGGCGAGCGGGCGGATCGAGGCGGCTGTCGCGGCGTACCAGCGAGCGGTGGCGGATGCTCCAGGCGACGCTGCAGGTTATTGCGAGCTGGGCAACGCCTGGCTGCAAGACGGACGGTTGGAGCAGGCGGAGCGCGCTCATCGAGAGAGCTTGCGTCTCGCTGCCACCCATCCGCTCACTCACCTCTGTCTGGGTGAGGTGCTCTCAGCAGCGGGGCGTCGTGCCGAGGCTGAGCAGGCCCATCGAGAGGCCCTGCGACTCAAGCCCAACTATGGGCAGGCTTGGCTGCGGGTGGTTCAGCTGCGTCGCTACCGAGCTGAGGACGTTGACGACTTGAGGGCGCTGAGGCGGCTCGTCGAGCGGTCCGAATGGGACGCAGGAGACGAGGAGGCCGCACACTTCGCCCTCGGGAAGATCTATGACGACTTGGGTCAGTCCGATGCGGCCTTCGAGCACCTGCGGCTGGCCAACGAGCTACACAAGACGGCTCAGCCCTTCGAGATCCAGCCGCTGCTGACCCTGATGGAACGTATCGAAGCGGTCTGTGACGAGGGGCTCTTGGCCCGTTTCGAAGGCTGGGGCTCGGCCTCCGAGGTGCCCGTTTTCATCGTGGGACTGCCGCGCTGCGGATCGACCCTGGTCGAACAGATCATTGCCAGCCATCCTCACGCCTATGGCGTCGGAGAGCTGCGTCGATTGGCGAGATTGACCGGCGACCTGCCGGCGCGCCTGGGATCTCAGCTGCCCTTTCCCGATTGTCTGCAGCAGCTGACCCGAAAGACCGCCCGCGGGGTCGCGGAGGACTACCTGGGGCGGTTGACCCGAGATGCTGGGGACCAGGCGCTGCGCATCTGCGACAAGATGCTGTCTCACCTGCTCCTCATTGGTCTCATTGCCGTGCTTTTCCCCAAAGCGCGGGTCATCCATTGCCAACGTCACCTGATGGACATGGGACTGTCGATCTACGCCCACTCATTCAGTGGTGCTGGGGTTGGCTACGCCTACGATTTGGACGACATCGGCCGGTACGACCAACAGTGCCGCCAGCTGATGAGCCACTTCGAGCGTCTTGCGCCAATGACGATCGTGGACGTGCACTACGAGACTCTGGTGGGCCATCCAGAGCCCGAGATCCGTAGGCTGCTCGCCGCCCTTGGCTTGGACTGGGATCCCCGCTGCCTCGAGTTTTACAAGGCCAAGCGTCAGGTGCGGACGGTCAGCGAATGGCAGGTGCGTGAGCCCATCCACACCCGCTCGGTGGAGCGCTGGCGGCATTACGAGAAGCACCTGGAGCCGTTGCGAAAGTACCTGGAGTGACTCGCTGCTCGACGTGCGTCAGCGCTTGCGCGGCGCCGAGGGGCGTCAGGCGATTGATGGTCTCGCGCTTCGCTCAGGAGCCCTGGCAAGCGATGCGGATCTTGAGCTGGGCGTTGGCGTCAGCCTGGACTGTGGTGCAGCTGGCCGGGCACAGGTTGATGACCGTCGGGTTCGTGTTGTTGTCGTAGTACCAGCCGTCGCCGTTACACAGGCCCTGGTTCATGACCCGCGGAAGCACCTGCGCCGGGGGCTGGCCGTTGGGGTAGTACTCGACGATCACCAAGTTGGGATCGAGCACGCCCTGGCTGGGTTGCGGGATCGCGAAGGTACAGGACAGCACGGCGTTCTGAATGGCTAGCAGCGCGTCGACGAAGACCGCCGGATTGCCATTGCCGACGTTGTAATGGTGGCAGGGACCGTTGCCGTCGCCGCAGCTGTCGTTCGGGCCGTCGGGATGAGAGAGCGCCCCAGTGTAGCTCGCCCAGTTCTCCAGGCGCGTGAAGTTGGCGCCGTCCATGCCGACGATGAACGTGTGGATACCGGTGTTGTTGAAATGACTCTGAGTGATGCCGGCGAGCGTGTTGTCGCTGGTGGAGCAGGCGGAGGGAACGCCGTCGGTCACCAGAATGCCGATGATGACCCGGCCTGGGGTGACGTTGGCTGCCGTGAACTGCGCCAGCCCGTTGAGCGCGCCCTCGGTGGGTGTGTTGCTGTGCGGGTAAGCCCAGTTGAGCCCACCATTGGCGGTGACGAAGGTCTGGGCGTGGCCCGAATAGTTGCCTGGGAGCAAGCCCAAACCAACCGTCGGTGTGTTGTAGCCCGCTCCGCTGCAGCTATCGCTGCCGTAGGTGTCGAAGTACTGGACTGCAGCCTGGTTGCCAGCGGCCAAGGGGTCGGACACGTAGCCCGCCATGGCGTTGACCGCCTTGCACCATCGTGAGTTCACCGATGGCGTGGTGAAGGGAGGAACGGCGTTGCAGTCGCCGGCGGCCCCATAGCCTGCCGGTGAGGACATGCTGGTCGATGCATCCAGCAAGAAGTAGATGTCCAGCGGCACTGGCTGGGCCTCGGCGGTCTCATCGACGCAGGCGTCCTCGAGACCTGCATCGTAGGAGGGCGCATCGTAGGCGAAGTCGGCATCAAAGGACGCGTCAGGTCCGCCACTGCTCGATGTCGAGCCGCCGGTGCCACTGCTGGTCCCGCCTCCGGTTCCGCTCGACGTGCCGGCGCCGCCGCCTCCGATTCCGCTCGATGCGCCGGCTCCTCCGCCCCCGTCACCGGAGGCGGTTCCGCCGCCTCCGCCCAGACCAGGGTCGGTGGCGGTATCGTCGGTGCTGCATGCTTGCTGAACACACAAGGCGGCTGCCAGTGGCAAGCCGAGAGCCAGATAGTCGAGGCGCTTCATGATCCCATGATCTCAGGCTGCCCCGGTCTGCGCAAGTCCCGACTGAGGATCGCCGAGCCGTCCGTTGTACCGCGCACTGCATCGTGTAGAATCGAAGAGCGCGCCTGTGTCGCTTGGGCGCTCGTGCGTCAACGCGCCCGCTTGCTGAGATGTCGTGCCTTTGTCGGAGAAGCTCTCATGAAAATCGCAAAGATCACCATCACCGCCGCAATTCTTGGTGCTGCCCTCGGGGCCATCATCCCTGCGTGCAGCGACGACGAGACCGGGACCACTGCGACCGGTGGCGGCGGGGCTGGGGCATCGAGCGGGAGCGGCGGCTCCGATGGCGGGGGCATTGGATTTGACGGCGGGACCGGAGCCTCTGACGCTGGCGTCGCCGTCGACGGCGGTCTCGACGGTGATGTTTGCGCGGCATCCACCTACAGTGCCGATCCCCTCCCGGCGGCGATGCTCTTCCTGGTCGATCGCACCGGCTCGATGAACTGTAATGCGCCACCGATTCAGACCTCGGCGAACTGTGAGGTCAATCCTCAGAAGGTCGATCAGAACGAGCCGTCAAAATGGGAGATCACCCATGACGCTCTGACCGCAGCCTTCCAGGGGCTCGAGAGCTCGACGCCCCTTCCGTCGGTCGGAGTGGCCTACTTCAACAACGACAACTACTGCGGTTTTCCGACGTCACCAGATGTCGACATCCTGGCCCTGTCCGGTGATGCGCAGACCGATCAGCACTTGGCCGACCTGCTCACCAGCCTGACCGCCGTCACGCCCCAAGGGTCCACACCCATCATCGGGACCATGATGGGGGCCTTCAACTACCTCCATCAGAACGCCCCCAGCTTCGAGGGCAATCGCTTCGTCGTGCTGCTGACTGATGGAGCCGAGACTTGCGACCCCGACTCGATGGCATTCCTGGTGCAGAAAGCAGAGGAGGCCAACTGGACGGGGGTTCGTTCCTTCGTTCTTGGCGCACCAGGTAGCGAGGGCGCTCGAGCCTTCTTGTCCCAGATTGCGTTCAACGGTGGGACAGCGAGCTCGCCGACTTGCGATCACTTGGGCAGCCCGGCCGATGCTGGCGATTGCCACATGGACATGACCCTGCCGAACATGGATTTCGCCACCGAGTTGGCGGCCAACTTGCAGGCCATCAGCGCCGAAGCACTATCTTGCATTTTCGACGTTCCCGAGCCGGACCCCGGCGACCCGCCGGTCGATCCCACCAAGGTCAACGTCGTCTACACGCCGCCCAACGGACCTGAGGAGTACTTCCCCCAGGACTACAGCACCACCTGCGACGACCCGACCAACCAGGGCTGGCAGTACATCGACAACAACACCAAGATCCAGCTCTGCGGTGCGGCCTGCCAGGAGGTCAAGGACAACCCAGGCGCGACCATTTCCATCGAGCTCGGTTGCCAGACTGTCGAGATACCGACCTAGCGGCGGGCCCTAGGATCGGCGAGCGCATAAGGGCATGGATGATCGCTAGACGGGCCCACCTCCAGATACCGCTTGGGATCATGGTCTTGGGCCTGGCCTGCGCCACCGGTACAGTGCAAGAGACGGGCGATGACGGCTGCACCGTGGGCACCGAAGGGTGCCGCTGTACCGACGGCGGAGCGTGCAACCCCGGTCTCGAGTGCCTGAGCAACATCTGCGTGGATACCGGTGGCGGTGGCGGCAGCACGAGCACGAGCACGAGCACCAGCACGAGCACGGGCACCGGTGGTGGCGGCGGCAGCACGAGCACGAGCACGAGCACGAGCACGAGCACGAGCACGAGTACGAGTGGGACTGGCGGAACCGGTGGAGCTGGTGGAACTGGCGGAACCGGCGGAACGGGCGGCACCGGTGGGGGTGGTGGCTGCCCCGATCCCCCGACGGGCCTGTCCGGCTGCCCCACCTGCAACTGCGACTGTCCCTGGCCGACCGCCTGGAGCCCGGTGACTGGTGCGACCCACTACCTCATCAAATACACCTGCATCATTCAGAGCACCTACCAGACGGTGAACGCCACCGCCGATCTGTGTACCGAGGTCGGCATGGCGAACAACACCTTGTGCGCCAACGGGGCCGGCGCGGTCACTGTCGAAGCCTGCAACAGCAACTGCTGTTCCACCCCAGTGGTCCTTCCCTGGACGCCGATCGCCTGTGGCGGCGGGATCTGCTGCTGATCAGCTGAGTCTGGATCATCCAAGAAGCGAGGCGGCGTCGGCGGGCCGCCCCGGGCAGGAGACAGGAATGGACGTGCCCAGCTTCAGCGCCACCACGGGCTACGTGGCCATCGTTGCGTTCACCCTGGCCATGGTGGCGCTGAGCTGGTGGCGTTCGCGGCGCCAGCCTTTGGGCCTGAGCGGTTTTCTGGTGGCAGACCGCCAGGTAAGCACCTGGTCGGCGGCGCTGTCCATCGCTGGCAGTTGGGTTTGGGCACCGGCGTTGTTTCTGTCGTCGCAGAAGGCATTTCAGCAGGGGGCGGCGGGGCTGTTCTGGTTCACTTTCGCCAATGTCTTGTGCCTCGTGGTCTTCGCACCGCTGGCGGTTCGCATTCGTCGACAGTTGCCCCAGGGCTACACCCTGCCGGAGCTGATGCGCCAGCGGCATGGGCCCGCCGTCCATGCCGCCTATCTGTTCCAGTTCTTCTCCCTGCAGGTTTGCTCGTTTGCCGTGCAGCTCGTCGGCGGCGCGGCAGTGTTCGAGCAGCTGACGGGGGTGTCCTTCGCCGTGTCGGCGGTGCTGTTGACTCTTGGCGTCGTGGCCTACGCTTGGCTGGGCGGCATGCGTGCATCGGTGGCCACCGACGTCGTTCAGGCGGGCCTGATTCTGATCGTCTGCGCCCTGGTGGTGCCGTGGAGCATCACTGCAGCAGGCGGCTTTGGCGTGGTGATCGCCGGTCTGGCTGGCGAGACCGGCGCCTTCGGCAACATCTTCGACCCCAAGGTTGCCTACTCTTTCGGGATTATCGTTTCCCTGGGACTTCTGGCGGGCCCGATCGGCGACCAGCAGCACTGGCAGCGCGCCTTCTCGGTGGAGGAGAGCAAGGTTCAGCGCGCCTTTCTATTAGCTGCGGCGCTATTCGCGGTCGTGCCCTTGACCTTGGGTCTGCTCGGCTTCCTCGGCGCCGGTCTGGTCAGCCAGGGAATGCTAACCATCTCCGACCCCCAGCTGGTTGGCCCCACCGTGGTCAGCCACCTGTTGCCCCGTGCAGCGCTCGGCTTGTTTCTGGTGATGCTGCTCGCCGGTCTCACCTCGACCATGGACTCGGCGCTGGTGGCGGCCAGCAGCTTGGGCGCCATCGATGTGGTCAAGCTCGTGCTGGGCCGTGGTCGGCAACTCGGCAGCGAGCGCTTACTGATTGCGTCCCGCAGGACGGTCCTCGTGGTCGCGGCGGCGGGCCTGGCCATCGCCCTCATCCCGGGGCTGAAGATCCTTCATCTCTTCCTCTTCTACGGCACCCTGCGGGCAGGCACGATGCTCCCAACGGTGCTGACGCTGCTGCGCCGCAACATCAACCCTCGGGCGCTGCTCGTGGCGCTGGTGGGCGGTTGGTTGGTCGGCTTACCAGGCTTCGTCTACGGATCCCTGGTTGGCAATGTGCACCTGAAAGTGGCCTCGACGGTCTTCGTCGTCTTGTTCAGTGGTTTGGGCACTTGGCTCGGCAGTCTGGGCTACCGTGAGCCTGCTGCGCCGGCGGCGGGTCGTTGAGCGGCAGACGCTCTACCAGACCCAGGCAGGCTCGGTGCGGCCAGCAGGGAACGGAATGAGTTGTCGTCCTTCGGTCCGTGCGGTACCTCCCAAGAGGTAAGGGACGCCCGATTTGCGATGGATGTCGCCTCGTTTTGCTCGCTTCCGGTGGGGGTCCTGGAATGGAACGCGCCTCGGCCCGTGACGACGGTGATCGTGAAGGCGAGCTTCACCTTGGAGAGCGACGGCTCGGCGACCCTGGCTGAGGTGCAGCAACCGCTCAGTCTGGATCACCCCCTGGCCGAGAGCGACAGCGAGCTGTACTACGGGACGGACTTCGTACCGCTCAAGAAGGCGGTCGACGTCTTGGCG
>Ga0164313_10002742_pt1 | contig 15738 bp, 11 predicted proteins | sample GuaBasSedimGuay4_FD_113735 | JGI IMG/M metagenome (GOLD analysis project Ga0164313, IMG submission 113735) | Subseafloor sediment microbial communities from Guaymas Basin, Gulf of California, Mexico - Guay4, Core 4569-4, 0-3 cm | ecosystem: Environmental > Aquatic > Marine > Hydrothermal vents... | reverse complement strand
GGTGCCCAGGACGTCCTCGGGCGGCGCCACCGCCTCGCCCGGCGCGAAGTCCAGGAACTCGTGGATCTTGTCGCGCAGGACGGGCAACGGCGTGTCTGGATCCTCGGCCAGCATCGCGCCCTCTTGGACCAGCATTCGTTTCTCGACCAACAGGAAGGTCGCCGTGATCTCCTCGGGTTCGAGGTAACGCCCGGCGTACTCGATGGCGAGTTCGTAGAGCTCGCGGCGGGACTCGCTGCTGAGTCGCGGTTTGGGGCGGTTGGGGTCGTGGGCCCGCCTCGCGCTGCCAAGTTTGAGGGCCGCGGCGAGATCGTCCAGCGCCTCGAGATCGACCAGCCCTCGCCGTTGCAAATCCATCAACAGCCGACGGCACACGCGATCGGCCACTTCGGGCCGGCGCTGCTTGAGATCGTCGAACTGCTGCCGCCATTCAGTCATGTGGGAGATTGTAGCCGTTATTCGCCGTCAGCGACGTCCTGTTCGGGCGGATTGGGTCGCAGACTTTCGAGGTCACCGAGGATCACATCGACATCGGCGACCTGAACACCCATGACGTTGTTGCGTCCACTAACCCTCACCATCGCCCGGCCGCCCCGGGCCAAAGGCTCGAAAAACTCGAAGATCACAACGCGCCCTTCGGCCTCATCGTCGGCGGCCTCCAGCGCCACTTCGGCGCGGCCGATCTCGGCGGTCATCGGCGCCATCAGATCGTAGTCGGTGGCCTCGAGATCGGCGAGCCTTCTGAGCCGGTCCTGAACCGCCGTGTAGTCGGCCTCGGCGGAATCTCCCGCGAATCGCCACAGCCCGTCGATCTGCTCGATCTCAACGGCGTCACCGCCGCGGGAGAGGCGCAGTCCTTCGACGTCCCAGGTCTCGAACGGCATCACCTTCTTCGATCGCCACAGCACCGGCGCCTTGGAAAGCCGGGTTCGCACCCTCTCCGAGGCCCAGAAGAACTCGCCGTCCCCACGCCGGCAGGCCACCTCAGTGCCGCTTTCGCCCTCCCGCGTGCTACCGAGATCGAGACGGAGGGGCTCACCGCCGTCGGTGCGGATCAAGGTGATCTCGTACTCCGGAAGGTCAAGACCGAGGTCTTTCGGGTCCACAAGATCATCGAGAAACTCTTCGATATGGAGGGAGTCGAAATCGCTCACAAGGCTCCGCAAATGGTCGCGATCTCCGAGATCCTCTACCGGATCGAGGAGCTGCCAGCGGTCGTGCAACCGCACCGCGCGGATCCTGTCCTCGCCGGCACCGATGTCGATCGACGCCACCTGATCCTCGGTGATGTCCACCACCTCGCGCGAACGCCAATCATCGACCTCACGCTCGATGTCCGAAATGAACCAGCCGGGCACGACAACTATCTCGTCGGCGCCCGCGAGCCGCAACGCACGTTTCGATCCCAGGGGTATCTCGTTGCCTACCTCCAATACGGTCTCACTCCCGTCCCCGGTGCGGAGCCTGATCTCGATCGGCGGATCGTCGAGACCATACGCCGCCGGATCGATCTCGTCAGCGGCCAGCCGCCGCTCGGCCTCGAGGTTCGCGAGCGTCCCCAGGGTCGAGCTCACCGCCGATTCATCGGCCGAGAAATCGACAGGCTCGCGCAGACGCCACGCCTCTCCAACCTTTTCGAGCCGCACCCGTCCCGAGTCTCGCTCGATGACGATGCCGATCACCTCGTCGCGGTCGAAGTCCTGAAGTACCTTGTCGACCTCGGTTCTCATCTCCTCAGAGGTCGGCCGATGCCGCTCAACCAACAGAATGTAAGCACCAACCGCAACAACGATCAGGGCGAGGATGATGAGGTTCTTTGATTTCATAGCTACTACCTCAGGGTCGAATTCGGAATTCGGAGTTCGGAAGTCGGAATTTCGCCCCACCAACTCGGAAAATGAAGAAATCAACGGGTGGGTGAGTGTGCGGCATTCCTAATTCCTAATTCCTAATTCCTAATTTGCGAAGCACTAGTGTCGCCTCCTCCGCCACACGAGTATGCCCGCGAGGATGGCGGCACCCGGCATCGCGATCAGCACCAACAACAGCAGATTGCGCATCTGCTGTTGGGTGAGGAAGAGGCTGACCTGCTCGACATCCCGCGGCGGGATTCCCACAAGGTCTTCGCGCGCCACCAACCAGTTGAAGGCGTTGGTGGCGAGGATGGCATTGCCGGCGTTGGCGATGTCGAGATCGGTGAGGAAGTCGGAATCTCCGAACACTACGAGTCGGTAGCTCTCGTCATCGCCGGCCTCGTCCGAGATATCGCCGCCGATGTCTGTCAGTCGCTCGACAGCAATGCCCACCGCCGCCGGACCGGGATGGTCGTCGTCATCGACCGCCACCGGTTCGCCGCGCAGCAACATGCCGAGGTTGGTCTCGCCCCAACCCTCGTCCGAGGTCTGGACCAGAACCGCCGCCGAGCCGACATCGGCCGCCAGCGATCGGGCAACCGTGAACAGAACCGCGAATCCTTCGAGACCCTGGGTTACCGGATGACTCGGGAAGTCCTCCAAATACACCGCGGAAAGATCATAGAACGGCAGCCGGCGTGAGGGATCGACCACCAAATCATCGTGGACGATCACGCCGCGGTCGGCCAGGAGAGCCTCGAGCCGCGTCGATCGCATCGTGCCGTCGGTGTCGATCAGAGGATCGAGGGCCACCAGCATCCGCCCCCCCCTATCCAGGAATGCGCCCAGCGCCGCAATCTCGGCCTCGGTGTAGGCCCTGGTGGGACCGATGATCGCGATCACATCGGCATCCTCCGGAACCTCACCTGAGAGCAGTGAGACATCGTTGGCGTCCATATTGTCTCGCTTGAGGGCGTCGGTGAGCACCGACAGACCGCGATCCCCGGCGCCGCCGGTGGAGGCCGCGGTGGAGGCCTCACCATGACCGGTGACGAAGTAGACCTTGGGCACGTCCGGCGCCACCAGCGACAGGATGGCCGAGGTGAACTGCTCCTCACCCTTGAAGGCGCGCATGGTCGGCCCCTGGCCGTACTGCATGCCCGAGTAGTCCATCTCCGCCATCTGATCGGAGGTCACGTACTTGGTACGATCGCCAAACGCGAACACCACCGTGTCCGCCACCTGGACGCCAAACTGCTCTGCCAGCTGGCGGGTCTTGAGCGGCTCTTTGTCGGGATCGATGTACTCCACGGTGATTTTGTCCGAGACCGCCTTGTAGCGCTCGAGGAGCTCGTGGACCTGGTCGAACATGGACGTCGCCGGGGTCATGAAAACAATGATCCGGATCTCCTCCCCCAGGTCTGAGATGATGTTCTCCGTCTTTTCAGACAGGGTGTAGAGCTGGGTCGACGTCCAGTCCGCGCGTACGTAGCGCCGACCGGCGAGCCAGTTGGCCATGATGGTGAGGGCGATGACGAGGACGACGGCAACGACGCCGGATATCGTGTAACGAACAGCCTGCTTCCTCATGCCATTACCTCCACTTCTTCACTTCGAGGCTTTTGGCAGCGAGGAATAGAAAGAGAATACCGACCGACAGCTGGTATACGACGTGTCTGGTGTCGACAATACCCTTGGCGAAGTCGTCCATCTGGGTCCACAGGTTCATGTGGCCGAGAACGGCCTTGAGGCCCGACGACATGATCAGCTGCTCCACTAGGCCGATCGAAAAAAGCGCTACCATCACCGCAAAGGCGATGATCGCTGCGATCAGCTGGTTATCGGTCAGGGTTGAGGCGAAGGTTCCCACCGCCAGGAAGAGAAAGCCGAGCAGCAGCACCCCGACATAGCCCGCAAGCACCGGGCCGAGATCGATCTCCGAGTGCCGCATGAGAACGAGCACGTAGAGAACGGTCGGCAACCAGAGGGCGATATAGAAGAGCATCGCCGCGGCGAACTTGCCCACCACGACCTGAGCCTCGGTCACGGGTGAGGTCAGGAGAACCTCGATCGTGCCCGAGCGGCGCTCCTCGGCGATCAACCGCATGGTAATCACCGGCACCACGAAGAGGAGGAAGAGCCAGAAGAAAATGGTGCCGCCGAAAAAGAGCCTCAAAGGGGTCATGGCCTGGGTTTGGGGGTTGTTGAGGAAGGAGACCAGGAGGTAGAAGATGTAGCCCTGCATCAGCAGGAATGCGGCCAGCACAACGTACGCCAGCGGCGACGAGAAGTAGGCAATGAGCTCGCGCCGCACGATCGCCCAGGTCTTACGCATGGGACACCTCCTCGGCAAGCTCTTCGGCGAGGGTTTCCTCGCGCGTCGTCAAACGGACGAATACATCCTCCAGGGAAGCTCGGTGCGGGATCAGCGCCATCAGCACCCAGCCGCGCTCCACGGCAAGACCGAAGACCGCCTCGCGAGGATCGGCATCCGGAGCATGTTCGACTACGAAATGCCCGGGCTCTCGTTCACTGACGGCCACCACTCCCGGCAGCCCTAGCAGAGCTTCAGTCGCGACTCCGTCGGCGCCCTTGAGCTCGACCACCAGGGCCGGGTTGCCGATGAGCTGTGTGCGCAGCGCATCCGGGGCGCCGTCAGCAACGATGCGGCCGCGGTCGATGATGAAGACCCGCTCACAGACCTGCTCGACCTCGGGCAGGATGTGGGTGGAGAGGAGCACCGTGTGATCGCGGCCGAGCTCGGTGATGAGCTCACGCACCCTGATGATCTGGTTTGGGTCGAGACCGACGGTCGGCTCGTCGAGGATGAGCACCGGCGGCTGATGGATCAGCGCACCCGCCAATCCCACGCGCTGCCGGAAGCCCTTGGACAGGGTCCCGATGACCTGCCGCCGGACATCACCGATCATGCACCGCTCGGCAACATCATCCATCCGATCCCGCACCTCGGCCCGCGGCACCTCCTCGATGTCGGCGCGGAAGCGGAGGTACTCGTCAACCCGCATCTCCGGATACAACGGCACGTTCTCCGGTAGGTAGCCGACGTTGCGCCGGAGCGCAACAGGATCCTCGTCGAGGTCCACACCCGCCACCACCACCCGCCCAGTGGTCGGCGGCAGAAACGCGGTGAGCATACGCATCACCGTAGTCTTACCGGCTCCGTTGGGTCCGAGGAAGCCGAGCACCTGTCCTTCCGGGACGAAGAAGCTCAGGTCACGGACTACCGGCTCTTTCACGTATGTCTTTCCGAGATTTTCAACTTCGATCATTGATCGCGCCTCCTGCGGCAGCTTCCAAGTTCGAGATGGGTCACAGACACGGTTGGTGCCTGCTATTGAACGCACACCCTATGCAAAATGTGATCCGATTTCAAGCTTTAAGAACGGGAATCCACCCGGTCAGATTGGCAGGATCCTAGCCTGCATTTCTCACCGGGTTTCATGGCGAGGGCGGCGAGGTGCCGCGCCCAACGGGGTTTTCGACCTGAGGGGCGCGGAGCGCGTACTTGCAGTACGTCGAGCACCCCGAGGCGAGAAAACCCCGTTGGGTGTGGTGCATCGACGGCCGTAGCTGGAAGCTGGTGAGAAATGCTGGCTGGGATGAACGGTTCTGCCGGATGTTGATCACGCTGACGGCCCACCGGTCACGATCAACATCAGGGTGGTGGAACCGACGGTGAACTCATCCTGGTTGGAGATCTCGGCCTCGTCGGCGCGCTCACCTCCGACCCAGGTGCCGTTCGTGGCGCCGAGATCGATCAGCACGACCTCGGTACCTCGGACTTCGATCATCGAGTGCTTTCGAGACACCTCGGAGTCCTTGACCTGTATGTCCATCGACGAACCACGGCCCAGATAAACCCGCGGCTTGGTGATCGGGAAAACGCTTCCAGCCTGGCTGCCGGCTATCACCGCCAGGGAGTAGCGCAGATCCGGGGGCAGCGGGGCGAGCTTTGGAAGCTCCGGCGCTTCAGGTTCGTTATCCACGACCGGCGGCTCGAAATCTTCCGGGGAGTCGGCAAACATCTTGCCGATCGAGGTGGCGCTCGAGGGCTCATCGAGAGGATTCTGCACCTCAAAGGAGTGACCGCAGCTTGTACATTTCACCTGTTTGACCTCGGCGCCGCCGAAACGGGCCTCTTCGTATCGGTACTTGGTGTCGCACTCCGGGCAGGTGATGATCAACCGGATCCCTCCTCGTCCGAACCCATTCATGATATCAGTTTTGAGTTGAGAGTTATAAGTTCAGAGTTGAGAGTTCCCGGAGGGACCAGGTGGGCGGGTCTCAACTCTCAACTCTCAACCGTTAACTCTCAACTCCTAGCCTCCGCCGCTACTCCTCTGTTGGTGCGGTCCAGCGATCCATCCAATCGAGCACGACCTCGTGCCACTGAATCGAGTTCAACGGCTTGAGCACCCAGTGATTCTCATCCGGGTAGTAGAGCAGCCGCGACGGCACCCCGAGGCGCTGGAGCGCGTTGAAAGTTGCCAGGCCCTGGGTGTCGACCACCCGGTAGTCGAGGGCGCCATGGATCACCAGCTCCGGGGTTTTCCACTCCTCGACAAACTCCACCGGCGAGTGCCGACGATAAGCCTCGGGATTCTCCCACGGGGTGCCGCCATGCTCCCACTCCGGGAACCACAGCTCCTCGGTGTCGAAGTAGGCCATGTACTCGTCGAGGTTGCCATCGTGGCAGACCAACGCCTTGAAACGATCAGTCTGGCCCTGGATCCAGTTGATCATGTAGCCGCCGTAGCTGGCCCCGGCCGCCGCCATGCGTTCGGAATCGATCCACGGGTGGCGGCGCAGAACATCGTCGAGCCCCTTCATGAGGTCCTTGTAGGGCGCCCCGCCCCAGTCGTTGTTGATGGCGTCTGTGAAGTCCTGGCCGTAGCCGGTCGAACCGTGGAAATCGATCATCACCGTCGCATAGCCGTGGCCGGCGTAGATCTGGGGGTTCCAACGGTAGTGCCAGTGATCGTCAAAGCTCCCCTGCGGCCCGCCATGGACCATGAAGGCGAGCGGGTAAGACTTCGTCGGGTCCCGGTTCACCGGATAGATCAGGTAGCCGAAGACCTCGTCGCGGTGGGCGCCGATGAAGGAGAACTGCCGGTACTCGCCAAATTCGATATTCGCGAGCCGCGCATCGTTGAAATGAGTAATCTGCTCGGGCTCTCCACCGCCGGCCGGCAGCACGTAGAGCTCTACCGGTGCCACCAGGCTGTCGCGGGCGAAGAGCAGGCGGCCGTCCGGCAGAGGTTTCGGGCTGTTGTTGGTGTGGAGAGTGGCCACCGCCGAGACCATGCCATCGGCAGGATCGATACGGAAGATCGAGTGATTGCCGATGTTGTTGGCCGAGGCGTACAGGGCGGCGCCGTCCGCAGCCCACACCACCGAACCCGGCGAGCGATCCCATCTCTCGGTCAGGTTGTGGGCGCCTCCACCGGACCAATCCATCAGTATCACCCGGTAGCGGTCGGCCTCGTAGCCGGGCCGCACCATGGCCAGGTAGGCAAGAGTCTTGCCGTCGGGTGAAAAGGCCGGAGAGGCATCCCAGGCCTCGTTGTCCTCGGTCAGACACCGCGCCGATTTCGAGCCGTCGGTCGGCACCGCCCACAGATCCCAGTCGGTGGACCAGACCTCCTCGGAACCATTCACGACCTTGGCGGTGTACACCAGCCACTCGTCGTCCGGAGACACGCTCCAATCGCCATCGCCTCCCCACGGAATGGTGGGGCAATCGCCGTCCACGCCCTGCATGAGATCGATCGCTGCCCCGGCCCGGCCTGTCTCGCCGATCGGGATACGGAAGACGTGGTTGCGGCGGCCGTCTTTCCAGGTGTCCCAGTGACGGACAAAGACGCGGTCGAAGATCATCCCCGAGGTCTTCTCCGCCGCCCTCTCTGCCAGGCGATCGGCCGTGCAAGAGATCGAATCGGCACAATCGGGAAAGACTGCGATGCCGGTGTACAGTGCGCCGCCGCCCGGTCCCACCGACAGGGCCTCGACATCGAGGGGGAGAGAGCTCACCTGTTTCACATCCATGGTCTTGGCGCTGACCCGCCACACCTGGACGAAGCCGGACCGCGATGAGAGAAAGTACAGATCGTCGTTGTCAGCCCAGCGAGGGCTCCAGTCGTTTGCCGGGTCGGAGGTCAGACGCCGGGCCCCCGAGCCGTCGGTAGCGGCAATCCAAAGATCCTTACGGCCCTTGTTGGCCTCGAGATCCATGGTCGTGACGACGAAGGCGACACGGCTGCCATCGGGAGACGGTTGGGGGTCGGCCACCCGTTGCATCGCCACCAGGTCGTGGACGTTGAAGGGATGCGGCTGGGCCGTAACGACCCCAGCGGCGAGGACGAACGCTCCGAAAACGATTGCGATGCGATGCGCCATGATGCCTCCCTGCTCGGAGTTCCGAGCAGGAGACATCGTACCGCAACCTGTTGGGCTTGGAGCTTGAGGAGGTGAGGAGGTGAGGAGGTGAGGAAGTTAGGGAGTTAGGGAGTTAGGGCGTGAGACGTGCATCCTAACCTCCTAACCTCCTAACTTCCTAACCTCCTAACCGACAGGCCCTAGGCTGAGCATATTCCGCCGCTTCGCGGCTGTACTCTTCCAGCTCGATTATTCAAATTCTCGGTTAAGAGTGAGACGTCCAGGAGGAGAGGTTGCCGGACTCGAGACCGCTCTCAAACACCGCCGGTTCGCCGCCAGCCTGATCTCCGGGGACCGGTGTGTCGGCAGCCATCGTCGCCATGGTGTCAATCTCCCCACTTTCAAAATCCCAGGTGGAGAGCACCTCTCCCGTCGTCGATACCGATGCGAGGCCGGACGGTGCGATCTCGGCGTCGTGCCACAGCAGGGTAGTCGTTCCCAGCCCGACCACGAGGACAGCAGCGGCCGCGGCAGCCAACCACCCGAACCGCCTCTGTTTCGGCGCCACGAAGTTCTGGAAGACTTCGGCCACCACGGAGTCCAGTTCGGCCATCGGCTCGTCGCCAAAGGTGTCGCACCACCACTGAGCGCAGCCGGCACAGTCCCGGCGCACGGCCTCCGCCTCCATCGCCCGCCGGTCGTCGAGCCGGCCGTAGGCTAGCTCCTGGACGAGGTTGCCGTGTTCGGGGCAGTTGGACACCGTCATCGATCCTCCATCTCATAAGACGCAGCAGGAGTGTTCGGGTAACGCTGGCAGTGGGTCACGACGGCGCTCCGCGGCGCAGGTCATCAAGCCGCGCCCGCAGCCGTTTGCGGGCCCGCATGGTCCGCATCTTGAGAGCGTCGGGACTGATGCCCATGGTCTCGGCCAGAGCCTCCACCGACACCCCCTCGGCACGTGCGATCAGCAGCCGCACGATCTCGTCATCCTCGCCGATCAGGGCCGCGAGCATCAAACGAACCTCGGCCACCCGCTCCGCCCGCTCGTGGGGGTCCTCTCCGCCCTCGAGATGAAGGGCGTCCTCGAGCTCGTCCTCGCGCCGCACGGCCGCCCGCCGCAAATGGTCGCGCGCCGCGTTGGCCGCGATCCGGCGCAGCCATGCCGGAAAGGTGCGCGGATCCTTCAACCCGTCGAGCTTCCGCCAGGCCTTGAGCGCCACATCCTGGGCGAGGTCGCGCGCGGTTTCGGGGCAGCGGACCCCGCACGCGAAGAGGGTCGAGACCACCGCGCTACGGTGGCTCTCGAGCAGCCCGCGGAAGGCCTCGTCATCACCACCGCGAGCCCTCCGCACCAAGAGCTCGATCTCGTCCCATTTTGAAGAATCAGCCACGTATCGAGCATAGTTGATTTCGAAATTCGAAATGGGTGGGTGGCGCCGTGCTACATTCTGCCGACGGCATGACCGGTTCCAACGAACTTCCGCGTCTGCTCTGCAACCCGCGCCCTGCCCACCTCGTGCTGCGGGATGGAACAACGTTTTCCGGCTGGGCCGCCGGGGCCGAAGCCGTGATCGAGGGCGAGGTGGTCTTCAACACCTCGATGACCGGCTATCAGGAGATGCTCACCGATCCCTCCTACCACGGTCAGATCCTGACCCTCACCACCTCACACGTCGGCCAGGTCGGCGTCAACCCGTCGGACGCCGAGTCCAACCGTATCTGGGCGCGCGCGCTTGTGGTCCAGGATCTCGATCTCGAGCCCTCCTCGTGGCGTGCGAACGGCAGCACCGAGGAGTGGCTCACCGAGCGTGGTGTCGCCGTCGGCTGGGGCTTCGACACCCGCGCGATCGTCCGCCACGTGCGAACCTCAGGCGCCGTGCCGGGCCTGCTGGTGACCGATGGCACCCCCCCAGAGGACCTTGGCGGACGCGCCGCCGAAGCGCGCGGCACCGACGGTCTGGATCTGGCGCGCGAGGTGGCCTACAGCGAGGGCTACGACTGGGACGAGGGGCCCTGGGCCTCACCCTCGCACCCGATCGCATCAGCCGAAACCGACAATTGTCCGAAAGTGGCTGTGATCGATTTCGGCGTCAAACGCTCGATCCTGCGCCGTCTCGTGATCGAGGGTTTTGCGGTTCGTGTCCTGCCGCCCGATACATCGGCCGATGAGTTGACTACCGGCAACTTCGCCGGCGTGGTGCTCTCCAACGGCCCCGGCGATCCGTCGGCGGTTGCCGGCGCACGTTCCCTGATCAACGGCCTCGTCGGCCGGGTGCCGATCCTCGGCATCTGCATGGGTTGCCAGCTCCTCGGTCTCGCCCTCGGAGGCCGCACCGTCAAGCTACCCTTTGGCCACCACGGCGGCAATCACCCGGTTCGCGAGCTGACCACTGGACGCGTGCTGGTGACCGCCCAAAACCACAACTACGCGGTCGAGGAATCGTCGCTTCCCCGTGAGATCGAGGTCACCCACATCAACCTCACCGACGGCACCCTCGAGGGTCTTTCGCTGCCGAAGGCCGGGATCGAGGCGGTGCAGTTTCACCCCGAGGCGAGTCCGGGGCCCAACGACTCGATCGAGCTCTTCGCCAGGTTTGCGGAGCGGTGCAAGGGGAACAAATGAGGAATGAGGAATTAGGAATTAGGAATTCGCACCCACTCCCCTGGCGGCGGTCCGGGTGGGTGAGCGGCATTCCTAATTCCTCATTCCTAATTCCTAATTCGAGTTGGCGATTCGCCCGTGGGTAGCAAACCGTCCTCCGTGTGCATCTTGGGTGCCGGTCCAATCCGCATCGGTCAGGCGTGCGAGTTCGACTATTCGGGGGTACAGGGCGTCCGGGCGCTGCGCGAGGAGGGCTGCCGGGTCATCCTGGTGAACTCCAACCCGGCGACCGTGATGACCGATGCGCGGCTGGCCCACCGCACCTATGTCGAGCCGCTGACCGCCAAGACGGTGACGGCGGTCCTGGAAAAGGAGCGGCCCGACGCCCTCATTCCAACCCTTGGCGGCCAGACGGCCCTCAACCTGGCGGTCAAGCTCGAGGAGACTGGGGTGCTCGAGCGGCTCGGGGTTCGCCTGCTCGGCGCCTCGGTGGAGTCGATCCGGCTCGCCGAGGATCGCGAGGCCTTCCGCCTTGCAATGGAGGAAGCCGGACTGCCCGTCCTACCCGCAGCCACCGTGAGCTCGGTGGAGGAGGGCCTCGAGGCGCTCGAGACCATCGGCCTGCCGGTCATCCTCCGCCCCTCCTTCACCCTCGGAGGCTGGGGCGGCGGCATCGCCCACGACCATCCGACCTTCGAGGCCCAGCTCAAGAAGGGGCTCGAGGCGTCACCCTCCCACCAGGTGTTGGTCGAGGCCTCGGTTCTCGGGTGGAAGGAGTTCGAGCTCGAGGTCATGCGTGATTCGGCGGGCGCCTTCGTGGTGGTGTGCTCGATCGAGAACCTCGACCCGATGGGGGTCCACACCGGCGACTCGATCACGGTGGCGCCGGCACAGACCCTCACCGACCGCGAGTTTCAGGTGCTTCGCGACGCGGCGCGGATCGTTCTCGACGCGGTCGGGGTGGCCACCGGCGGCGCCAATGTCCAGTTCGCGGTCAACCCGACGGACGGCCGCTACGTGGTTATCGAGATGAATCCGCGGGTGTCGAGGTCGTCGGCCCTGGCCTCCAAGGCAACCGGCTTCCCGATTGCCCGCATCGCCGCCAAGGTTGCCCTCGGCCGCCGGCTGGACGAGATCATGAACGACATCACCGGTTCGACTCCGGCTTCCTTCGAGCCGGCCCTCGACTATGTGGTGGTCAAGATCCCGCGCTTTGCATTCGAGAAGTTCCCGGGCGCCGAGACAACCCTCGGAACGGCCATGAAGGCGGTCGGCGAGGTGGCGGCGATGGGTCGATCCTTCGAGGAGGCGCTCCACAAGGCCATACGGTCGCTCGAGATCGACCGTGACTCGCTCGAGGCGCCGGCCGAAATCGGCACCGCGGATGACGCCGAACTCGAGCGGCGCCTCACCGAGCCATCGCCGGACCGATTGTGGGAGGTCGCCGAGGGGCTGCGCCGGGGGTGGAGCCTCGAGAAGGTCTTTGGTCTGACCTCGATCGACCCCTGGTTCCTGCGCCGCATCAGATCTCTGGTGGCAGCCGAAAAAGAGATCGCGGCCCGGATCGAGGAGCCCGGGGTGCTCGAATGCGCCAAGCTCCTGGGGTTCGCCGACGATCACCTCGCACGCATGACGGGCATCGAAGCCGACACCATCCGCAACCGGAGAATCGAGGACGGGAGGGGGCGGATCAGGCGCCGGGTAGACACCTGCGCGGCTGAGTTCGAGGCCCGAACACCCTACCTCTACGGCAGCTTCGGCGACGGCGACGAGCAACCTACGCCGCGCCGTCCGGTTCTCATCCTTGGTGGCGGACCGGTGCGCATCGGCCAGGGCATCGAGTTCGATGCATGCTGCGTGGAGGCGGTGGCCGGGCTGCGCGCCGAGGGCTTCGAGGCGGTAATGGTCAACTGCAACCCTGAGACAGTCTCCACCGACTACGACGCGGTCGATCGGCTCCACTTCGATCCCCTCCACCGTGAGGACGTGCTCTCGATCTGCGACGCCGAGAAGCCCCTGGGCGTCATCGTCCAGCTCGGCGGGCAGACCCCCCTCAAGCTGGCCGCCGACCTCGAAGGTCACGGGGTTCCGATCTGGGGCACGCCACGGGACGCTATCGACCGCGCCGAGGACCGCGGGCGGTTTGCTGAGCTCTTGTCCGAACTCGGTCTTCGCCAGCCGCCGGGTCGGATGGTGACCTCGGCCGAGGAAGCGGCGGCCGCTGCCAACAAGCTCGGGTTCCCTGTTTTGGTGAGGCCTTCCTACGTCCTCGGCGGAAGGGCGATGGAGATCGTCTACGGCCACGACCAGCTCGCCGGCTATCTGGAGCGCGCCGCCGCCGTCGACCCCGATCGCCCGGTGCTCCTCGATCATTTCCTCGAGCGGGCGGTCGAGGTCGATGTCGACGCCGTAGCCGATGGAGAGCGGGTGGTCATCTGCGGCATCCTCGAGCACATCGAGGAGGCAGGAGTCCACTCGGGCGACTCGGCCGCGGTCACCCCGCCGGTCAGCCTCCCGCTCGAGCTGCAAGCTGAGCTTCGTCGGCAGGTGAGGCTGCTCGCCCTCGCCCTCGACGTGCGCGGTTTGATCAACGTCCAGTTCGCAATCCAGGAGAACACGGTCTACGTGATCGAGGTCAACCCGAGAGCGTCGCGCACCGTACCCTTTCTCGCCCGCGCCAACGGCATGCCCTGGGCCGAGCTCGCGGCCAGGGTCTGCGCCGGTGCCAGCCTCGACGATCTCGGGGTCCACGACGGGGTGCCGACCGAGGTCGCGGTCAAGCTCCCTGTCTTCCCCTTCGAGCGCTTCCCCGGCGTGGACCCGCTGCCGGGCCCTGAGATGCGGTCGACGGGCGAGGTCATGGGCCGCGGCCGGACCTTCGGCGAGGCCTTCGTCAAGGCGGCGCTAGCGGCCGGTTGGCGGGTGCCCGAAGGGGGACGCGTGCTGCTGTCGCTCGCGAATCGGGACAAGGCTCGGCTGCCCGCGCTGGCGGCGCGGTTTTCGGAGCTCGGCTTCGAACTGTCAGCCACCGAGGGCACCGCCGCATCACTCCACACCGCCGGCTTCCCCGAGGTAGAGAAGGTCTTCAAGGTCGGGCAGGGCCACCCGGACATTCCGGAGCTACTGGCCGACGGCGCGATACAGATGGTGATCAACACCGCCGCCGGTCGCCGCGCCGCCCAGGACGCTGGTTCCATCCGCCGCGCCGCGCTGGACGCAGGGGTGCTCTACTTCACCACCATCCCGGGGGCTCATGCCGCCGCCGAGGCGGTGGCGACCTTGCGGCGAGGTCCCCTGTCGGTGCGGGCGCTGCAGGACGACACCACCGGCCAGCCACCGTGGGCGGCATCGCTCGGAGACTGAGGCTTGGGGCCTGAGGCTTGAGGCTTGCCCTCACCCACCCAAAGTTGGAATGGCGATGGTCAAGCCCCGGACCCCACGCCCCAAGCCCTTCTGCTATCGGGCGCGGAGACGGGAAAGGGTACGGGCTTCAGTGGATCGACGTCAGCCTAAATTCAGCCAACAGTCTCGCATCAATGAGATCGTAATCGCTGCCCTCGATCCGGTAGTAATGGCGGCCGATGATGTAGGCGCGCTCAATCTTGCTTTGGATCTCGGACGGGTCGTAGAGGAGCCGGAAGACGTAGCCGACCTGGATGTAGCTGATCATTCGGATGTCGTCCGCGGTGTCGAAAGCGCCGTCACCGCCGGCCGACACCAGTACGAGCCGCATCCAGTCGCCGTGCCCGAGGTCGGGCTCGTCCCTGGTGAAAAACGTGGCCTGCAGGCCCTCGGCAAGATCTGCAACGACCTGGGGGTCGTCGACCCAATTCTCAGCATTGGGCATCGGTCGGGCGTGGAGGCGATAGCGGCGGCCCCAGCCATCCACCGACCGTACCTCATACAACTCGCGTACCGAGGCCGGCGCCATGTGAGTGTCGGCGCCGAAGAAAACCAGCGGGATCCAACCGCGAACCCGCGCGGTCGCTGCCGGTGCCAGGATCTTAGCCCAGTCACCATCGAAGGGAGGCATTTCATTCTCCCGGATCGAGTACCGGGATGCGGCAGAGGCGATCTCGTGCATGCGGTGAATGGTCTCCAACTCGGCCGCTCGGCCTCCGTCCCCGAAGGCCATCCAGCGCAGGGTCGTCTTGAGGTCGGGGCCCGGCCCGGTGGTGCGAAGGCGCATGAAACCGAGGATGGGCAGGAGCAGGATCAGACCATAGACCACCAGCCGCCAGCCGCCGGAGGCAAACTGTGCAAGCAACGACGGGCGCGGCGGTCGCGCCAAATTTGTGCTCTGGTCCCAGCCGCAGTGGTTGCAGATTGTCGAGCCCTTCGCCAGATCCCTGCCGCAACCCTCACACTTCGCTGGTTCTCTCATGGCACCCTCATAGAACCAGCGTAGCAGGAACGGATTAGGAATTAGGAATTAGGAATTAGGAATTTCGCCCATTCCTCCCTGTACGAGGGTGGGCGGAGGGGCAGAGAAGGAGGACATTCCCTCGAGGCCGACGAACTCCGCACACCATGAGGCCTGCATATTGAATTTTTAATTCTTAATTCTCAATTCTTAATGTCCCATTTTGGAGTGTGGGGGGCGGGAATTGAAAATTGAGAATTCAAAATTGAGAATTGTTAGTGGGTTGCCACCACGGCACGAGGCGATCGGTAAGCGCCTTCCACGCGTTGTCGGTGTCGACTATGGCGTCGCCGCCGAGCTTTTCGAGCAGGGCGTCGGCAAGGATGAGCGCCAGCATCGCCTCGACGATCACCGGCGCGGCGCCGATGGCGGTGACGTCCGAACGTTCCCAGGTGGTGGCGCCGGGCTCACCTGTCACGAGGTCGACCGACGGCAAGCCGCGGCGGAGGGTGGAGATGGGTTTC
>Ga0164313_10002741_pt1 | contig 15741 bp, 13 predicted proteins | sample GuaBasSedimGuay4_FD_113735 | JGI IMG/M metagenome (GOLD analysis project Ga0164313, IMG submission 113735) | Subseafloor sediment microbial communities from Guaymas Basin, Gulf of California, Mexico - Guay4, Core 4569-4, 0-3 cm | ecosystem: Environmental > Aquatic > Marine > Hydrothermal vents... | reverse complement strand
CAGGATTTTGTGGGACTGGCTCAGACAGGCACAGGGAAGACCGCTGCATTCGGATTGCCCCTGATCCAGCATATCGATTTTGATGACCGGACTACCCAGGCCCTGATCATCTGTCCCACCAGGGAGCTCTGTATGCAGATAACACGAGACCTGGATACATTTGCCATCTATCAGAACAATCCCAATATCACCGCCGTTTACGGGGGAGCCAACATATCGGATCAGATCCGCAAATTGAAAAAAGGGGCCCAGATTGTGGTGGCCACTCCGGGTAGACTACTCGACCTGATCAACCGGAAAGCGGTTAAACTAAAATCGGTTCAGCGGGTGGTGCTGGATGAAGCAGACGAAATGCTTAACATGGGCTTCAAAGAGGATATTGATGCCATCCTGGATCAGACTCCGGCGGTGAAGAGGGTGTGGCTCTTTTCTGCCACCATGCCCAAGGCAGTAAAGCGGATAGCCAAGAACTACATGCTCGACCCCGTTGAAATCGTGGTGGGAATACAGAACAGCGTGGCTGATAATATTGAACACCGCTATTATATGATGAAGGAGCGGGACCGTTACCATGCAATAAAAAGGATCCTGGACTTCTACCCGGAGATATACGGTCTGATATTCTGCCGCACCAGGCGAGAGACCGGTCAGATCTCCGACAAGCTGGAAAAAGAAGGCTACAGTGTGGTGGCCCTGCATGGTGATCTGTCACAGCCACAACGGGATGCAGCCATGAAAAAGTTCCGGGAGAAGACTGTGAAGGTCCTTGTTGCCACCGATGTGGCTGCAAGAGGTATCGATGTGAAAGATATCTCCCATGTGATCCATTATAATCTGCCCGACGATATCGAGAACTATACCCACCGTAGCGGCCGGACTGCCCGGGCCGGAAAATCAGGTATATCCCTGACTCTGGTTAACACCAGGGAGACATACAAAATCAAGCAGGTGGAGTCGCTGCTGCAAACAAAGATCAAACAGTCAAATATCCCCAGCTCGGAGGAGATCTGCGAAAAGCAGATGTATGCCCTGATGGACCGGGTGGTTAGCACCCCGGTGGATGACGAAGCGATCGATCTTTACTGGCCCGTTTTCTATAAGAAGTTGAAAGACTTGCCAGCCGAGGAGATTGTGTTAAAGTTTATCTCCATGGAACTAAATGCCTTTCTGGATTATTACAAAGATTCAGGTGATCTGAATGCCAGTCATGAATCGGGTGGCACCCCCAGAGGAAGAGAACGAGCGGGTGGAAAGGGAAGACCGGGCGGAAGACCGGGCCGAAGAGAGAGTGGAGGCTTCAACCGGAACCTGTCAGGCTCAAAAAAGAAGTTTTTTATCAGCCTGGGTGAAAAGCAGAATCTCAATAAAGGAGCCCTGTTGCGACTGGTATGCAGTGAAACAGGAATCGATAGTAATCATATGGGTCGCATCGATATTCATTCCCGGCACGCTTTTTTCGAAGTTGATGATCAGGTAGCAAATAAGATTCTGCCCGGCATCAAAGAGGGCACTTATGAAGGGAAATCCTTTGAGGTCACCCACTCGCAGGATACGGGACACGAAAAAAAGAAAGGGAAGAAAAAGAAGCACTAGGCAAACTTTCTCCATTCAATTTCGTATTTTCCATATATGCTTGCCAGAAATATTTCCTGTGTCATATTGTTGGTGGTGCTGACTGCTTCGCAGACCTGGTCTCAGCACTTGGATAGCCTGATAGCTTTGCGTGATACCACACTTATCAGTGGAGAACAAATTGATTTGCAGTTGCAGATAGCATATGAGCTCAGTGATACAGATATCCGTGAGGCACTGGACCGTGCCAACCGGGCTCTTAGAGAAGCAGAAGAGATTGCTTCGGTTCGGTGGACCGCTGAAGCAAAATTGGCCATCGGCAGGTTCTACGATTACCTTGGGGTTAATGAAGCAGCAGCCGGTCACCTGATGGAGGCATTTAAAAGCTTTGTAGAACTGGAAGATTCCCTGAAACAGGCCAATACATTGATGAACATCGGGAACAACTATTTTTACATAGATCAGTTTGGGTCTGCCCTTGAATATTTCACCCAGGTCTCAGAATACGGAAGGGCCTTAAATGATACTTCCTTGATAATCAGTGGCCTCAATGCTACCGCTGCCGTTTATGGGAACACCTCCAGGTTGGACACTGCACTCATCCTTTTTAAAGAAGCACTTGACCTTTCCCGCCAGATCGGGAGCATTCAGCAGGAGATTCTTGCCTACTACAATATGGGAGATGTGCACCTCTACTCAAGTCGCAGAACACAGGCCCTTGAGGTATTCCATGACCTGGAGAATTTTTACGATCTAAAGGAAAACAGTCCCAAGCACCTGTCAAATCTCTATAACTCAATGACCTTAGCTTACCTGGAAAAGCGGGACCTCGACATGGCCAAACAGTATTCTGACAGTACACTTCACGCTCTCCAGGAAAATATGCGGCTCACCCAGTACAAGGAATATTATCTGAATCTGTTCAAAATCGACTCTGTCGAGGGAAATCCAGATCTGGCACTTGCCCACTACATCAGATATACGGAGCTGAATGATAGCCTGAAGAATGCCGGTTTTAAAGAGCGACTTGCTAACCAGGGGATCTATTTGCAGCTGGAATCTAAGGAAAACGAAATAGAGCGTCTGACTCTTGATAATCAATTCAAGGATCTTAAAATCAGGCAAAAACGTCTCACAAATTACGGCTATGTTACCTTCTCTTTGCTGATGCTGACCATTGTGTTCCTGGTCATCCGCTCCTATAGAAAAATCCAGGAGAAAAGCATATTACTGGAGAAGCAAAAAGAAGATCTGAAAGCCGCCCAGCAACGCCTGGTCCAATCCGAAAAAATGGCCTCCATAGGAACACTTACTGCAGGCATTGCACATGAAATAAACAATCCACTCAATTTCATTTCAGGAGGACTTAACATTGTAAAGGAGTTGCAGGAGGGAATCGACTGGGAAGGCCGGGAAGATGAGCAGCAACGTTGTTTGCAGGCAACAAAAATGGCCTTCGACGGACTGGATAGAACTATTGGGATTGTGAAGGCACTGATGACCTTTTCCCACAGGGGTGGATCTAAAAAAGTGGAGACCAATCTGAACGAGACCATTGATAATACGCTGATGTTCCTGAATTCAAAAACCTCCGATGATATTCAGATGATCAAAAAGTACAAGCTTGAGAAGCAGGTCCCTGTATTTCCCGAGAAGATACATCAGGTGATTATGAATATACTTGACAATGCCATCTTTGCAGTGAATATGGAATCATCCCGGTCTAAGATCATTACCATTTCAACCGGAATAAAGGGTGACGACATAATCCTCTCCTTTTCCAACACCGGACCACCCATTGCAGAGGAGCATCTGGATCAGCTCTTTGATCCCTTCTTTACCACCAAAGATCCCGGACAGGGAACTGGGCTGGGACTCTCCATCTGCTACACTCTCGTATCGGAACATGGAGGTGAGATCCGGGCACAGAACACCCGGGAAGGTGTTAATTTCACGGTCACTCTTCCTGTCAAATAGAATCCGGATCATACTGGAAATCCAGATCGATCAAGCCTCCTGAATGGATATCAAATACCCATCCATGCAAGGTGGGACTTCCGTTATTTCTAATTGATTCCTTTACCACTTCACGCTTAAGGACATTGCGACATTGTGCTTCCACATTTAGCTCCACCAACCTGCGGAAGCGCTCCCCCACATCATTCAGACGCTCCAATTCCAGGCGGTTTACCTCTGCAACCTCCCTTACCTGATCAAACCATGGATCCAGCGGACTATCCTGCTTACGTTCCATGGCTGCCTGAACACCACCACACATGTAGTGTCCGCACACAACAATATGTTTTACCCGCAGCTGATCCACTGCAAAATGGATCACGCTCAGAGCATTTTGATCCGAAAGAGCAACCTGGTTGGCAATGTTCCGGTGAACAAATACCTCTCCGGGTTGTGCTCCCATAAAAATCTCAGCGGGTACCCGGCTGTCGCTACACCCAATATAGAGGTAGTCCGGGTGCTGTTCCTCTTCAAGCTTCGAAAAAAAATCACTGTCTGAAGCCTTCTTCTCTGCTACCCAAAGCCGGTTATTTTCGAAAACTTGTTTGTATGTTAAGCCCATAGGCAATCAATTACTTTGCAAAAGTAGTATTTCAGCTTTTGCAGCCTCCATATCAATCAGGAAATCTGCATTGGCATGCAGGCGGGCCACAGCGGCGGCTCCCATCATGCGTCCGGCCAGCACATCGCTATACCAGTGTACATTGCAGATATTCCTGCTGATTCCAAACTCCTTCCCCCGCTCCAGGATCACATCGGCCTGTCCAGGGAATAGTTCAGTAAGAATCAAAGCCCAGGCCCAGCCAATGGCCGTATGTCCCGAGGGATAGGATCCGTCTTCTCTCAGCATTGCCTCTTCTTCCGGAGTACATGTGGGACCTCCATTCACCATAAAGGGTCGTTCCCGCTGATAATGATCCTTGGCAGCATAGGTAGAGAGCCCAGCATCCGCCAGTGTTCTTCGCAGGATCATATAAACCATTGGTGTGGTCTCTTCTGTGATACGCTGATCCAGTACCATATTAAAGGCTTCAACTGCCTCAGGGAAATGGAGTTCCGCATCGCTTGCAGCCTGTGCCTTCCTGGTCTCATCTTCCATTGCCACATATTTTGCTGCTATTTCCATATCCAGCTCCAATGCAGCTGAACCCTCTTCGGGTGGTGGTGGAACCAGCAGAAGGCTGTTGGGCATCTCTTCAAATGCAAGATATCCCTCAAGGATTCCCGGTCGAACCTCCTTGATCTCCTTTGACAAAGAGGTGAGAGCTTCGCTTGTCTGGGTGGCCTGTGGACCACAGCTCCATAACAGAACTGTGGCCATAACAATGATCATTGACCTTAACAATGCTTTCTTTGAATGTTTCATTTATGTGTTTTTAGATCTCCATCAGAAATTTGGCGGTCTCATCATAGGATTCAGGATTCATCTCCACAAAATAATTCTGAACTCCTCCGGTTTTAGCTGCTTCAAACAGATCCTCCCAGTCAACGATACCCTGTCCCACAGGCACCTCTGTCTTATTGTCAGCTGCATAGTCGGTCAAGTGGGCAGAGATAAAACGCCCGGGATATTTACGGAAATAATCGGCAGCCAGGTAACCAATATTAACTACGGCAACTTGAAACTGCATCTTCACCAGCTCCGGATCAAACTCCTCCATCAACACGGGGTAGATTAATTCGTTATCGATCTTCTGAAACTCAAAATGGTGATTGTGATAAGCCATCTGCAGCCCGGCTGCCTTAGTCTTCTCTCCCATTACATTAAGTTCCTGTGCCGCTTTTTTCCAGTCGTCCATGGTGGCCTCCCTGGGAACGCGGAACATGGAACACACCATCTGCTTCATGCCCATCTCCTGAGCCCACTCAATGCGATTGTCCAATGAATCACGTAGTTCGGCATCGGTAAAATGTGAACTGGTGCACTTCAGGCCCGCGTCCTCTACAATCTTTCTCATTTCAGTACCCGACATCTCATTCAGGGATTTAAACCCTGCCATAGAATAGCCCAGGGGAGAACACATTTCCACCTCCGAATATCCCATTGCAGCCATCTTCTTAAGTGTCCCGGGAAAATCGGCTAATAGGTCTTTTCGAATGGTCCAAACCTGGAATCCAAAAGAAAGCTTTTCTTCAGCAAGACCGGATGCCAGCATATTTAAAGGCATTTGACTTAATAAAGCAGTCGAAGCCAGAGCGGCTCCGCTTTTTTTAATGAATTGTCTTCGGGTAGTTTTCATGTAGAATAGGGTTGAGTGAATTAATTCGACAAGATAGAAAAATCTGAAAAGTGACAAGCCGGGAAATCAGGAAAATTATTCCAACATTTGCAGAGAATCCTGCTAACGCTAATACCTATGTTCAAAAATGCAATAGTTCGTAAACCCTGTCCGGAGATGATCGACGGACTTACTTCGGCCTCTCTTGGCAGGCCCGACTTTCTGAAGGCCTTGGAGCAACATAGTCAATATGTGGATGCCCTTCGGAGCTGTGGCATTGAAGTAGAGGTGCTTGAAGCAGATTCGCAGTTTCCCGATTCGGTATTTGTGGAAGATGTGGCTCTATGTACTCCTGAGTGCGCCATTGTTACAAATCCTGGTGCCTGCTCACGCAATGGAGAGAAGTTAAAGATAAGATCTGTCCTGGAGTCGTATTACAAGCAGGTAGAATCCATTCGAGCTCCGGGAAGTCTGGATGCAGGGGATGTGATGATGGTTGGACAGCATTACTATATCGGAATTTCTCAACGCACCAATACCCAGGGCGCTGACCAGCTGATTGAAATTCTGGAAAGATATGGCATGACTGGTTCAACAGTTCCCCTGAAGGAGATGCTCCATCTGAAGAGCGGCCTCTCCTACCTGGAGCAAAACCACCTCTTGATCAGCGGTGAATTTATCAATCATCCCGCTTTTGCAGAGTTTCAAAAAATCGAAGTGGATGCCAACGAAAGCTATGCGGCCAATTCGCTATGGGTAAATTCGACCGTTCTGGTTCCATCCGGCTTTCCGCGTACCCTGGCGAAGATCAAAAAAACCGGGTACCGTACACTCATCCTGGATGTGTCGGAATTTCGTAAACTAGACGGTGGATTAAGCTGTTTATCCCTGCGTTTTTAGGCTTAAAGCTGCTTTACCGCTCCGTTAGTGTTATGGCCATATCGTAGCCGTTGACGAAGAAGGAGGGCATGCCTTCCGACTCAGTTCCTTTGATGGCTTCCATCTCCAGTTCCGAACTCTCCTTGATCTTCTTTCTCACATTCATGGACTCTTCATTGATATCGAACTCGGGATATTTGACATTGGCTTTGAAGCGATAAGAGTAGTCCTTGTCAAGAGCCATCTCCAGTACCACATATTTGCCATTTACCTTTACCTCCTTCAGGTTTCCTGTTTTTGTCACAAAAACCTTATCCGAATATCCCTCGTTCAGGAGCAAAGATCGTTCCAGGTGAGCTATTTTAAAGACACCGTATTTGGAATCCGCGATATTCAAGGTTCCCAGTGAATCAACGGAATACTTGTCAGTATAAGCCGTGGCAATATTCAGATTACGGGCTTCTTTAAATTCATAAGTGCCATATTTCGATATTAAGTCAACATCCTCAACCCTGGAAATAATTACCGTGCTGTTGTAGCAGTCCAACTCTGTATGTCCCGTTTGCTCAGCTCTCAAATCGGAGTATTTGTCGATGAATCTGATGTCGCCTGTGGTCCCAAAAGTGTACTTATCATTGTAAGCATCCACATCCACTTTTCCTGCATTCCCGACCTTAAATTTGGAATACTTCGATACTATGCTCAGGCTTCCAATGTCACCTGCCTCAACAGTCGTATTATAGATGTCCGCATTAATATCCTTCATATCTGTAAATTCCAGGGTACTGTATTTTGCTGCAATCTTGATATTGCTGTTCACAAGTCCCCCGTATAATTTATCGTTGTAGAGATCGATGCTTACCCGCCCATTCAAATCTCCCACCTCTATTTCCGAGTATTTTGATGTGAGATTGAGATTGGAATTTTCCGGGATCCACATTTCCCCCTTCATTTTGAATTCACTGAAACGGATGGTTCTCGCTCCCTTCAGGGTCATGGTTTTTCTACCCATAATCGCCTTTTTGCTAGTCCAGAATCGATTATCTATATGAACACTGCTGGTGGAGTTAGAAAACTTCAGATCCATAATATACTCATCCAGTCTTCTTGCATCTTCTTCCGATTTCAGAGTGGCGTCTACCGTCATCACATACTCAATTTCAGGCTTATCCCAGGTGTGAATAGTCAGGTTACAATCGTAATTTTCAAAAGCGAAGTTCACATCTTCATTAACCTGGTAGATCCACCGGTAGGTTTTCTCCAACTTTTTCCCCTGTCCGTAGCCGTCCATGCCCATGGCCAGGCAGAGGATAATTGCAAGAATGCTATAGATATAGGCTTTCATCCCTTTCATAATTTCTAATTTTATTGTTTTCTATAATGATCAATTCGAGCAGGTAAATCTTTTTTTCATACGTGTCGAATATGGTATGTATCACCTGCTCATTGTGCCCAAGCTCTGCCAGGTCTTTCATGGTCTGTTCATAGATGGTGTCAAGCTTCTGAATCTCCTCCAGTAACTCTGCTATAATTATATTATCCACATGATTAAAAATTCTTGCTTCCTCCTGTTTAAAATTTACCAGGGTTCTGTACTCCTGCTCACGCTTACCCAGCTCACCATCGATATCAGCCAGGCTGACTCCACCTCCTAAAATGCGATCTCCAAAGATATCATTGATCATATATCCCACGCTTACCAAAATGATCACCGCAGCTGCTATATTCCGGATCCTGATCAGCATTCGCTTTTTCCCCCTGTGAGAAGCGGAGCTATGCAAATCCTGCCTGATCCCTTCCCAGATCAGCTGGTCATCGGGCGATTCCACATCCAGTGTCTCGCGCTGACTATTCAAATATTTTTCCAGCTCAGTTGACATCAATTTTTCCCTTTAGTTTCTTGTTTAAGAGAGAGAGGGCCCTGCTGTACTGCGTCTTGCTGGTGGAGACTGAGATATCCAGCGTTTCGGCGATCTCCTTATGAGAGTATCCTTCAAGTGCACGCAGTACCAGAACCGTACGTCCCTTGTTGGGGAGTTCTTTAATGGCCCGGTGGACCAGTGCAGGATCAACTTTCGGCATTCCTTCATCCATCTCATCGACCTCCCCGTGCCGCTGCTCATCAATCTCTTCAAATGCTATTTTCTGCTTTCTCTGAAGAGAGATACAGTTGTTGATCACAATCCTCTTGAGCCAGCTTCCAAACAGGTCTTTGTTTTGCAATTCTTCCAAACGACTAAATGCAGTGGTAAACGACTCCTGCAGGATGTCTTCTGCATCCATTTTATTATTCAGGAATCTGATTGCGATATTGTACATGGCTTTAGAATACTGTTTATAAAGCTGATATTGAGCCTTGATATCTCCATCGAGACATTTTTCAACTAGCCTCCTATTGATATGGATCGTCTCTTCCTTCAAAACTCAAATTAAGGACGCAACAGTAGATAAAAGGTTGGAAAGTAATTTTATATCAGCTATCGGGATGGCTTCGGCTTGCAAGGAGGATCCTAGCAAGACCTGCTCCCAGAATTACCATAAGAACCACCGAAATACCAATGGTCCGCCATCCAGCAGCCACTTCACCTTCACCCATAAAGGTAAAGGCGGCAAATAAGAGGAATAGAAGCAGTATGTACCAGAGGGCTGACAAGAGCCAGCGCCACCAGCTCATTCTCAATCCCAGAGCTAAGGCCCAGGAGTTAGCTCCCACCACAACGGCTCCGGTAAGTATGCCTACAATAAATGCGAATACAACAAGGTTCGTGATCATGGCTTAGTCTCCTATACTTGGATCGTTTACATCAATATCGAGATAGTTCTTTACCTGGAGCCATTCAGGAGGCTCCCTGAAATTGGCAAACCGTCCATCCGGAGGTGGAAGATACTCATGAGCTTCCGGGGCCTCAAACAAGTTCTTTTGCATATAGGTCAGTCCATTGTCCACCAAACCGGTGGGATCCTTTGAGTCGACCTTCCTGGCCAGGGAGTGCAGCCAGTTGCTCTTCCGGCTGTAGGGACAGGCAATCAGGCATAGCCTGCAGCCCATTCCCCCCATGCTCTGCATCCAGAAGTTGTAGCAGGAGGTCTGGTTGATTTCCCAGTGCTTGTATCCCCGTGTGTTCATTCCCTCATTGCTATCTGCTTTACTAATGGAACTGGAGGGACAAATATCAGCGCATATCTGGCAGTGCTCGCAAAAGGCCTGCACTCCGAAATCGATGGGCTGATCAATCTCCATCTCCAGGTTGGTGGTCACAAAGGCAGCCCTGAAATTGGATCCTGTTTCCGGGGTAATCGCAATACCGTGCCTTCCCTGTTCAGCCAGTCCTGACTTAACCAGGTAGGGTACAGCAATCAGGTCGTAGCCATCCATGGGAGAATGGCGCCTGGCCGGGTAACCCAGCGACTTGATAAACGTTTCCAACCGTCTGGCTGCAATGGAGGAACGGGAATAGGCATCGAAGCTGGTACCGCTGTTTGGATTGGAGTTCACCTGCTCCCACTGGTGAGGAACTCCAAAGGCAATCACATATTTCCAGTGTTTGGGAACTTCATAGCTTCCCCGCTCTTTCGATCCACGCAGGTTATAGTTATAGCACCAATCGGGTTCAATGGTGGTGATTCCCACCATGGTAGCTCCAAAGTGATGTGCTACTTTTTTTATCAGTTTAGCTGCATGAGCCGGACTCTTAAAGGGCCTGGCATCTCCCAATTTTCTACGCCCGATTTTAAAATCAGATTCTTCCGGGGGTTCAGTAATCGATTCATGGGTCGACCATGAATCTGACCAGGCATTGATCAGGGTGTAGTATTCACCATAAGCTTCCTGGTCCTTCCTTTTCTTGGGCATAATCTCCTCTACCCGAAGCTTATCTAGTTCGTAAAGATCGGGGCGATTTTTATACCAGCTGAGCATGGGTTCTTTAAAAGCTTCCACCGGAGGAAAGCTGGCATCGTCCTTAGTGGACTTTTCCCCACCGGTGGTTTCTGGGGAAGTTTCCCCCTGTGGAACTGGCCTCCTGTTCCCCATCCCCTCCTGTCGCTCCTCCCCGGCATCGAAGGATTTAATCATCTCCCTGTATTGCCGCATATCCCGCATGATCAATGCCTGCCTTCCAAAGGCCGATTCATGCATCTCGGGTCGCAGGGTCTCTCCCACAATTTCGTAGGCGGGTCCCTTACGGATCATTTTACTACGATCCACAAACTGTGTATTATCACCCAGATGTTGCCATCCTGTGTGTGTGGAGGGGTCTTTTCCTGCAGCCAGGCCGGCACCTGCAACGGCTCCTACCTGCAGCCCTGCTGCCACTGCCCCGCCGATCTTAAAAAACTCCCTTCTGGAACAAGAGTTTTCTTCTTTATCCGATTTGTTTTTCATAGGAAATAAAATCTTATGATCTAAACCCTGACCCCTACCACGCAGACATCATCGATCTGTTCCACATTGCCCCGCCAGGCTTCAAAGGTATTTTCAATCTCTTGTTTTTGCTTCTCCATGGACTTTGACTGGACCGACAAGAGCAGTTCCTTGAACTTATGCGTCTTGAACTTTTTCCTGTCATCGCCCCCATACTGATCTACATATCCGTCAGAAAATACATAGACCGAATCATTCTCCTTCAGCTTCACAACATGGTCCTTAAATTTGGTCTCCTCCCAATGAATCCCTATGGGCTGCTTATCGCCCTTTAGTTCAATCAACTCACCCTGACGAATCAGATACAGAGGATTGTATGCTCCGGCAAACTGTAGTTCTTTCTTCTCCTTATTAATAAGCGCAATGGCCATATCCATGCCATCTTTCTGATCTCTTATGTTTCCTTCCTGTACCAGCATGGCTTTGACCTTGGTCCTTAACTCCCCGAGAATCTCACCTGGACTTTTACTCCTGCCCTCCACAAAGAGTTCATTGAGCAGGGTAATGCCCAGCATACTCATAAAAGCACCCGGGACACCATGCCCGGTACAATCGGCCACCACAATAACAATGCTTGAGTCTATCTCCTTGATCCAATAAAAATCACCGCTGACAATATCTCTGGGCTTATAGAGTATAAAATATTCGGGAATAAGTTTGTCCAGGTAGGTTTTATGCGGGAGGATCGCCGCCTGGATTCGTTGTGCGTATGCAATGCTGTCGGTGATTTCCTTTTTCTGGGCAAATACCAGGTCGCGCTGTGCTTCAATTTCATCACGTTGCGACTCTATCTCCTCCTTCTGATCTCTTATCTCCCGGGTCCGCTCCTGCACCTTTTGCTCCAGTTCCCGGTTGACCTTATCCTTTAGCTTCTCATTCTCAGTTAGCTGATCAATAACTCGCTTTTGGGCAATCTTTTTCTCTAGCTCATCCAATCTCAACTTCCGGGCAAGTCCCATGGAGAAGATCAGTATTTGCAAAATTGCTGCAACGAAGACTCCCGATACCTGAAGGATACGAGACAGGACAGACTCATTTATTGTAGAAACTGAAAGTATGAAGGTTATTTGATTGATACTTATAATTGAAAGCGGTATAAGGACCAGATTGGCAATCAGAAAGTACCAGGCAGGTTTGAAGCCTGTACGGATTCTGAGTATGGCAGGAGTGATCAACAGGAAGAGGGGGACAATCGCCACAAAAAAAGCCCAGATAATTATTACCACACTCTCAAACTGACCTTCAATATCAAAATTAAAAATGGAATCCAGGAGCATGACTACCATCCCTATCCCGACAAGTCCCACCAGCACTACTACGTTCCAGTACCACCCGGACATTCTTTGCTTCAGCTCCAAATAAGAGATTCCGAACAGAAGAAAGAAGATGGTAACCAATGACAATGTAAAGGTCTCGGCCCCCGAAATAAGGACCGATTTAAACACATTTTCTTTCCACAGGAACTCTCCCAAATAACCCTGAGAAACAAAGAGGAAACCGGCAAAAGTTAAAATATAGAAGGCAAAGTAGATATACTGCCGGTCGCGGAGGGCAAAAAAGAGGATAATGAAAAAGAAGGCGATAATGGTCATCATTCCTGACAATGCAAAAAGAACCATCCTTTCAATCCGGTCATGCTTCACAATGGTCTCCTGTGCAATAAAGCTCATCTTGGGAGCTCCTATCTCGGACTCTGCTTTCCAGCGTATATAAAATATCTGCTCAGCGCCCTGGTCAAGCGGAAGGGATGCGGCATGCCAGTCTTTGTAAATAAAATCCCGTTCATCTATGGGGATCAGGACCCCGGACCGCTTTTCAAAAATGACTCCGGAGGGATGTGTAAGGAAGAAATTGGCCGAATCCGTTCCCGCCATATCCGGAAGGTTAAGCAGGTAATTTCGGTTCTCAGTAATCCGGTTCACAGTTTTAATCTTCAGCCAGGCACATGGATAGGAGAAATCATGTGCAAACAGGCTTTTAACTCCCTTTAGACTGGTACTTACCGAAGGTTCCAGTTCATAATGTATTAGTGAATCAGCCCTGAGAATCGTAAAAAAAGTATCTACTGTAGCATTGCTAAGTACCCCGCTGCTGATATGATAGAAACCATCCTTGTCCAGCTCCTCCAGCAGGCTGATCACCTGGTCGCCTGCTCTTATCCCAATTTTTGCAGCTGGACTACCCTCTTCTACTGAATACACCGTGCTCTTGCTCATCAGTGGATTAATAAACAGGCTGTCCAGGGAGTCGGACATAATTTGAGAGATATCCCATTGTTCCAGGGAATCAATCAGGTATTCAAATTCGAAAGCTGCAATTTGATGGAGGTAGGGTTCCCTGCAAAAGGAGAAATGCAAGAGCGAATCCACACCCTTACGTTTTATGGTAAGATCTATGACTTCTCCGCTTTTGTTGTGAAGCAGATCCTGAAGTAGCCGTTGCTTAAGCCCTTTTCCGGAAATAGCCGAATCATGGATGGCAATGATCTGATCCAGAAAAAGGATGCCTGCTTTTGCTGCAGGACTTTCCGGAAGTAAAGTGGTGATACGTGCAGTATCGTTCTGTATGGAGGCATTATAAATGCCAGTATACCCATCATATACAATGATTTCAGTTTGCCCAAAGCTCAGTGATGAGCTTAACAGGAGGAAGATGACCAGGACACTGCTTATTCGGGAGATCATTTGAGGTATAGATAAATTACTGGCTAATAAAGGTATGTTTTTGAAGGAAAAATGCAAAGTGTGTATATATAAGACTTGGATATATCGGATATTTATATGTACATTTGACTTATGATATCAAAAGATCTGCTGAAAGGCACACTGAAGACCATCGTTCTAAAACTTCTCGAGGAGAATGACAGAATGTATGGCTACGAGATTACCAGGGAAGTTGAGCGTCTTACAGAGGGAAAGGTAAAGCTCTCGTGGGGAGCATTGTACCCGGCCCTTCATAAACTGGAATCGGACCACCTGATCACCTCCGAGGAGGAGAGTATCGGGAAGCGGGTTCGCAAGTACTACAGGCTCACCGAGTCGGGTACCAGCGCCGCAAAGGAGAAGGTCCGGGAATTCATCGATTTTGTGACCATTATGGGCCGGGTCCTGGATACAGGCCCCAGCCTGAACCTGACATAAGCCTATGGCCGAACTGAGCGACAGGGAAATTGAGATTCTCAACAGGGAGATCGACAAGCAGGGTTTGACCTATACCCAGCTTCAAAAAGAGCTCCTGGACCATCTATGCTGCGACATTGAGGCAAAGATGGATGAAGGATTGGAATTCCTGAATGCCTTCGAAGAAGTGCAAAGTCGCTTAGAAAACAACAGGATCCAGGAGATCCAGGAAGAGACACTATTATTAATCAACCAAAAATACCGTATGATGAAAAAGTTCATGTACATTCTTGGGACCATTGCCCCATCGTTGCTGATCATCGGGGCCATTTTTAAACTGCAGCACTGGCCCGGAGCCAGTGTATTAATTGTTCTGGGCTCCTTCATGCTGGCAGCAGTATATTTGCCGGTATTTGCCATGGTAAGCATGCGCGACACCAGGAAAAGGGAGAAAAAGGTCAATAAAACTCTCTATTTGGCCGGAGTGATTACCGGTTTTATCTTTATCACTGGCATACTATTTAAAATTATGCACTGGCCGGGGGCTGGAGTAGCACTTACGGTGAGTGTTCTTCTCACAGTGGCCGTCTTTATCCCCATCCTGGTCGTCCACGCCCTGAAGGACAAGGAAAACCAGGTGCAAAACTTCTCCATCCTCATATTCGTGCTTTCATTTATGGCTGTCAATATCATGGTTTTTGCACTGAAGGTGTCCAAAAACGTTCTAAGCTCCATGGTCGTATCTGCAAAAGTCAATATAAAGACCAGCAACATGCTTGAATCGAGCAATACGCTGGTCCTAAAAGCGGCAAATATGGATAGCACTCTCTCCCCCGACCGCCTGGACCAGGCCAGTATTATTCATGAACAGACTGAGGCCTTGAATGACTATATCCAGGAGCTCATGGCAGACATCCTTCTGGCCACCCATGAAGACAATCGCATGGCCATCAAAGATGATGGTTCCATTGATCTCAGTAAAGCTAATTACTTCGATGTCCATAAGAGTACCGAGCTGGTCATTTTTGGAAATGAACTTACCTCCGGCCAGGGAGAGGCACTGGTTAAGTCGCTGGAGACACACAAGGAACTGTTGATGGCCCAGGCCGGAGCCCGACTTGATGGGATTATTATTGAAATGCTGCATATAGATGGCCAGTATCCGGATGAGGCAACGTGGCTTACAGAAACCTTTAGGCAGACACCCATGATCGCAGCTATGATCTCTCTTACCAACCTACAATTTAAGATTCAATTCCTGGAAGGAGAGCTATTGAAAGAACTATTGTGATCAGACCTTAATACCAAGGACGATAATATCATCGAGCTGCTCGTGGGGTCCTCTCCACTGGTCAAAGGTCTGCTCAAGGGTGTTCCTCTGGCTATCCATACCTTCCTCCTGAACAGACAACAAGAGTTTTTTAAAGTTCATGGACTTAAATTTCTTTCGGTTTTCACCACCAAACTGGTCAATATAACCGTCCGAAAACATATAGAAGGAGTCCTCTTCCCT
>Ga0164313_10002740_pt1 | contig 15746 bp, 12 predicted proteins | sample GuaBasSedimGuay4_FD_113735 | JGI IMG/M metagenome (GOLD analysis project Ga0164313, IMG submission 113735) | Subseafloor sediment microbial communities from Guaymas Basin, Gulf of California, Mexico - Guay4, Core 4569-4, 0-3 cm | ecosystem: Environmental > Aquatic > Marine > Hydrothermal vents... | reverse complement strand
TCCCTCCACAAGACAGGGCGCAATGGGAAAATTTCAAGGAATTTATTCATTCTGATCGACTGAACGGTAAATACAGGGCGCTGATGGCTAAAGGTTATTATTTCCCTTCCGCTCTTGCAGAAATGGAGTATAAAAACAGTTCCGACATCATGGGCTTCAGGTATGTAGGCCTTCATTATGGCGACATTGCTGATAGCCTGGTACCGGAATCAACCGATAGGCAGTATAAAGAGTTTTACGAAAAGATCAAACATCAATACGTTGAGGTCACCACCAGGGATATTGAATATGTTGTTTTTAACATTTTGCCCTCTGAGAAAGACCTGATGGAGATCGAAGAAGAAACCCTGAATATTTTTGATGAATGGGTTAAAAGCAACGATCCGGCTGAATATGTAAACAATATTCCGGGTAACCGCTATGACAGCAGCTGGGTTGCCAAAGGCGAGCTTCCAATTATGATCGATTCGATCATGTTTGCAGGGGACCTTGGTACATTTATCGAGCCTTACAGAGAGGGTTCGTCATGGTATATGGCCTGCCTGATGGATAAAGATGTCCGACCTGATTCTGCCAGCGCAGAGCATGTTCTGATCGCTTATCAGGGAGCCTTCAGGGGAGACCCTGAAATCACTCGCACAAGAGAAGAGGCAGAACAGCTTGCCGATAGTATTTATAATGTTCTCAGGCGTGATGCTTCCAAACTAACAGAGGTTGCCATTGCTATGTCAAACGATGGATCTGTTGTCAACAACAGCGGTAATATTGGCTGGTTCCTGGATGGCCAGATGGTTCATAATTTCAATGATGCCACCATCAATGGTAAGGTAGGGGATGTAGTATTGGTTGAAACTGTTTTCGGTTTTCACATCATTCATATTACCGGCCTCACCGACGCTGAAGAAAGGGTTAGAATAGCTCAAATCGAAATGCCGATCGAATACAGCTCTGAAACCTATGATATTTATTATGCCCAGGCCAGGAGGTTTGCAGGTGAAAATGATACCCGTGAGAAATTCGACCAGGCAGTAATAGACGAAGGATTAGAAAAAAGGGAGGCACGGTATATCAGGGACATGCAAAGGGATCTTCCGGGCCTGGAAAATACCCGCCAGATTATTCGCTGGGTATTCTGGGATGAAAGGGAAGAAGGTGATGTTTCGCCTTTATTTGATATTGGTGGTAAGATTCTTGTCGTTGTTTATACCAAGGGCTCTGAAGCCGGTATTGCTCCTTTCGAAACACTGAAAGACCGTATTGCCACCAGGGTACAAAATGAACGTAAGGCTGAGTATTACGCCGAAAAGATCAATGAGCTTGGGACAGATGATATTTATGTCATTGCACAGGCATTCAATGTTAAGGTTGACACCAACGAAAACATGACATTTGCCACAAGAAACCTTCCCGGTTATGGTACTGAGCATGATGTTATTGGTTCAATCTTTGCCATGAGCGAAGGCCAGAATTCCGGTATACTTAATGGTGCAGGGGGGGTATTTGTTGTTGAGGTGGATAAGGTATTCAGGGCTCCCGCCATGGATAACTACGCTGCTATTATGAGGCAGAAAAAGATGAACTTCGATTCATTCCTCAATAACAACATGCCATATAAGGCGATTGAAAATAATGCTGACCTCAAGGACTACAGGAGATATTTCTACTAGGATATATTGTACTTAAAATATCAAAAAGCACCTTTCCTGGTGCTTTTTTTTATGCATTCATGCGCATGGCTTCTACAGGGTCAAGCCTGGATGCCATCAGGGCCGGAACATAACCCGCGATCAACCCTATTACAGAAGAGGTAGCAATTCCTATTATGATCTTATTCCATGTAAGCAGGATCTCAAAACCCAGTATCTGGGTTCCTGCATAAGAACCGGCAAGCACCAGCAACAAACCCACACCCCCGCCTATAAGTGACAGAAAAATGGCTTCGAAAAGAAACTGAATCAGTATGAAAAAGTTCTTGGCGCCCAGCGATTTCTGTATTCCGATGATGTTGGTCCTTTCCCTGACCGAAACAAACATAATGTTGGCAATACCAAATCCGCCAACAATTAATGAGAAGCCTCCAATAATCCATCCTACAATGGCTATTATCTTAAATAATTGATCAAAACTCTGGGTTATAATATCGGTTTCATTGATCGCAAAATCATTATCTGCCGAGGGTTTAAGCTTATGTATGGACCGGACAACGCCGGTAAGCTCATCGATCAGTTCCTGGTTGGTTATGTATGGCTTGGCCCGCACCACAATAGTGGTGCCCATATTTTTGATATCGAGTACGGTTCGTGCATAGTTCATGGGGATGATCACCTGCTCGTCGGATCCCCCGCCAAAGAGGTCCTCGCCCTCTTTTTTCAATACGCCAATCACCTCCAGTTTTTGATTAAACACCTTTACCTTTCTCCCGACCGGTTCGAGGGTGTTAAAGAGATTTTCTGCGATGGTGGCACCGAGTATAATCACACTTTTGCCACTATTCGACTCAATTGGGGTGAAATATCTGCCGCCTGCGATCTCCATGGGCATGATCTTACCAAAATCATGCGTAATAGCCATCACATTGACATCTTCAACCCTGTTGCTTAAATAGTGAACAGTCCTTGAAACATCAATAAACATAGCCGCACCTTCGGCTGCGGTGCTTCTTTTTTGTATCTCTCTCAGATCCTTCATGGTGGGCTCCGGGCGCTGATAGTATTTCCACCAGGGATAATTATTGCCTCCCATGGCCCAGGGCCATTTCTGAATAAAAACCACATTGCTGCCCAGAGATTCGATGCCTTTTCGCATGGAGCGCTCAAGAGAATCGAAGACAGTTAGTACGCTGATGATGGTAAAAATGCCGATAGTCAGGCCCAGAAGAGTTAGAATAGTCCTTGTTTTATTTACCATCAATTCATGGATGGCAAAAACATAACTTTCCCGTAAGAGTTTAAAAAAGATCATACTATCGGAGGATCAAACAAAATGTAAAGTTATGCAATATATTTAAAAATATGCACTAAATTTGGGGTTTGCGGACTTCGCAGTACATTACCGAAATCATCTTTTAGTGAAAAAATTTAAACGGGCACTCATATCGGTTTATCATAAAAAAGGGCTGGAAGAAATCCTTGCCCTGCTCAATAATTTTGGGGTAGAGATCATCTCCACCGGTGGAACCTATAATTTTATTAATGAACTGGGAATCAAAGCTATAACCGTTGAATCCCTGACCTCATATCCATCTATACTCGGCGGAAGGGTTAAAACTCTACACCCCAAGGTGTTTGGTGGAATCCTGGGTAGGAGGGAACACGAACTCGACCAGGCACATTTTATCGAATATGATATTCCGGAGATCGACCTGGTTATTGTTGACCTATATCCTTTTGAGGAAACCGTGGCCGCCACTCAAGATGAGGCTGAGGTCATTGAAAAGATCGATATCGGAGGCGTATCACTGATCAGGGCTGCCGCCAAAAATTTTAAAGATGTGCTCATCGTTCCTGCCATGGATTATTATAATGAGTTGTTTCAGCTTCTAAAAGATAATGGGGGAAGTGCAGACCTGGAAGACAGAAGGCGCTTCGCCGGATATGCTTTTAATATTTCTTCTCATTACGATACGGCCATATATAATTACTTTTCCGAAGGTGATGATGCATTTAAGATAAGCTATCGTGAATCAGTGCCTTTGCGCTATGGTGAAAATCCTCATCAGCAGGGTACATTTTTTGGAAAAATTGATCAGGTTTTCGAACAATTACACGGTAAAGCCATTTCGTATAATAATCTGGGTGACCTGGATGCAGCCATTAACCTGATCGATGAGTTTGATGAAACGACTTTTGCCATCCTGAAGCATAATAATGCCTGTGGTATTGCAAGCAGGCCTTTATTGCTCGACGCCTGGAAGGATGCCCTGGCGGGTGATTCCGTCTCTGCTTTTGGCGGCGTACTGGTATGCAATAAAAATATTGACGGAGCCACAGCTGAAGAGATCAATAAATTATTCTTTGAGATCATCCTGGCTCCCGGCTATGACGAAGATGCGCTGCACACACTAAAAAGTAAAAAGAACAGGATTATCCTGACAAGAAAAGAGGGCAAACTACCGTTAAAGATATTCCGGTCACTGCTCAATGGAATTATTGTTCAGGAAAAGGACATGAATACCGAAAGTGAAGGCGATCTTCAGGCGGCCACTCAAAAGCTTCCTGTTGAAGCTGAAACCAAAGATTTGCTGTTTGCAAACAAGCTGGTAAAGCATACGAAATCGAATGCCATTGTCCTTGTAAAAAACAAACAGTTGATTGCCAGTGGGGTGGGACAAACATCCAGGGTCGATGCGTTGAAGCAGGCTATTGCCAAGGCCGGGGAATTTGGTTTCGACCTGCATGGTGCTGTGATGGCATCAGATGCATTTTTCCCTTTTGCCGACTCTGTCGAGATTGCTGATAAAGCAGGTATCACGGCAGTGATCCAGCCCGGGGGATCGGTCAGGGATCAGGATTCTATCGACTATTGCAATGAACATAAAATGGCAATGGTATTTACAGGAATCCGACATTTTAAACATTAATACTAATAGGATATGGGACTTTTCTCATTGTTTACCAAAGAAATAGCTATTGACCTTGGAACGGCCAATACCATCATCATCTATAACGATAAGGTTGTTGTTGACGAACCGTCGATTGTAGCGATAGAAAGAAATACAGGCAAGATCATTGCTGTTGGAAAACGAGCCATGATGATGCATGGAAAGACACATGAAAATATTAAAACCATCCGGCCTTTGCGTGATGGTGTTATCGCTGATTTTCAATCTGCGGAATATATGATACGGGAGTTGATCAAAATGATCTTTCCCAGGAAAACCATGTTTCCCCCTGCATTGAAAATGGTGATCTGTATCCCTTCTGGTATTACTGAGGTAGAAGAGCGTGCAGTAAAAGATTCCGCCGAGCAGGCAGGTGCTAAAGAAGTTAAACTGATACATGAGCCCATGGCTGCTGCTATCGGGATCGGGATCGACGTGCTTGAGCCAACCGGAAATATGGTGATCGATATTGGTGGTGGCACCAGTGAGATCGCCGTTATCGCCCTGGGTGGGATTGTGAACAATAAGTCGATCAGGGTCGCCGGTGACGATTTTACTTACGATATACAGGAGTATATGCGGAAGCAGCATAACATCAAAATAGGGGAAAGGACGGCTGAAAGGATCAAGATTGAAGTAGGGGCAGCCATTACCGACCTCGAAAATCCTCCTGAAGACCATCCCGTACATGGCAGGGATATGCTTACAGGGATTCCGAAGGAGATTACTGTGAATTATGCTGAGATCGCTAATGCGCTCGATAAATCGATATCGAAGATCGAGGCGGCGGTATTAAACGCACTAGAGATGACCCCGCCGGAGCTTTCCGCCGATATTTACCGTACAGGTATTTACCTGGCAGGAGGAGGTTCAATGCTGAGGGGGCTCGACAAGAGGCTCCATCTCAAAACAAAGCTTCCGATCCATGTTGCAGAAGACCCATTAAGGGCTGTAGCCAGGGGAACAGGTATCGCGCTAAAGAACTTTGACAAGTTTACATTCCTTATCAAATAGGTGGCCAGTCGGAATATCCTGACAGCCAAAAACTTTAATTGTTAACCCGGAAATGGCAAAGCCATGAAGTATCTGTTTATCTTTCTGAAAAAACAGTCGTTCTTCTTCCTGTTTATTTTTCTTGAGCTGGTTGCCATTATCCTTCTTATCAATCACAATAGTTTTCAGGGGTCAAGGATCATTAATTCTACCAACGCCATCACAGGATCCTTTCAGGATGCATTTACATCAATAGGTGATTACTTCTTCCTGAAAGAAGCCAATGAACAGCTGAATGCCGAAAACGCAAGGCTGCACGAACTGTTGCAGAAGAGCACCGTATTTCCTTATAGTGCCATCTCCCAACCCGACACGACATATGCTTTCATTCCCGCCAGGGTGATCAGCAATACAACGCGGGGACGCAATAATTTCATTATGATAAATAGGGGGCGCCTGGATGGCATTGAAAAAGAGATGGGTCTCATCTCCCCGCAGGGGATAGCAGGGATCATTGTAGAGATATCCAGTCACTATGCAACTGCCATGTCGTTACTCCACAAGGATACTAAAATAAGTGCCCGCCTGAAAAATAACGGACAGATGGTGAATGTAAGTTGGGATGGTCTCAGCCCCCGTACCGGGATCGTTGAGGATATACCCACTCACATTATTCCAAAACCCGGAGATACTGTTGTTACCAGTGGTTACTCATTCGTTTTTCCAGGCGACCTCATGATAGGAGTGATCGGTAACAAGGTATTTACAGGGGGAAATCTTAACAGAGCAGAAATAGAATTTTCAACAGATTTTAACAGTCTGCATTTTGTCAATGTGACGAAGAATAATGCTTCAACAGAACTGGACAGTTTGAATATGCAATTAAAGGATGAATAATATTATTGTCAGAAATACCGTTCGCTTTATCGTACTGGTTTTGATCCAGGTTTTCGTGTTGAACAATATTAGTGTCAACGGCTATATCAATCCTTACCTGTATGTATTATTTATCCTTCTGCTGCCTTTTGAAACCCCTGGGTGGTTATTGCTGACATCTTCCTTTGTCCTTGGATTTACCATTGATATTTTTGCGCATACCCCCGGAATGCATACTGCTGCCTCTGTATTTATGGCCTTTTGCAGGCCGGGCCTGATCCGGTTTATCTCCGGCAGCAAGGGTCTTGAGCCGGGAATGGCACCGGGAATAAAAGATATGGGATTCAGATGGTTCTTTTTGTATTCCCTCATCCTTATTTTACTTCACCACCTGCTGTTTTTCTTCCTTGAAATTTTCCGTTTCAACGAATTCGCGCAAACCCTGTATCGTGCTCTCCTAAGTACGTTCTCAACATTTTTACTGGTCTTGCTTGTTGAGTACCTCTTTATCAGAAGGAAAGATAAAGCTTGATGAATTTTACTAGATTTATACCTTAATAACTAACAACGCCTAAGTCCCAACAACTATGAAAAAACTGTTTTATGCCCTGCTGGCTGTAATATTTATAGCCTCCTGTACTACTGAAAAAAAAGATACACATTTTAGCCTTAAAGTAGGTGTCGATACTCTTGTTGACGGATATGCCTATCTTCAAAAACGTGCTGCTGGCCAATGGATCAAACTTGATTCTGCCGTGATGATTGATGGAGCTTTTAATATGCAGGGTGAGATTGCATTTCCGGAGATGCAATATGTTAATATCGATAACATTAAAAGATATGTTCCTGTGTTCTTAGATGCCGGTGAAATTGTTGTAGAAGTAATTAAAGATGATCGTGAGGCTACCACAATTAGCGGCTCTCCTGCACATGAACAATATGAATTATTTGAAGCGAAATTGTCGGTATATAATGACAGAATGAGAAGTATTTACGAAGAATATAGGATCGCAAGAGACTCTGGCCTGGTTGAAGTAAAAGACAGTCTTTCGCTTGTGATGGATGAGGTCTATAAAGAAGAAACAGCTTTCATTAAAGAATATGTGTTGAAGAACAATACCAATGTTACATCGCCTTATATTGCCTATGGAAATTCATATTCATGGACAGTAGCAGAACTGGATAGTGTTATAAATAATTTTGATCTATCTCTTGCTGAATCGCCTGATTATAAACTCCTGGCAGACAGGGTAATTGTTCTAAAACGTGTTGATATCGGTCAGCCTTTGCTCGACTTCTCACAAAAAGACACCAATAATATTGACCTAAACCTGACTGAATTGAGTAAAGGCAAGTATTTGCTTGTTGATTTCTGGGCAGCCTGGTGTGGCCCATGCAGGGCTGAAAATCCTAACATAGTAGCCTGTTACGCTGATTTTCATGAAAAAGGATTTGATGTCCTGGGGGTATCTTTTGACCAGGACAGGGAAAAATGGATACAGGCTATTCATGATGATGGTCTTATCTGGAATCATGTTTCAGACCTTCAGGGATGGGGAAATGCTGCAGGTAAATTATATGGAATACGCTCTGTCCCATCAAGTGTATTGATCGATCCTGATGGTATTATTATTGCCAAAAATCTGAGTGGGGAAGAGCTGAGGGAAAGGCTTGAGGAGTTAATGCCAGAATAATTTACACTTTACTATTTCTCTTTCCAGAGGGTGTTGAAGGATTTTTTTGCCAGGGGTGGAAGTTCCCTGCGCGGACCCCAATTGTTACCTATGGACTTTTTGAAAGTATAATTGCGTACACCGAAGCCTCCCATATCCATATATTTGCGCTTCATCATCATCTTTTTCATGCCCTTCATGGTCCATTTCTCGTTTCCGGAAACATGCCCTTCTTTAACCGAATCATGCCTGTTTAAAAGCAGCAGATTATGCAATGGTATCTTGACCGGACAAACCTCGGTGCATGCACCACAAAGGCTGGATGCAAAGCTCAGGTGTTTATAATTGTTCATGCCTTTCATAAAGGGGCTGATAACCGATCCAATAGGCCCTGTATAGGTCGTATTGTATGTGTGGCCACCTATATTCCGATAAACAGGGCAGGCATTCAAACATGCCCCGCAGCGAATACATGATAAAGCAATCCTTTGCCTTTCTTTCTTCAGAAGTTCTGTCCTGTTATTATTCAATAGCACGACATACATCTCCTCCGGGCCATCACTTTCCTTATCCTTCTTTGGTCCACTGATAATGGAGTTATACACTGTGACATGCTGTCCTGTGCCAAAAGATCCCAGTAGTGGCCAGAAAAGTTCAAGGTCAGTAAATGATGGGATGAGCTTTTCGATGCCGGCAACAACAATATGAACTTTAGGAAATGACATAGACAGCATACCGTTTCCTTCATTTTCTGTTAGGGCAACAGATCCGGTATCGGCAATCAGAAAATTACTCCCTGTAATACCAATGTCTGCTGTAATAAAATCTTTCCTGAGCCTTTCCCTTACAAATGCCATGATCTCTTCCGGGCTGCTGTTCTTATCCAGATCGAACAGCTTGCAGAACAACTCAGCAATATCCTCTTTCGACTTATGCATGACCGGAGTCACAATATGGTAGGGTTTTTCTCCTGCAAGCTGTACAATATATTCACCCAGGTCGGTTTCTATTGAATTGATATTGTTTCTCTCCAGGCCATCATTTAGCTCTATCTCCTCTGTGGTCATAGATTTGGACTTGACCACCTTTACAGCTTTATGCTTTTCGCTAATCCGCAGAATTTCTTTTACCGCTTCTGTTGCATCCTGTGCCCAGATAACTTTTCCTCCCCTGCGGGAAAAATTTGATTCAAATTCTATCAGGTATTTTTCAAGGTCGTTGAGAATCTTGTACTTCAGGTGGGCAGCCCTGGTTTTGGCAAGGTCAAGGTCACAAAATTGTTCTTTTCCTTTTAATACAGATGCATCATAACGGGACATATTGTATTTAATAGTCTTCCTATGCACAGCATCAAAGGCCTTTTTATTGGCATCCTGTATGAACTTTTTTTGGATTTCTCCCATCTGCTTTTACTTCAAGGTCTTTGAAATTTTTTCTACCCTGCGTTGATGCCTTCCCCCCTCAAATTCAGTATTTATAAACTTTAAAGCCATTTCCATGGCAAGATCATGACTGATAAATCTTCCGGGTAAGGAAAGAATGTTTGCATTATTATGTTCCCTGGCTAATTGAGCCTGCTCGAGACTCCAGCAAAGTGCAGCACGTACATTCTTATACTTATTGGCTGTCATCTGAGCACCATTTCCGCTACCACAAAGGATGATGCCCATTATAAATTCTCCATCATTCACAGCTTTTGCCAATGGATGTATCATATCCGGATAATCAACACTTTCTGAAGATAATGTTCCCATGTCCTTTATCTGATAACCCAATTTACCAAGTTTTATCTTCAAGAATTCTTTCATCTCGAAACCACCATGATCACAGGCCATTGGAAGAATTTGCTGCTTATCGAACATAATTCGAATTTTTTAACAAAGTTAGCTAAATTTACAGCTGTTTAAATAGGATTGACCCATTTGTTAAAAACTGTTTTCATTCTTATAAACAATACATTGTTAGTAAGGGTCATAAATTGTTATTTTCTTTTAATAGAAAACTGCTTTGTCCTATTTTTCATTAAGAAATAATAAATTAGCCAGAGTTTCGTCATTTTATAACAAGTATTCAACGTATAGTTAACAGTAAAACACCATTAAAACGTACATAAAATATTCACAATATATTAAAGTATTAATTTGTCAATAACTCTATAAAGTATTATTTTTGAGAATATTAAGAAATATAATATATAGTATATTTGTTAGTAAAACTGTATAAATTCAATAGTCAAGAAAATAGATCAAAAGTTTTCAATAGAACTAACAGGATATATACATTATAGGGTTTTATATAAAATTTTATAATAATACATAAGTGTTGATAAGATCGGCCGATATGAATTACAGGGAAGAAATTATTAAATTAAAAAAGGAAAAGAATGCTATCATTCTGGCGCATTACTATCAGATACCGGAGATCCAGGATATAGCCGACTATGTTGGCGACAGCCTTGGCTTAGCGCAGCAGGCAGCTCAAGCTGATGCAGACATGATCGTATTTGCAGGCGTACATTTTATGGCTGAAACTGCTAAGATACTCAGTCCTTCATCCAAGGTGGTATTACCTGATCTTGAAGCCGGCTGCTCGCTGGCCGATTCTTGTCCTCCGAAGGAGTTTGCTGCATTTAAAAAAAAATATGCGGATCATATAGTCATTTCTTATATCAATTGTAGTGCTGCCATTAAGACCATGTCGGATGTGATATGTACCTCCGGAAATGCAAAAGAAATAGTTCATTCCTTTCAAAAAGATCAAAAAATCATTTTTGCCCCGGATAAAAACCTGGGAGGATATATCAATAGTATCAGCGGAAGGGATATGGTTTTATGGGATGGTACCTGTGAGGTGCATGATGTATTGAATACGGAAGCCGTCATCAATTTAAAAATAGAGCATCCTGATGCTAAGTTGGTGGCTCATCCTGAATGTAAAGCGCAGCTACTCGAGTTAGCTGATTTTATAGGTTCTACTACAGCCATGCTTAATTTTACGGGATCCGATGATGCAAAAAAATATATTGTGGCCACTGAAACAGGAATTCTTCATCAAATGAAAAAGAATTCTCCGGAGAAAGAATTTATCATTGTACCCACAGATGAAACCTGTTCTTGTAATGACTGCCCATATATGAAATTAAATACAATGGAAAAGCTTTACAAGTGTATGTTGAATGAATATCCGGAGATCACCCTGGATAAGGATATCATAGAACAGGCCATCAAACCTATCAACAAGATGCTTGATATTTCCAGGAAACTTAAGCTTATCAAATAAATGAAAGTCTTCAGATATATCCTTTTTATTTCAGTATTTCTTATCACTACTGGTATGTATTCCCAGGAAGAAGGATTACCTGACGGCTTAACGGTGTTTTATCATGCCAATGGAGAAAAGAGTAGTGAAGGGATGATAAAAGACGGTAAACCTGAAGGGTACTGGAAAACTTATAGCGAGGAAGGAGTGCTTTTATCGGAAGGAAACAGATTGAACCATTTGCTCGACAGCACCTGGAAGTTTTATGATGAAAGCGGGATACTGAAGATGGAGATCAACTACAGTAAAGGATATAAAAATGGTAACAGAATAACTTACAGGGAAAAGGAGAAAATAGAGGAAAATTTTATTGACGACCTGAAGCAGGGTATCACCACTTATTATTATCCCGACGGACAAATAAAAAAGACCCTGGTTTATGTTGATGGATTGGAAGAGGGGATAGCAAAAGAATATGCGGAAGATGGCAGGATCACACAATTGATCACATATAAGAAAGGCTTTATTTCGAACAGGGAAAGGATCAATAGATTCGATAGTGAAGGCAAAAAACACGGGAACTGGAAATATTTCTATGATGACGGAAGTCTGCAATTAGAGTGCATTTATAAGCATGGATTACGTAATGGTTATTATAAAGAATACGATGTCGATGGGAATCTTTTGTTTGCCTATAAATATGTGGATGGTGAAAAGCAGGAGTTTGTTGCTGAACTTTCAAAGCTGGAGGTTAAAAGAGAATATTATCCTGACGGAAACGTTAAAGTAAAGGCCACTTATAACAAGGAAAATAAACCGGAAGGTGTTTGGAGGGAATATACAGAAGAAGGGGAGGTGGAGAAATCATTTATCTATAAAAATGGGATTGTTATCGGTGAGGGGATCATTACCGAACAAGGTGAGAAAATGGGCGCCTGGAAAGAGTATTTTGATAATGGCCTCTTAAAGGGAGAAGGATATTATGATGCCGACCTCAGGGTAGGATTATGGACCTTTTATCATCGTAATGGTGAGATTGAGCAGAAGGGTGTTTATGACAGCATAGGTCGTTGTGAGGGGGCATGGAACTGGTATTATTCATCAGGGATATTGCAAAGAAAAGAAGGCTTTAAGGAGGGACTTGCCGAAGGTTTGATGACAGAATATGATAATCTTGGAAAAGTTATCATTCAGGGAACCTACTGGAAAGGTCTTGAAGACGGAGGCTGGACCTATGAAATGGGTGATCACAGGGAGGAAGGCGAGTATATCGAAGGCATGCGCGACGGAGAATGGAGGTCATACTTTGCCAATGGGGACCTGAAATTTGAAGGGAAATTTATTGAGGACAATCCGCATGGGGAACATGTGTGGTACTGGGATAACGGGAAACATAAAGACAAAGGAAATTATATCATGGGCCGGAAGCATGGCGATTGGGTCACCTATAACTATGACGGGTCACCATTTCTGGTCATTACCTTCGAGAACGGAATAGAAAAGAAATACGATGGGGTAAAGATCAATCCCGAAAACATCATAGATGATGAATAATTGTTAATTTTGCGAACCTAATATTAAAACAAAAAAGAAATGCTTAAAAACGTATTATTGATTCTCGTGGCTGCTGTAATGGTATGGTCATGCGGAAACCAGCAGGCTGAACAAAAGGAACAGACTGTTGAAGAGGAAGTTGTTGTTGTTGACGAAAAACCCGTTGCATTATCACTTGCTGAATTCGACGAAAAGGCTGAAACTTTTGTTGGAAAAGAAATCATCCTCGAAGGAACAGTGATCCATGTTTGTAAACATGGCGGGCAGAAAATGTTTATTACTGCCGATGATCCGGATGTAAGGATCAAGATCACTACCACCGATGAAACAGCTGCGTTTGATCCAGAACTCGAAGGTTCAGACATTAAAGTTGTTGGAATCGTAGAAGAGATCGAAGCTGAAGTAGTTGGAGAAGGAAAACATGCCGAAGGAGAAGAAGAAGGGCATGAAGAAGATGCAGAGCACGAAAACTACTACCACAAACCACAGTATTCATTGAAATGCATCAAATACGCCGTGGTTGAAAATACACCTGAAGAAAAATAGCTGATAAAGCATTAATTCTTCCGTAAGAATTTGCGAAGGGATCAATAATTATGGTAAATAATATTGATCCCTTCATTTGATATACAAGCATATGGCAAAATTAAAATGGAGAAAATGGTTCAGGGTGATCCACCGTGATTTCGGATACCTTTTTTTCGGGGTTACCCTGGTATATGCCATTTCAGGTATCGCTATCAATCATCTCAATGACTGGAACCCCAATTATGTGATCACAGCGAGTGATATTCAAACCAATATTGATCATCAGTCGGAAAAAGATGATATACTGGCAATGCTGGAAGAGAACGGTGAGCGAAAGAACTACAAAAATCACTACTTTCCCAGCGAAAACGGACTCAAGATCTTTCTTAAAAACGGGGTTGTTTATGTGAACCTGAATTCAGGAAAAGGATTGATAGAAAAAAGCAAGCGACGTCCGATGTTCAGGGAAATGAACTATTTACATTATAATCCTATTAAATACTGGACCTGGTTTTCCGACCTTTATGCCGGAGCCCTAATCGCCCTTGCCATCACAGGGTTATTCCTTGTGAGAGGAAAGAAAGGCATCACCGGCAGGGGAGCCTGGCTAACAGTACTGGGCATACTGATCCCACTGATTTACTTATTCATTTATTTCTACTAAGATGCAGGAACTGATCTTTTTTATCGTTTTCACAGTCTGGTATGCCGGCGCCCTGATCGTATCCGAAAGAATTGGCAAGAAAAGCAGGCTGGGTGAGGAATGGACCTTCTTCATCGGATTTGTGTTTACGCCAATTGTCTCTGCAATCCTTGGCTTGTCACTTAAGAAATAAGAGCTAGTATATTTACCAGAATGTGATCCAGTAACCGGAAATCCTCCCCGCACCTCATCACCCCAATCCCGTACCTCATATCAGCATTTCAAAATCCATCTGCTTTCTGCTGAGATCTATCTTTTTGACACGGATACTCACCTGATCACCTAATTTATACTGCTGCCCGTGGCGTGAGCCGATTACCTGGTAATTGTCTTCATCCAGGTAATAAAAGTCGTCTTCCAGATCCTGAAGACGCACCATTCCTTCGCATTTATTCCCGACGATCTCAACATATATCCCCCACTTGCTGACCCCGGAGATAAGTCCATCAAATTCTTGCCCGATCTTATCCAGCAGGAATTCTGCTTGTTTATACTTAACGGATTCACGTTCAGCCTGTATGGCGCTACGCTCCTGGAGGGAACAGTGAACACATTTGTCTTCATAAACTTCTTTGCTTACCGAAGATCCGCCTTCCAGGTAATGCTCGAGCAGGCGATGAACGATGAGGTCGGGGTAACGTCGGATAGGAGAAGTAAAGTGAGTGTAATATTCAAATGCAAGCCCGTAATGTCCAATATTTTCAGTAGAATATTCAGCCTTTGACATAGTGCGAATAGCAATGGTTTCTATCATATTCTCTTCACCTTTGCCGGCAATCTGTTTAAAGAGATCATTAAATGATTTTGCCAGGGTTTCCTGTGAGTTGATCTTTAAGGAATATCCCAATTTGCCCAGGAATTCAATAAAAGTATTCAGCTTTTCCGGGCTGGGGATATCGTGTATCCTGTAAATAAAGGTTTTTGGTTTTTCGCCCCCTTTTTTCTTTCCGATCAGCTCCGCCACCTTGCGGTTTGCAAGCAACATAAAGTCTTCAATAAGCCTGTTCGAATCTTTTTGTTCTTTGATATATACGCTGAGTGGAGTACCTTCTTCATCCAGCTTGAATTTCACTTCCTGGGTGGCAAAATTGATGGCTCCGTTTTTAAAACGTTCATCCCTTAATTTTGAAGCAAGCCCGTGAAGTGTAAGTATTTCATCTGAAAACTCACCCTTGCCATTTTCTATAACCTCCTGCACCTCGTCATAGTTATACCGCCTGTCGGAATTGATTACGGTGCGTCCAAACCATTGTTTGATCACCCCGGCTTCTTTATCTAATTCGAATACAGCAGAGAAGCATAATTTATCTTCATTTGCGTTCAGTGAGCAAACATTATTGGAGAGTTTTTCCGGCAGCATAGGGATTACCCTGTCGACAAGGTAAACTGAGGTTGCCCTTTTGTATGCTTCTTCATCCAGCTGGCCCCCGGGCTTCACATAATGGCTGACATCCGCGATATGTACACCGACTTCCCAGTTTCCTGAATCCAGTTTTTTCAGAGAAAGTGCATCATCAAAGTCTTTGGCATCTTCGGGGTCGATAGTGATGGTCCATATTTT
>Ga0164313_10002739_pt1 | contig 15750 bp, 12 predicted proteins | sample GuaBasSedimGuay4_FD_113735 | JGI IMG/M metagenome (GOLD analysis project Ga0164313, IMG submission 113735) | Subseafloor sediment microbial communities from Guaymas Basin, Gulf of California, Mexico - Guay4, Core 4569-4, 0-3 cm | ecosystem: Environmental > Aquatic > Marine > Hydrothermal vents... | reverse complement strand
TACTTCCAGGCAGTCCGATCGCGAAACACCTTCTGGAATCTGGCTGGGGCTGACCTGAACCAAAGCGCCGCCGCCAATCGCCGCCCCAAAGCCAACGGCCTGTTGTATCGCAGCCCGGAATTGATCCTCACGTCCTGGAACCCCGGAAAGCCCAAGCCCACCTTCCAGCAAGTCGCCAGGCCAGGTGTTGAACAGGGCAATTTGAACATCGGCCTCGGCTGCCTTTCTGACAACCGTGGCCGGATCGCAACCTTCAGGGTGGTGAAACTCGACTGCGGCAAGGCCGGCGTCACTGGCTACCGCAAAACGATCGGCAAATTCATATTCGCGGAACAGCCAGTTGATATTGGCGCAAAATTTCAGCACCAGGGTACGCTAACTAAAAATTGAACCGAACATTCACACCGATCGTACGAGGACGGCCCACCGTCCAGTACTGCCCAACCCAGGGGGTTGGCGGTTCTTCACGGCTTTTGTCCAGGGTGATGAATTCGTCAGTCAGGTTATCAACGAACAGAGTAACGCCCCACCGGTCTGATTCAATCCCAATTCTGGCGTCGACAATATTATAGGACTCCACGGTGATCGGATTCACAAGTATATCTTTCGAATCACCGACATATGAATAACTCAGTCTGGCAACGCCACCCAGACTACCGGATATTGACCAGTTGTATTGACCGGAAAGATTGAATGACTGCTCAGCAACACGCGGAATCCTGGATCCCTTCGGGGCAATGGTAGGGGGGCCGCCCAAATTATAGCGGACGTACTCATCATCGGTTTCGGCTTCGAGCAGCGTAGCGGATGCGGCAAATGTCAGCCCCTCTATTGGCACCCAGTTGAGCTCCAGGTCAACGCCGGTTGAATGTGCATCGCCGACATTATCCTGGGCCTCGAATGCACCACCCGGTCCTTCAATCACGACCGCCTGCAGGTCTCTCCAATTCATGTAGTACGCAGCGGCATTGAATATCAATTTGCCATCCGCCCAGGTAGATTTGTATCCGATCTCGAAGTTGGTCAGCTTCTCCGGATCGTAATCAAGAGGTGCGCCCGGAAGAAGTTGAGCGAATGGATTCTGGCCGCCGCTGCGGAAGCCCTGGGATACCGTTCCATAAACCATCGAGCTACTCTCGAAATTGTAATTAAGGGTCAACTTCGGATTGAATACATTAGAACGGCCTTCCGATTCCGCAACATCAGGTAATATAATCTGTCCAGCTCCCAAACCGATAAGGAAGGGAAACAAGCCACTGTATGCACTAACCGCGGTTCTGTCTTCCCGGAAAATTCGGGCGCCAATTAATGCCTGGAAATGATCACTGAAATCATAAGATACTTCACCGAAAAGCGCTATTTGCTTGTAGCTACCGTTATTCACACTGAGAATACTTTCTTCCATCGGAACCGGCGTGCCAAGAATTGCCGTCGTCAAAATCGTCGAGACAATCAAGTTTTCCTCGGCTGTTATCTCCGGGGTGGTTCCTCCGGTGAAAAACCTGGAGAAATCCTGCTTCTTGTAAAAGGCGCCAGCAGTCCACTGTAATGAACCGGTGCCATTGGAGACCAATCGAAGCTCCTGGGAAAAAGCCTTTGAATCCAGATCCTGATCGATATGAACACCTGTTATCGGACCGGCCGCCGGGAGCCCAAACTGGCCATAAACAGCACTAACAATGGGCACCAAACCATCGCTCGCGATTGGGCCATTTGTCTTTCTGTCGAACCAGGAGCTGGACGACACGAAATCGGCAAATCCAAATTCATAGCGGATGGCAAGATTGTAGGCGTTTAGATCATCATCGAGACTGCTCGGTATCGAGGCAGCCATCATGTAATCTTCGTTCGCGAAGTTGAAATCACCTTGCTTAGCCCTGTTAATTAAGGCCGATAAGCTAACTTCCAGCTTGTCTGTTGGCATCCAACCCAGCACGAAATACCCACCGGAAGTTTTGCTCGAATTAGAGTTTTTAGCAAGAGGTTCGCCGCTGGTGTAATCAAGCAAATCGATAAACCCTCCCATATCGTTGTAGAACCCCGAAACACGCAATGCCAGTGTCTCGCCCAGCGGGATATTGAGGGCCAGGTTGGCAATCTTGTTGGATTCACCTCCCTTTGTGTCCGAATACGTCAGGTCGACTTTACCGCTGAACCCGCTCGGATCGGGCTGGTTGGAGACTAGCCGGATGGTGCCGGCCATTGAACCTTCTCCGAACAGAGTTCCCTGGGGTCCCCGCAGCACCTCGATGCGTTTGACATCGAAGCTCTTGATATCCGGGAACATTCCTGCCATCGTGAGCGGCAACTCATCCAGGTACAGGCCAACCGGCGATCCCGGACCACCCGGAACCCCGCCCTGGGGAGCAATGCCGCGCATTGCAATCTCGCCCTTGCCGGCCTGGGGTGTGCGATATTCAATACCAGCGATATGATCCACCAAGTCATTGAATCCCGTTGCACCCACATCGGTCATCATTTGTTCGGTGAACACCGAAATCGCCTGCGGCACATCCTGTAACCTGGCTTCTCTTCTTGTCGCAGTAACGATAATCTCTTCGATCTCATCTAAATACTCATCGCTTTCTTGAGCGATGACAAACGGAGCTGACGAGCCAAACAGCGCGGCTGCCACAAGAATCGAAAGTATCTTTTCAGGTTTCATCAGTACACCCCACAGTGTGTAAGATCAGTAATCGGACTAGCGAAATATATATGACTATATACTCAGATGATTCGTCAGTCAGTTTGAAACTTTCACTGCAAAATGTCAAATTGAATTCTCGTATCTTGTCGAGCTACCTATTTAATACTTATATATCAGCTGCTTAAGAAATTTCATTTGTATTAAGCTCAAAAGCAACGTATTACAAAAATATGACTAAAGATTCATCATAGGGTTTGCGAGTCTTCGGATTGCAGGAGTGGGGTGGGTTTGCATTCGAGTGGAAAATGGCCGATGTTGGCCCATAATTTTGAAATCCGGAGCACCTTTTCTAGTATACAAGGCAACCGCCTGATCGCGGCTGAAGCCGCTCCTACAATCGCTTACCAGTAGCGCTATCAACCTGAATGAGCGGAAGGAAATCCCTGCCTACGGTCAGCATTTCTGCAGGTGGATTCCCAACAAATATCGCCCGGTAAATCAAAATTGCCTGCAATTCCGTTACCATCTCGCTGTCTTTAAGCTGGCCGCTCTGGGCTGCCCCGTGAACGCCGTAACGTGCGAACAGGCTCTCGTCCATCATCGAACCGACAGAGAAACACATGTGCCTGACGTTGCTGCTCTCTTCCTTGTTCAGGTCATAATACGGTCCGATCCATTGCAGCAGGCGATCAACAATGAATTCCGAACGCCTGCGCCAGACTTCGGCGAGTTCCGCATGCACATCGCTTAATTGCACCAGGTAAAGCATGATGCCAAAATTCAGGAGGAAAGAAGATTCGTACCAGTACACCATTTTGAGTACATTTTTGAACGGATGGGATTCTGAGGCGAACATCGGCATGGTGCCGATTTCAAAATCCACGAACCTTGACAGCAATTCGACCACGATTTCGGTCTTGGTTTCGAAATGCAGGTAATAGGTTCCCTGTGAGGCATTCGCACCTTTGCAGATATCGCTGACTCTCATATCCTGAGGAGCCACCGAATCAAAAAGCTTTGCGGCTGAGGCCAGCAACACCAGCTTGGTCTTCTTGGCGCTGCGTTTACCCTCGAATTGTTTTGCCTGCGCGAGCAAATAATCAGCGAAACGGATGGCGCCAGTGTCAGAACGTACATCTGCGAAATCACCGCGAGCCTTTATTTTATTCTGCTTTTTCATACTCACAAGCTTAACAAGACTTGCCAGTCATATGTAGACGTTTATGAATTCCAGAATCATTTTATTTTGGTTCTGGCTATTCGTAACACCTCAGAAAACTAAAATATTTTGCCCCAAATTGACTGAGGGCCCAATTGAGGTATAGTGACTTATCAGTCATATGATTACTTGGTCATATTCGTATTCCAGGAGATTTTCAATGATTAAACGTGAAAAAGTCATCATCACCTGTGCGATCACCGGCGCGATTCACAGCCCCTGCATGTCACCTTATCTGCCGATCACGCCGGAGCAGATTGCCAGTGAGGCGATCGCGGCGGCCGAAGCCGGTGCCGCGATCATCCACCTGCACGCTCGTGAGCCGGATACCGGCATGCCGACAACCGACCCAGAGGTCTACCGGCAGTTTCTGGAGCCGATCCATGAAAACTGTAACGCGATTATCAACATCACTACCGGCCAGCCCGACCGGCAGGCATTCGATAACCCAGATCCACAGGCACTTTTTCAGCGCCGGCTGGCGGCGCCCAAGGAGTTCGCGCCGGAAATCTGCTCGTTCAACATGGGACCAATGAACCCGGCGGCCTGGCTGCTTTATGACAAGTTCAAGGACAAGGATCTCCGGGATTGGGAACGCGGCATGTTCACGCTGACTAAAATGTTCACAATCCAGAACACTTACGCCAACATGGAACAGATTGCGACAGAACTCGGTGATGAAAGAGGCGTTAAGTTTGAGTTCGAGTGCTTCGATATAGGCCACCTGCACACCGTGCGCACCATTATGGATCAGGGTTGGATCAAACCACCCCTGTTCATCCAGTCCGTTATGGGATTTGCAGGCGGACTCGCGTCAGACCCTGAGCATGTAATGCACATGAAGCAGACCGCTGACCGCCTGTTTGGCGATCAATATCACTGGTCGTGTCTCGCGGCGGGAGCGGCCCAGATACCCACCATAGCCATGGCCGCGATCCTGGGCGGCCACGTCAGAGTAGGCCTGGAAGACAGCCTCTGGTATGGCAAGGGCCAAATGGCCAAAACCAACGCCAGCCAGGTGCAACGCATTCGGCGAATCCTCGAGGAGTTGTCACTGGAGATCGCAACACCTGAAGAAGCGCGCGAAATGCTGCAGACCAAGGGTAAGGAAAATACAAATATCTAGTGAGTATGCAGAAAATGCTGGCGCCTTCACAAACGGAGAATAAAGCATGAACTACCAGGCCTTCGAAGTCGAGATTGGTGATGGTGTCGCACACGTCATCATGAACCGGCCCGACACCTTCAACGCAATGGACGGTGCGTTCTGGACCGAGACCGGTAAAATTTTCCGGGCAATGTCCGACAACCCTGAAGTTCGCGTGATTGTGCTTTCATCGACCGGAAAACACTATACCGCCGGCATGGACTTCAAGTTCTTCAGTGGCATGGCGGCAATGCCGGAGGCAGATCCCGGCCGGCAACGTGAGCAGGTACGCCGCCTGGTGTCGCAGTTCCAGGAGAGTTTCAACGCGATCGAGCAATGCCGTGTACCGGTTCTGACGGCAATCCATGGCGCCTGTATCGGAGGCGGCGTGGACATGTCCTGTGCCTGCGACATGAGATATTGCAGCGAGGATGCCTATTTCACCATCCAGGAAATCAAGATCGGCATGACTGCAGACGTTGGCACGCTGCAGCGCCTGCCGCACTTGATGCCGTCAGGCCTGGTGCGGGAACTTGCGTTTACTGGCAGAAAGCTGGGCGCGGCTGAAGCTCTGTCCAGTGGTTTTGTCAGCCGAGTTTATGACGACCATGACCACCTGGTTTCCGGCGTGCTGGAGATAGCAAAAGAAATTGCATCGCGCTCGCCACTCGCAATACTCGGTTCCAAGGAAATGCTCGACTATGCGCGTGATCATTCGGTGATGGATGGACTGAACTATATCGCGACATGGAATTCGGCAATGGTCATTACACAAGACCTGGAAGAGGGAATGCGCGCGCAGGCTGAGAGGCGTACGCCCTCTTACGACAAATTACTGGACAAGAGAACTATCAAATAGGACCCCGGGCACACAATCGCACCCGACAAGCGTATGTGATGCTGCAAAAGGAGAACACCGTGTACCCAGATCTCAAGTCGAAATCCGCCGAGCTTTTTGCCCGTGCCCAAAACGTCATGCCCAGCGGCTATACCCGCCACATGGTGGTTTCGCCGCCCTACCCGATCTATGCGGATCATGCAGAAGGCTGCTGGATCACCGATGTCGACGGCAACAGGTACATTGATTTCGTCAATAACTTCACCGCCCTGATCCACGGCCACGGCCAGAAAGAGATTGTCGATGTGGTGGCCCGCCAGGCGCACCGCCTGATGTCTGCAATCCTGCCCTGCGAGGCGGAACTGCAGCTTGGCGAACTGTTACAGGAGCGAATTCCCGGAGTGGAACTGGTGCGCTTCATGAACTCCGGCACCGAGGCCGTGATGATTGCGGTCAAGGCAGCGCGCGCCTACACACAGCGCTCGAAGATCGCCAAGATGGAAGGCGGTTACCACGGGCAATATGATCTGATCGAAGTCAGCCATCGCCCTCCCCCGGACAAATGGGGCCCGGCGAATCACCCGGCCAGCGTTGGCCACCAGTTTGCAACGCCACAAAGCCTGTTGGACGAAGTCGTGGTCATGCCGACCAACGATATCGAGACCAGCCGGCAGCTTATCAAAGAGAATGCAAGCGAATTAGCAGCGGTTCTGATCGATCCATACCGGATTCACCTGGGCAACATCCAACCGTCGCAAGAGTATCTGCAGATGTTACGGGAAGAAACTGCCAGGCACGGCATAGTACTGATCTTCGATGAGGTCATGTGTCTGCGGGTCGGCTATCACGGCCGCCAGAGCCAGGTAGGCATCACCCCGGACATGACCACGATGGGCAAGATCATCGGAGGCGGGCTCCCGATTGGAGGCCTGGGCGGCACCCGGGAGGTAATGTCGGTGTTTGAACTCGATGGTTTCGATGTGAAAGTCAAGCACAGTGGCACTTTTACAGCCAATGGTATGTCGATGGCGGCCGGTTACGCAGGCATGAGCCTGCTTACACCTGAAGTGTTCGACGAAATGGCCGCCCGGGGTGACCGCCTTCGCCAGGGACTGAACAAGGCAATCAGCGATGCCGGGCTGACGGCGCACGCTGTTGGTGAGGGCTCACTGTCCAGCATCGCGCTTACCGACAAACCGGTTCAAAATTTCCGCGAACTCGCAGCCATGTTTACTCCGGAATTCCTGCAGCGGTCAATGGCCCTGCAGCACGCACTGCTCAATGAAGGTGTGTTAACCATGCGCGGCATGTTCGTCGCATCGACTCCGATGACCGACGAAGATATCCAATTCACGATTGAAGCCGCCGGCAGGGCATTCCGGAAACTGACGCAGCATATGGAGAAAGTGGCCAATGGCTGACGGGAAGCACACGAGTGTATCAAGCCCGGAGATTGGGAGATCATGGTGATAAAAACCGCAATTACTGACATGTATGGCATTGAATACCCGATCATTTGTGGTGCGATGATGTGGTTGGGGAAACCGGATCTTACCGCCGCGGTCTCTAACGCCGGGGGCATGGGCACGCTGACGGCAGCAATCTACCCGACACCGAAAGAATGGCGTATTGCGATCCGGGAAACCAAAGAACTCACCGGCAGGCCATTCCTGGCGGGCATCACCTTCCTGCCTTCTTTCCACAGCACCGTGGACCACTACAAACCCTACGTAGAAATATGTGCTGAAGAAAAGGTGGCCGGCATTGAGCTTGGTGGCCAACCCATGGACAAGGCGATCGGTCAGCGATACATCGAGCTGTTGAAAGACGCGGACGTCAAACTCTTCCACAAAGTCGGCAGCGTGCGCCATGCCGTACATTGTCAGCAAGTGGGATACGACGGTATTTATGCGGCAGGCTTCGAAGAAGGTGGCCATCCCCTGTCGGACGATGTCACCACCATGACACTCACCCCCCGAATTCGTGAAGAAGTCGATCTGCCGATTATTACGGTTGGCGGCATCAGCAACGGACGATCGCTGGCTGCAGCCCTGGCATTGGGTGGTGATGGAGTGATGATGGCTACCCGTTTCATGGCCACCAAAGAATGTAAAATTCACGCTCGCATCAAGCAGGAACTTAAGGATCGCCAAGAACATGATACAACGCTGGTTTGCAAGACCATGAATTTGCAGGCGCGCGCATTACGTAACAGGACCATCAGCCAGGTTCTGGAAATGGAAGAGCGTGGTACCAATCTGCAGGAATTGATGCCACTGATTACCGGCAAAAACGTATTGAAAGCCTGGCAGACCGGTGATGTTGATCTGGGCATGATGACCGTCGGCCAGTCAATCGGCCTGATTCACGACGAGCCCACAATAGCAGAGTTGTTGCAACGCATGGTCAGCGAGGCCAGGGAACGTTTAACCTCGGCACAGCGTGCGCTCGACAGTCCCGCAACAACCCTGTAAAGCAAACGAAGTCCAACACTCAAACAACGGCTGCAAGACGCCCTGTGATGATATCTTCCGCCTCACCGACGATGCGCTCGACCAACTCCTTACAGGTGGGGATATCATGAATCAGGCCTGCAACCATGCCGCAACTCCATGCGCCGGCATCCACCTCTCCTTCTTTCATGACCCTGGGATATACACCCGCGACCAGTTCTATGACGTCTTCGATAGCAAGGTCGGCGCCTTTGTCTTTTTCAATCTCAACAATCTTTTCAACGGCTGGGTTCGATAAAACACGCTCGGTATTGCGCAGGGGGCGCATGATCAAACGGGTATCGAGTTCGCTTGCGGCAAGCAGTGCGTCCTTTACATTTTGGTGAACGGGCGCCTCTTGTGTGGCAATGAAGCGGGTTCCCATATTGATCCCATCGGCACCAAGCGCTAACGCCGCCACAAGCTGCCGCGCATTTCCGATACCCCCGGAAGCCACAAACGGAATAGAGAGTTCTTCAGCCGCACGTGGCAGCAAAACCATGTTGGGAATATCGTCTTCACCTGGATGACCGCCACATTCAAAGCCATCGACGCTCACGGCATCGCAACCGATGCTTTCAGCCTTTAGTGAGTGGCGTATGGATGTGCATTTGTGGATAACCTTGATACCCGCCTGTTTCAGTGCCGGCATATAAGCCTCAGGGCTGCGGCCGGCAGTCTCTACGATATTGATACCCCCATCAATAATCGCCTCGATATATTCTGGATATGGCGGGGACGTAAAGGCCGGCAGGAATGTCAGGTTGACGCCAAAGGGCTTGTCGGTCATTTCATGGCACCTGGCTATCTCTTTCGACAGATCGTCAGGGGTGGGCATCGTCAAAGCAGTGATGATGCCCAGGCCCCCGGCGTTGGAAACAGCAGCAGCCATCTCAGCAAATCCTACCCAGTGCATCCCGCCCTGGATGACCGGGTGCTTTATTTGAAAGAGTTCAGTGATGCGTGTTTTCATTTTTACTTCCTTTGCCTTATTGAATGGCTCGTGCTGACGCTACCTGAACATCCAATAATGAAAATCAGGGTTTATTCAGGAACTGCATTACACCACCAATAAACGCAGGCTCGTCGCACAGTTTTCGTTGAGTCTCGGCCTCGACAGAAAGTTGCTGCGCCAGGTTGTTGCCCAGCGCCTTGCCGAAAGCCTTTCTCGCCTGGACGAAAGCCGGGGCTGAACCCTTGCTCAATCGCTGTGCACACTCTTCTGCAAACTTCATGAGTTTGTCATCATCGACGCACTTCCAAATCAGACCCCAGTCTTCAGCAGTTTGAGCATCGAGCGGGTCGCCGAAGAAGCTTGCGCCCATGGCGCGCGCCCGGCCGACCAGCCGTGGCAGGTGCCAGGTCGCTCCACAATCCGGAATAATGCCTAGTTGGGGAATGAACACCTGTATGAATTTGCTCGAACGGGCCGCCAGCACGATATCGCAACTCAGTGCTATGCCCACCCCACCCCCGGCAACGATACCGTTGACTGCTGCGACCGTTGGCATATTCAAGTCATATAAAGCTTGTGTCACCGGGTTGAAAAAATCCAGCATATCCCGGTAAACCTGCTCACCTATCGTCGGCGAACCGGAAAGATCGAACCCGGCTGTGGCGAGATCCGCCCCGGCGCAAAAACCCCGGCCGGCTCCAGTTAATATGAGCACCTTCAACGATGGGTCGTTATTCACTGCCTGCAAGGCTTCGAGCAAGTCTCTGAGCAAGGTCTTATTCAGGCTGTTGAGCGATTCTGGCCTGTTCAGCGTCAACACGGCAATCACGCCGCTAATTGTCAATTCAAGGGTTTCTGTTTTCATCTTTTGCACTTCATCATGATCTGTCTTTCCCCATGCTTATTACGCTATTTTGCATCCAGCATATCCAATATTTCCTGTGTATGCTCACCGGGAACGGGTGGTGGCGACTGGATCTGAAGTCCCGTCGAACTGAAACGCGGCGCCGGTGCTGGCTGCACAATGCCACCCGGCTGTATAAAGGTTTTGCGGGCTACGTTGTGCGGGTGTGACGGCGCCTCTTCAAAATTCAATACAGGTGCAAAACATGCGTCTGTGCCCTCTAACAGACCACACCATTCCGCCTGCGTTTTTGATTTGAAAAGCTGTGTCATTTTCAACTTGCATGTCGGCCACTTCCGCTTGTCCATCTGATGCGCGAAATCCGGATCTTCATCCAGATCCAGCAAGTCGATCAGAGTTTTATAAAACTGGGGTTCCAGGGCTCCTACAGTGACGTATTTGCCGTCTGCACATTCGTATGTGTCGTACCAGGGCGCAGCACTGTCGAGGATGTTGTCGGCACGATTATTGGTCCACATCCCCATTTGGTGAAGGGACAGCAACAGGGCGGACATCGTGGCGGTACCATCCGTAATGGCCGCATCAATGACCTGCCCCTGGCCGCCCGACTTGGCATATAGCAAGGCGGAGACGACGCCAAGGGTCAACATGAAAGCGCCACCACCAATATCACCCACATAGGTCGGCGGCGCAAAAGGCGGTTCATCCTTGTGGCCTGAATGGAACAAAGCCCCCGTGAGGGCAATGTAATTGAGATCGTGGCCGGCCACCTGGGACAGAGGGCCATCCTGGCCCCATCCGGTCATGCGGCCGTAAACGAGCGCAGGGTTGAGTGCAAGGCATTCGTCTGGACCCAGGCCAAGTCGCTCCATCACCCCGGGGCGAAACCCTTCGATCAAGGCATCGGAACGACTGATCAGTTTACGGACAATCTCGATAGAGCTGGGATCTTTCAGATCCAGCACAATGGACTTCTTTCCACGGTTGAAAAAAGCCTTTGCACAACTGCCCGGGTCTTTGCCGGAACTCGCCATTGATCGACCGGATTTCCGCTCAACCAGCACCACTTCGGCGCCAAGGTCTGCCAACATCATGCCGGCCACAGGCGCCGGTCCAATCGCACCGATCTCCACAACTCTGATTCCCGCCAATGGACCCATCAGAACTTACTCCTGTTTATTCTATAATATGATTAATTAGTCACATGACTAAAGAGTCAGTATAATTGCAATCATTGTGCTGTCAATCTGCCAACAACCACCAATCACCCCATTACAAATCGACAACAGGATGAAATCGCTGTGACGAAATCAGGTCAACTGGAATCCTTCAATCCACCGGCCGGACTATTCAATGATGAGCACGACATGTTCCGTGATTCGATCCGCCGGTTCTTCAACGAGGCGCTGGTTCCGAACATTGATGATTGGGAGGCGGCGGGACAGATACCCGTTTCTTTTTTCAGGCAATGCGGTGATCAGGGCATTCTTTGCCCGCAGATCCCGGAACAATACGGTGGGCCAGGCGGTGATTACCGTTTCAACGCTATCGTGGCTGAAGAGTTTGCATACACCACACTGGGGCCGGGCAGCATCGCTGTTCATTCCGACATTGTTGCGGGCTACCTGCTGGCTCATGGCAATGAAGAGCAAAAATCCAAATGGTTGCCCGGGATGGTGTCAGGCGAAATTATAGGTGCCGTGGCAATGACAGAACCCAACACCGGCAGCGACCTGCAGGCCGTCCGCACAACCGCAATCCATGATGGCGATGGCTACATCATCAATGGCACCAAGACATTCATCAGTAACGGGCAAACCGCCAACCTCTTTGTCGTGGTGGCAAAGACAGACTCATCTCGGGGCGCAAAAGGGATCAGCCTTTTCATTGTCGAATCGGATAGAGAAGGCTTCAGCAGAGGTCGAAACCTGAGAAAACTGGGCCTGAAAAACCAGGATACGTCCGAGATTTTTTTCGATAACGTGCGCGTACCCAAATCCAACCTGTTGAGCGCAGAAGGAACCGGCTTTGCGGCTTTGATGGCCGAACTGCCACAAGAGCGCCTGGGTATCGCCATCAGCGCGGTTGCTTATGCCCGCAAAGCATTCGAATTGACCACTGAGTATGTGAAAGAGAGGGAGGTATTCGGTCAAAAGGTAGTCGATTTTCAAAATACACGCTTCAAGTTGGCAGATATGAAGACACGCATTGCCGTGGCCCATGCCTGGATTTACCGCTGTCTTGAGCAACACACTCGCAACGAACTGACCTCCGAGGAAGGGGCCATGGCCAAGCTGTGGGCGACAGAATTGCAAGGTGAAGTGGTCGATGAATGCCTGCAATTATTTGGGGGCTATGGTTACATGCTGGAATATCCGATTGCTCGAATGTACGCCGATGCCAGGGTGCAGAGGATTTACGGTGGAACTTCGGAAATCATGCGGAATATCATAGGTAGGACCGTTTAGAAGCAACTCGCCTTGACATGAACCAGGCGAAAAGCCCAGCGGAACGATAACCCAGAATCCCGTTTCGAACATTTCCACTTTATGACTTTCTGGTCATATGACTTTTGAATCAGTATACTGGTGCAATAAAATATTGCCAATTTGTAACCCCGGATGATGCGTTTATGAACATATGGGTGCTGTGCCTGACATTCTGGCCATACCATACGGCCAGGACACAACCGGGCGGAATAGCGCCCAAATGACTTCCGGCGACAGCAGGAAAAGAAGACGACTCAACAATGCTGTCGCAGCAATTCTTGAGCCGGGTGATGGCGCCAACCCGTCTGGGGTACGCAATCCCATCTTCGAAATCTGGTCCCCTGGCCTAAACTTCCGGCACAACGTTGCATTTGGCGCGACCCGCGCTGACAGTGACGCCCCGATGACGCCTGACCACCAGTTCCACATTGCCAGTATCGGCAAAACCATGACTGCGACGATTATCCTGCAAATGTGGGAGGAAGGCCTGCTCGGTGACGATGGGCTCGACACACCATTGGCCGAGTTCCATGCCCTGCCCGTAAATGCCATTAGCAAACTGCATGTTCTGGATGGCGTCAAATATGGCGAGAAAATCACGATTCGCCAGATGCTTAATCACTCCAGCGGCCTCAAAGATGCCCATATCGACGATGCTGACGGCGTGGCTGCCGATTATGGCGGACCTGCGCCCGGCTCGCTGCTGATCAATTTTATAGGAGCGACGCAAAAACTTGCAGCAGGGATGGGTGGCAGCGAGACTGAAGCCGCATTCAAGAACTGGGTTCCGTGGGATCCTCAGAGACCGGACGATCCGCAAGCTGGCATCGTGAACTACTATCTGAACCAGATGGCGCATGCCCCGGTCGGCCTGCCGGGGGAACAATACCACTACAGCGATACCGCCTACGTAATTCTGGGCCTGGTAATAGAACGCCTGACAGGAGAAAGTTTACATTCACAGTTGCGCAAGCGGATCTTCGATCCGCTGGGCCTCGACCACACCTACCTGGCCTACGGATCGGACCCCGGGCCTGAACCATGGGAATCAGACCTTGCCGATTTCTATCTTGGCTCAGTAGCAGCGGTTAGCGCGGGACTAAACCTGTCCTTCGACTGGGCTGGCGGCGGCGAAGTATCCACAGCCGGTGACCTGAACCGATTCCTGCATGGACTGCTGCGCGACAAATTATTCCAGCGGCCCGAAACTCTGGACGAAATGACCTGCTGGCATGCACTGCCCGGCATTGCAGAACCAACCGTGGGATTCGGGTTGGGCATCTATCAAAACCACTACACCTCCGGAATCGAGATATGGGGTCATGCCGGCGCCTGGGGCGGAATGATGTTCTACGAACCGGCGAGCGACACCTATATTTCCGGCAGCGTTAACCAGGTAGCCGGCATACCGCCGGGCTGGGAAGAAACCCTGTTCCAGGCATTAAGACCCTGTTGAATTCTCTCACGGAAAGTTTCTGGTTATCAGTGGAGACACATATATGACAAAAGAAAAACTCCCCGCACGCGATGTCTTGGCTTATTCCGGCGGCGCAGTCGCCACCGGCATTTTTTCGGACCCGCTGCCAATGATTTTGATTGCCTTCTACGCAATGCATACTTCTGTCTCGATGGCAGCACTGGGTGCGGTTCTGTTGCTTTCCAGAGTACTGGACGCGTTCACTGACCCGATGATTGGCATCTTGTCGGATAAGACCACCACGCGTATCGGCAAGCGTAAACCCTGGATGATCGGCGGCGGTCTGCTGGGCATATTCGCCGTCTACTTTTTCTTCAACCCACCGGCACAGGCAGGAGTGCTTTATTTCCTGCTCGCTTTTAACTTCTATTACCTGACCCGCACCCTGATCACCATCCCGTATTTCGCCTGGGGCAGCGAAATCACCCGCGACTACGACGAAAGGTCACGCATTGGCGCCTACTACGGGATTTTCCTGCTGATCGCGCAACTCGTTTTCATGGGGTTACCCGTGCTGGTTTCCTCACCCATTCTTCCACTGTTCGACTCCGCTGAATTCGGCCCCGAAATGGTCTCGTTCATCGGTTGGGTCGGCATAGTGTTCATTCCGCTATTTCTTGGCTTAGCCGTAGCAATGGCGCCGGCGGGCAAACATGTGTCAACGCATACGGAATCATTCATTAAGATGGTCAAGTCGCTGCGTTACAACAGGCCATTCTGGTATTTCCTGGCTGCGAAAGGCATCGCCATTACTGGCTTTGGGATATTCTTTGCGCTGGTGATAATCCTGCTGGACAGCTACATGGGCCTAGGCGACAAAGTCCCAATTATCTTGGTAGTGCTGACGCTAACACAGATTTTATCGATGCCCGTTTGGCGGGCGGTCGCAGCCCGCGTAGGCAAACACCGGGCATGGGGCATTGCCTCAATCGTGCACGGACTTCTGATGCCAGTCATTTTCCTGATTGAGCCGGGACCAGACTCCTTCTTTGTCTTCCTTCCGTATGCCATGGTGATTGCAGTTATGCAGGCACCTTTCTTTATGTTGGCCAACCCAATTCTGAGTGACGTCATCGACTACGACATACTGAAAAGCGGCGTCAATCGTGCCGGTAATTATTTTTCCATTGACAGTATGATGCTCAAAGGTGTCGGTGCGCTTGCCGGCTCAATCGGCTTCTGGCTGCTGGCGGCGTTTCATTTTGATCCGAAGCTTGCTGAATTCACACCGGAAGCTAAATTTGGTCTTCTGTTTACAATCGGCATCGTGCCTGTTGTGTTTTTTGTCGCAGGCGGGCTCATGTTGTGGTTCTTCCCAATCAATGCGCGGCGTCACGCCATCATCAAGCGCCGCATCGAGTCACTTGCTGCTCGGGCCGAACTCGAATTGACCAATGTCTAAGTTGGGTACTTCTTGCACCGGGTAATAGTATGAAACTCACAGACGAAGAAAAAAGCGATCCTGCAGGGTGCAAAAGGCGAAGGCCTGCAAGAATCCCTGGACTATATCGTTCAATTGGGCAATGCGTTTGGGGCTGCCATGGCTACAAGCGGTTCTGGGTGTGTACCATGAGAGGAGTCAGGATGCAGGCTGAAGGGGCGGGGCTACTTGATACTATTG
>Ga0164313_10002738_pt1 | contig 15752 bp, 12 predicted proteins | sample GuaBasSedimGuay4_FD_113735 | JGI IMG/M metagenome (GOLD analysis project Ga0164313, IMG submission 113735) | Subseafloor sediment microbial communities from Guaymas Basin, Gulf of California, Mexico - Guay4, Core 4569-4, 0-3 cm | ecosystem: Environmental > Aquatic > Marine > Hydrothermal vents... | reverse complement strand
GTGTCCTCGATGCGGCCGTCGGCATAGCTGTGGATGACGCCGCGCGGGCCGAACTTCTCTTGGAAGGTCATCCCACCTTCGAGCACCATATCTGCCGGGTAGTCCTCGTTCTCCGGCTCCTCCTCGGCGTTCAAGTGGTAAAGGTTGCCGTAAAACTCGTCGAATCCGTGGTTGGTGGGCAGCATGTCATCGCGGTCGCCGAGGTGGTTCTTGCCGAACTGACCGGTGGCGTAGCCGTGGTTCTTGAGCAAGGCGGCTATCGTCGGCTCCTCCTCTCGCATGCCGAGCTCGGCGCCGGGCAGGCCGACCTTGGAGAGACCGGTGCGGAAGACGCTCTGACCCATGATGAAGGACGATCGCCCCGCGGTGCAGCTCTGCTCACCGTAGTAGTCGGTGAAGATCATCCCTTCGTTGGCAATTCGGTCGATGTTGGGCGTGCGGTAGCCCATCACGCCCATGGTGTAGGCGCTGAGGTTCGACTGGCCGATGTCGTCGCCCCAGACGACCAGGATGTTGGGTTTGTCCTGTGCGGCGGCCGGCGTGGCCAGAACCACACCCGCCAAGAATATGAGGACGAGACCTGCTCGCAAGATTTTGCTCGGGACTGCTCTCTTCATGTTCCTCTCCCTTTCGTCGATCACAGTTTCGGTTGTGGTTTCCTGTTTCCGGATTCCGTGACCGGGATAATAGAGAACGATAATCATTCCGTCAAATGCATGAATGAGCAACAGACTCTGTCGCCAGTCGCGTGCATTTGCCGACTACCTGAGCCTGATCGAAACCGAGTTTGAGGAATGCAAGACAGCCCTTTAAGAGCGGTGATCTTCCTCGGATTCAGCTTCCACAAACACCTTCTTGACCAGCGGCCAGTCCTTTTTGATGGCGTGGTCCAGCTGGTCGACGGCGTCCTCGATGGATTCGGACGTGCACTGGTCACTGAAATCGAGGCTCACGTTCACCAATATGTACTCGGGGCCCATGTGCAGGGTCAGCACCTCGTTGACGTTCTCGACCCCGGGCATCGCCGCGGCCAGCTCGCGCACCCCGGCCACGCACTCGGGAGAGGCCGCCTCGCCGATTAGAAGGTCCTTGGTCTCGACGGCCAGCGCCCAGGCGGTGGCGGCGAGGATCAGTCCGATGACGACTGAGGCGGCCCCATCCATCCAGTACAGACCGGTGGCGTGGGCCAACCAGATACCCACCGCCGCCACAATGATCCCGGCCATTGCGGCCGAATCCTCGAACAGAACTACGAAGGTGGCCGGGTCCTTGCTGTCCCGCACGGCCTGCAGATATCCGAGCCTGCCCTTGGCACGGGAAAACTCTTTGAAGGCGAATAGCCAGGCGGCGCCCTCGAACACGAAGGCCAGTCCGAGAACCAGGAAATTCAACCGTATGTTCTGCATGGGCTCCGGGTGCTGGATATGCCGGATCCCTTCGTAGATCGAGATCCCGGCGCCGACGGCAAAGATGAGGATGGCGACCACGAAGGACCAGAAGTAGACCTCCTTACCAAAACCGAAGGGGTGGCCGGCGTCCGGCTTGCGTTTCGACTTGTGCAGACCCAGCAGGAGCAGTATCTGATTGCCGGTATCGACGACAGAGTGGATGCCCTCCGAGAGCATGGCCGAGCTGCCGGTCGCCGCCGCCGCGCCCAGCTTGGTGACGGCGATCAGGCTGTTGCCCGCAAGAGCGGCAAAGATGACCTTCCGGGAACCGGAGTGGGACATATTTCCTCCAAATGGACAGAAACCGGCCGAATCATAGCACCGGCCGTCACGAGGTCCTCGCGGACGAATGACGAAGAATCAGTTCCCGCGGTCGCTATCCCCCGGCTCGCGGACAAAGAGCACCTTTTGGTTGGGCCAGTCGAGGCCGAAGATGCTGCCGGTGGGGAGGAACCGATCGACCCCGAGGTCCTGGGTGAGCACCCGGATGACGCCGCCATGGACGAAGAGCAGATGGCGTCCTGGCTCGAGACCATCGATGAAATCGCGGACCCGATCGCGGAACTGGACGTGGGACTCACCGTCCGGGGTAGAAAACCCACGGAAATCCCGGAAGATCTCGCCGTGGTCGGCGTCGGCCTCCTCGTACGTGCAGCCCTCGATATCGCCGAAGTGGCACTCGCGCAAGCGAACGTCCCGATGTGGCTCGCCCCACGCCAGACGCGCGGTCTCAACCGCCCGCTCGAGGTCCGACGACCACACGCCGGTGAATTCCCGGCCGTCGAGCGTAGCGCGCAGATCGGCGGCCTGGCGACGGCCGACGGCGGTTAGCGGCGGATCGCTCCAACCCGCCACTCTCTTCGTAGCCGAGAAGGTGGTCTCGCCGTGGCGGACGAGCCAAAGCTCCAACGCATGCTCCATGACGGACAAGGATAGCTCGGAACGAATTCTGAATTCTGAATTCGGAATACCGCCCACCCGACTGGCAGGCGAGACGCCTGCCCCACAAAAACACCCCGGAGCCTTTGTGGTGGGAGTTTCATTCCTGCACGTTTTCAGGACGCCTGCCCCACAAAACTCCTCGGAGCCCTTGTGGGGCAGGCGTCTCGCCTGCCGGCGGGCGGGTGGGTTCGTTGCAGTTCCACTCCTTCATCTCAGAAATCCGCGAGGCGAGTGCCCTCGCTCGCATCGCGGATCTCTGAGGGCAGCCGCGAACGCGGCTGCTACGCGTACATCTCCTCGATGAGGTCGGCGTAGGCTTCGGTCACGGCCCGTCTCTTGACCTTCATGGTCGGGGTGAGGGCGCCTCCCTCTACGGTCAGCGGTTCCGGCAGGACGCGGAACTGCTTGATCTGCTCGAAGCGGGCGAGCTTCTCGTTGACACCTTCCACCGCTTGCGCGAACTCGCGCGCCAGCTCGGGACGGGCCAGCACGGTGGCAAGATCGCCGGCGTCCTCGCCGCGCTCCTCGGCCCACGCCGCCACGACCTCGGGATCGGGCGCCAACAGAGCGACGATGTACGGTCGGCCGTCGCCGATCAGCACCGCGTTCTCGATGTAGGGTGACTCCTTGAACTCTGACTCCACCGGCTGCGGGGCGATGTTCTTGCCACCGGCGGTGACGATGAGGTCCTTCTTGCGGTCGGTGATGAAGATGAAACCGTCATCGTCGATGGTGCCAATATCGCCGGTGCGGAAGAAGCCTTCGCCATCAAAGACCTCGGCGGTCTGCTCCGGCTTGTTCCAGTATCCCGAGAAGACCGACGGGCCCTTGGCCAGCAGCTCGCCGTCGTCGGCCACCCGCATCTCGTAGCTGGACAGCGGGCGTCCAACCGAGCCGAGGCGCATGTCGCCGGGCAACGATCCGTTCATGCTGATCATGGGCGAGGTCTCGGTGAGGCCCCACGCCTCCTGGATCGGGATGCCGATGGCCTGGAAGAACTCGTGGACATAGAGCGGCACAGCGGCACCGCCGCAGAAGGAGGCCTTCAATCGGCCCCCGAGGGCGGCGCGGATCTTGGACAGGACGAGACGGTCAGCCAGACGGTGCTTGAGGGCGAGACCGCCGCCCACCGGTTCTCCCGCCAGCTGCCGCCGCGCAACCTCGGCGCCGGTGGTGACCGACCAGTGGAAGAGGGCCCGCTTGGCCGGAGACGCCGCCTCGGCCCGCGCGACGATCGCGGCGTGGACCTTCTCTAACAGCCGCGGAACGCTGGCAAAGACGGCCGGTCGAATCTCCTTCATCAGCTCGCCGACGTGGTAGACGGAGCAGTAGGCCCGGGACACCCCGAGAGACATGTACATGTATCCCGCGAGGCGCTCGATCATGTGACACAGGGGCAAAAACTCGAGCCCGAATTCGTCCCGCGCGACCTCGACCCGTTCGAGGCCCTCGGCCACGTTGATGACGATGTTGCGATGCGTGAGCATTACTCCCTTGGGTTCGCCGGTGGTGCCCGAGGTGTAGACGATGGTGGCGAGATCCTCCTCGCTCACCTGATCTGCCCGCTCCCAGAAGCGCTCCTCAGCGCCGTCGGTTGTCCCGCCCCAGAGGTCGTCGAGGGCAAAGACTCCCTCCTCCCGCGGTCCCTCCAGCTGCACCAGATGCTCGAGCTCCGGGCAGGTCGGGCGCGCGGCTATGAACTTCGCCATCTGCTCGGTGTCCTCCGCGATCGCAACGGCTGCACCGGAGTCCCGCGCCTGGTAGGCCACCTGCTCCGGGGTCAGGGTCGCATAAATGGGCGCGTTGACTGAGCCAAGGCTGAGAATCGCGATGTCGACCATATGCCACTCGGGGCGGGTGTCGCAGACCACGATCACCCGATCGCCGGCCGCAACCCCGAGATCGGCCAGGGCATCGGCCAGGGCCGCCGTGCGGCGGAAGAATTCCATGGTCCCGAAGGATCTGGTCCCGCCCGGAAAGTAGTGAACGTAATGGTCTTCTCGGGGATCGTCGAGCTCGTGGCGATAGAGGTCGAGGATGGTGCGATCGCTCATTGGATCCTCCCAGGTCGTGGCACTATGTCTGTGTTCTGTTCGACATGATGCGCTCTCTCGCGCAAGTGCGCAAGGAACAGCCGGAGGAGGGCGTATTCTACGTACCTAGGAGGATCCCGATGAAAGCAATCGCCGACATCGCCATCATCCCGCTCGGGATTGGGCTGTCTCTGTCGCGCTACGTGGCAGCCTGCGAGGAGGTTTTCACCGAGGCGGGTCTCGAGCCGTGGCTGCACGCCAACGGCACCAACGTCGAGGGCGAGTGGGATGAGATCATGGCCGCCCTCAAGCGCTGTCACGAAAAACTGCACGAGATGGGCGCGCCGCGGGTCGCCACCAACCTCCGCCTCGGCACCCGCAACGATCGGACGCAGACGATGGACGACAAAGTGCGGAGCGTGAAGGAGAAGCTGGAATGAATGGAAAGGTAGGAGAGCTTTACAGGAAGTGGCAGCCGGAAGGCGCGTACGACGCGATCGTCATTGGCTCGGGAATTGGCGGTCTGAGCGTCGCGGCCCTGCTCGCCAAACACGACGGCCGGCGGGTCCTGGTCCTCGAGCGTCACACCACCGCCGGTGGATTCACCCACACCTTCAGCCGCAAGGGTTATGAGTGGGATGTCGGTCTGCATTACATCGGCCAGGTCGGCCGCGGCTCGATGCTGCGCAGTCTCTTTGACGAGGTCACGAACGGCGCTCTCGAGTGGGCGCCCATGGGCGAGGTCTACGACACGGTGGTCATCGGCGGTGAGCGCTGGGAGTACGTCGCCGGGCGCGAGGCCTGGCGGGCGCGGATGCTGGACTACTTCCCCGATGAGAAAGAGGCCATCGACGGATACCTCGACCGGGTGCGGGAGGCGATCGGCGGCTCGCAAGGGTTCTTTGCCGAGAAGGCCGTACCGGCGCCGGTTGCCCTGCTGGCGGGCCCATGGATGCGGCGGCGATTTCTACGCCACGCCGACCGCACCGTCGGCGAGGTTCTCGACGGGCTCACCGACAACCCAACGCTCAAGGCCGTCCTCTGCGCCCAGCTCGGAGACTACGGTTTGCCGCCGGCGCGAGCCAGCTTCGCCATCCACGCCATGGTCTTCAACCACTACCTCGGCGGCGGCGCCTACCCGGTCGGCGGTTCGGCGCGCATCGCCGAGGCGGTGGCGCCGCTCATCGAGGCCACGGGCGGGCAAATCGTCATCGGCGCCGAGGTGTCGACGGTGCTCGTTGAGGGCGGACGGGCCGTGGGCGTGCGGATGGCCGACGACCGCGAGCTGCACGCAGAGCTGGTGATCTCGGACGCCGGAGTCCCCAACACCGTCTTTCGTCTGCTGCCGGAGGGTACACCAGGTCGAGGCGCCCTGCTCGCAACCTTGGAGCACGCTGAGCGTTCGGCCTCCCACATCTGTCTCTATGCCGGCCTCGAGCACACGGACTCGGAGCTCGGTCTCGACCGCTCGAATCTGTGGGTCTACCCGAGCACCGACCAGGACGGCGACTTCGAACGCTACCTCGCCGACCCCGAGGCGCCCCTGCCGCTGGTTTTCATCTCCTTCCCGTCGGCCAAGGACCCCGACTTCGCCCGCCGCTACCCCGGCAAGGCCACGATCGAAATAGTCAGCATGGCGTCCTACGACAGGTTCAGGGGGTGGGAAGGCACCAACTGGATGAAGCGAGGGGAGGACTACGAGGCTCTCAAGGATGAGCTGTCACGACGGCTCATCGAGGTGCTCGAACGCGAGGTGCCGCAGGTCAAGGGCAAGATCGCTTATCACGAGCTGTCGACCCCGCTGTCGACCCGCCACTTCGCAGACTACGCGGAGGGCGAGATCTACGGCCTCGAGCACACACCGGCCCGCTTCCGCGAACGAGCGCTGAGACCGCGCACCGGCCTCAAGGGTTTCTACCTCACCGGTCAGGATGTGTGCACCGCCGGTATCGCCGGCGCCCTGTTCGGTGGAACGGTCGCCGCCTCGGCCATCCTGGGGAAGAACCTGCTCGGGGAGATCAGCCGTAGGAACGGCTGAGCTGTTAGGTATTAGCAATTAGCTGTTAGCCCATCGCTTGGGCACCACCGCTGGGAACGGCTGTAAGTATGGCGCCAGTTTCACCTGTTGGCCATTGGTTTCCGGTTCACCGAGGATATTGTGATGGGCTAATCGCTAATTGCTAATAGCTCCCGTCGAACGTGTCGCACGCCTCGATGTCACCCGACTCGAAACCGGTTCGGAACCACTTCACGCGCTGCGCAGAGCTTCCGTGTGTGAAGGAGTCCGGTACCACCGAGCCCTGGGTCTGGCGCTGAATGTTGTCGTCACCGATGGCGCTGGCCGCATTGAGAGCCTCCTCGAGATCGCCTGATTCCAGGAGATTTCTGGCACGCTCGGCGTGGTAGCCCCACACACCCGCGAAGCAGTCCGCCTGAAGCTCCAGGCGCACGGAAAGCGCGTTCGCATCCGCTCGGCTGACACGCCGCTGCATGGCCTGGACCTTGTCCGAGATACCGAGGAGATTCTGTACATGGTGTCCGACCTCGTGGGCGATGACGTAGGCCTGGGCGAAGTCTCCAGGAGCGTGGAATCGCCGACGCAGCTCGTCGTAGAAGGCGAGGTCTATATACACCTTGTGGTCGGCCGGACAGTAGAACGGGCCCGACGCGGCCCCGGCGATGCCACACGCCGACTGTACCCGCCCGCTGAAGAGGACCAGGTGCGGCTGTTCGTAGCGTCCTCCGAGCTGGGCGAAGATCGGCCCCCACGTGTCCTCGGTATCGGCCAGCACCACCGACACGAAGTCGGCGAGTCCCTCCTGCTCCGGCGACACCTGGACATCCACCGGGTAGGCCGGCGCCAGACCGCTGGACGGCAGCTCCTGGACGAGCTCTACGGGATCACCCCCGAGCACCAGATAGAGCACGATCACGATCAGAAATCCGCACCCACCGAGACCACCGACGGCCGCACCCCGGCCCATCGGCATCCCGCGCCGGTCCTCCACGTTGCGACTCCTCCGTCCAGATTGCCAGCGCATTTTCCACCCCCCTGTGATAATCGTGCGCACATGCTACACCAGGTACTCAGATACAGGATGCAAGATTCAGGATGCAAGATACAAGATGGACGGGTCGGGTGGGCGGCTATTCGCCGGATGCAGCGTCCAGCATCGGGAGGTAACTGTCGAGGTTCCTGGCTTCGTGTGGTGGGTAATCGGCCGCGAGGACGAGACGCGGATTGCAGCGGCAGGTTCGGCCGACGTTGGCGGGGCAACCCTCGGCGTGGATCACCACTATCCGAACGCGATCGGAGGGATCGGCCAACCACCCGTTGCGGCGGAGGGTGTCCAAGTAATCCATACAATTTGTTTTACGCAAATTGGTGGCGTCAGGTTACCGGCAAGTGCTCCAAATGGATGAGTTGATGACTACTCAGCCGGTCCGGAAAGCACCTCGATCGCCGCCTCGAGCCCCGCATCGAAACCGCGCCGCACCCGTGGATCGGCGAGCCCCCGGTAACCGCGGTCCTCTTCGTGGGGCAGATTGATGTTGTCGGTGCAGAAGAGCAGGGCGCCCGTTTCGAGGCCGAGGCGAGCGCCAACGACGGCGACCGCGGCACACTCCGATTCGACTGCGATCACCAGGCCCGCACACTTTTCGTAGATCTCCGGTCCCTGTCGATAGCCGGCGTCGGTCGTGTAGACCACCCCGCGGTGGGCCGGCACATCCGACGCCGATGCCACCTCCCAGAGCCGGGCGGTCAACAACGGGTCGAAGGCGGCCGGGAAGCCTCGCGGAGCGTAGTAGGCCGACGTTCCCTCGCCGCGCACCCCACCGCCGGCCACGACCAACTCTCCCACTCCAACCTCGGTGACGACACCGCCGCAAGCGCCAAAGACCACCACCCGCTGCGCACCAGCTACGGCCACCATCTCGAGGGCGTTGGCCGCCGCCGGGGAACCCATCCCGGAGAAAACGAGCGTGATCTCGGAAGGCGCCGCAGTCAGCCGGAAGACTTCGCGATCGGTGGTTTCGTCGAGCGTCACGGCCTCGCCACCGCACGTATCGACGATTGCCGGCAGGAACGAGCGCCGCCCGAAGGGCAGCAGCAGCACCGACTCCGCACAGGCGAAGTCCGGGTTGTTGGCGTGGGCGAAGTCGCGCCGTTTCATGAGCTCACCACCTCCTTTCAGCCTATCATCGAGCCAGGACGAGCGTCAGCGAATCACCACGCCCCTCCGAAGCACCGCGCCCAAGCGCGGGCATTCTGCTCAAGCCACTCGACCGTCCAGCGCGCCGATAATTCCTAATTCCAAATTCCTAATTCCTAATTCGTTCCTGCCCTCCGCGCCGCTGTTTCCCCAGTGCTATCATCCACCGTCGAGATGGGAGGCGTCTCATGAAAATTTTTCGCAGTTTCTCGGTGTTTCTGATCACGATCGCGGTTCTCGTGACGACCTCCATTCGACCCGCGGCAGCATGCACCAACATCCTGGTCACCAAGGGCGCGTCGGCCGACGGATCGGTGATGATCACCTACGCCTGCGACGGCCGCTTTCACCCTCATCTGCGGTACCGGCCGGCTGAGGACCACGAGCCGGGGAGCGAACTCGAGATCAAGAATTGGTCGGGAGAGGTGCTCGGGGCGATCCCACAGCCACCGCATACCTACGCTGTCGTCGGCTTGATGAACGAACACCAGGTGGCGATCAGCGAGACGACGACCACCGGCCGTGAGGAGCTGAAAAACCCCGACGGTCTTCTCCATTACTGGCAGCTCATGCAGCTCGCTCTGCAGCGCGCGAAAACCGCCCGCGAGGCGATCGTGGTGATGACCTCGCTGGTCGCCGAGCGCGGCTACCAGTCGACTGCCGAGTCCTTCTCCATCGCCGATCCGAACGAGGTTTGGCTGATGGAGATGATTGGTACGGGCCCCGGTGGCTCGGGCGCAGTGTGGGTGGCGCGGAGGATTCCCGACGGCTTCATCTCGGCCTACGCCAACGGCCCGAGAATCCGCGAATTCCCGCTCGACGATCCCGACAACTGCCTGTTTTCGGAGAACGTGATCTCCTTTGCCATCGACAAGGGCTACTACGATCCCACCTCAGGCGAGCCGTTCAGCTTCGCGGACGCCTATGATGCGCCGACCACGCAATCGCGGCGATACACGGCCACCCGGGTGTGGAGCATTTTTCGGCGCGCGGCGCCGTCGCTCGAGTTGAGCCCGGATTTTCATCGCGCGGTACCGGGCGCCGTGCCGTACCCCCTGTGGATCCGCCCCAACAAAAAGCTGTCGTTGGCCGACGTCATGGCGCTGATGCGCGACCACTACGAGGGCACGCCCTACGACATGACGAAGGGCATCGACGCGGGCCCGTACGGCGACCCCAACCGCTGGCGGCCGATCGCGTGGGAGGTCGACGAGAAGAAGTACTCCTGGGAGCGCCCCATCTCCACCCAGCAGACGGGGTTCTCATTTGTCTCGCAGTCGCGCTCGTGGCTTCCCGACGCCATCGGTGGGGTCTACTGGTACGGTCTCGACGACACCTACACCTCGTGCTATGTGCCGCTGTACGCGGGCATCGACCGCGTGCCGCGGTCCTTCACCGAGGGCAGCATCAACCGTTTTTCGTGGGACTCGGCGTGGTGGGTCTTCAACTTCGTGGCCAACATCGCCAACCTCAAATACTCCTACATGATCGAGGACATCTTGGCGGTGCAACGGGAGATCGAGGGACGATTCCTGGCCATGCAACCGGTCATCGAGGAGACTGCGCTCGCTCTGGCCGAAAAGGACCCCGATCTGATGCGGGAGTACCTCACCCAGTATTCGGTGGGCCAAGCGGAAGAGGTCGTGCGGCGGTGGAAAGACCTCGGCGAGTTCCTCCTCACCAAGTACAACGACGGCTATGTGAATGCCGGAAATGAACAACCGGTGGAGCGCGGCTATCCCGAGAGCTGGTTGCGCGAGGTGGTGGCGGCCCGACCCGATCAGTTGCTCCTCGTCCAGCCGGAGGAACCCGAAAACGAGCTTCCGTATTGAGACCGTTCCGTGGGCATGTATCTTCGTGCTAATGTCCGATGACGTCGCCTCCCGATCGAGGTGAGGCAGGCTCGACGAAAGGGGAAACCGATGAAACGTATGTGGATCCTGCTGATGGCTATGGCCCTGATCGCGACGCCGGTCATGGCCAAGAAACAACCCGCAGAGGAACCGGAGAAGGAGGACGACAAGGCGATGTCGTCGAGCACCTTCTCGGGCCTCGAGCTGCGCTCGATCGGACCGGCCATCAACTCGGGCAGGGTGTCGGACCTTGCGGTCCACCCCGACGCCCACCACATCGTCTACATGGCTACTGCCTCCGGCAATCTATGGAAGACCGTCAACGCGGGCATTACCTGGGAGCCGATCTTCGACAAGGAGGGCTCGTACGCGATCGGTTGCGTCACCCTCGACCCGACCAACCCCAACGTCGTGTGGGTGGGAACGGGCGAGAACAACAGCCAGCGCTCGGTGGCGTTCGGCGACGGGGTCTACAAGAGCCTCGACGGCGGTCAGAACTGGAAGAACGTCGGGCTCGAAGACTCCGAGCACATCGGCATGATCGCCATCGACCCACGGGACTCGAACGTGGTCTACGTCGCCGCGCAGGGGCCGCTGTGGCGCTCCGGTGGCGAGCGTGGAGTCTACAAGACCACCGACGGCGGTGAGAGCTGGGTGCGCGTGCTTCACATCTCCGACGACACCGGGGTCAACGAGGTCCACATGGACCCGCGCAACCCCGACGTGCTCTACGTCTCGTCCTACCAGCGCCGCCGCCACGTGTGGACGCTGATCGACGGTGGACCGGAGTCGGCGATCTACAAGTCCACCGACGCCGGCGCCACTTGGCGCAAAATCACCGAGGGCCTGCCGGAGGTCGACATGGGCAAGATCGGGCTCACGGTCTCGCCGGCCGACCCGGACGTGATCTACGCGATCATCGAGGCCCAGCGCGACAAGGGCGGCACCTTCCGCTCAACAGACCGCGGCGAAAGCTGGTCGAAGAGATCCGACTATGTCTCGGGCAGTCCGCAGTACTACAACGAGCTGGTGGCCGACCCGAAGGACCCGGACCGGGTCTACTCGATGGACACATTCCTACATGTGAGCCTTGACGGCGGCAAGACCTTCAAGAAGGTCGGCGAAAAGAAGAAGCACGTCGACAACCACGCCATGTGGATAGACCCCGACAACACCGACCACTTCCTGATCGGCTGCGACGGCGGCATCTACGACACCTACGACGGCGGCACGAGCTATCGGTTTTTTGAGAATCTCCCAATCACCCAGTTTTATCGGGTATCAGTAGACAACTCGAAGCCCTTCTACTACGTCTACGGCGGCACCCAGGACAACAACTCGATGGGCGGACCGTCGCGCACCCTCAACTCCTCGGGGATCTCGAACGAGGACTGGTTCATCACCGTCGGCGGCGACGGCTACGAGACCGCGATTGATCCCACCGACCCCAACATCGTCTACAGCCAGTGGCAGTACGGCGGGCTCATCCGCTACGATCGCGCAAGCGGTGAGATCGTCGATATTCAGCCTCAGGAGGCGCCGGGCGAGGCGGCCGACCGTTGGAATTGGGACTCGCCGCTGATCATCAGCCCGCACTCGCCGACCCGGCTCTACTTCGCCAGCCAACGGCTCTACCGATCCGACGACCGCGGCAACTCGTGGACAGCGGTCAGCCCCAACCTCAGCCGTGGCATCGATCCTAACTCGCTTCCCGTCTTCGGAGGAATTCAGAGCATCGACGCCGTGGCCAAGAATATGTCGACCTCCAACTACGGCAACATCGTGTCGCTCTCCGAGTCGCCGCTGGTGGAGGGCCTGATCTACGTCGGGACCGACGACGGTCTCATCCAGGTGACCGAGGATGGCGGCGCCAGCTGGCGTGAGATCGACCAGGTGTCCGGCGTACCGAAAATGACCTATGTCAGCCGGTTGGAGGCATCGCAACACGACGGCGACACCGTCTACGCGACCTTCAACAACAAGAAACAGGGCGACTTCTCACCTTACGTCTTCGTCTCGCGCAACCGCGGCCAAACCTGGGCCTCGATCACCGGCGACCTGCCGGATCGCGAAATCGTCTACTCGCTGATGCAGGACCACGTCAAACCGGAGCTGCTATTCGCGGGCACCGAGTTCGGGCTGTATTTCTCAGTCGATGAGGGGGCACAATGGATCCGCCTCAAGGGTGGGCTACCGACCATCCAGGTGCGCGACATCGACATCCAGCGCGAAGCAAATGACCTCGCCCTCGGTACCTTCGGCCGCAGCTTCTACATCCTCGACGACTACACGCCGCTGCGGCAGGTCTCCGAAGACGCCCTCAATCAGGACGTGGTTCTGTTCCCGACCAGGAACGCTCTGCGCTATGTGGAGAAACGCTCGCGAGTCGGCTCGCGGGGCGCCTCCTTCTGGACCGCCGACAACCCGCCTTTCGGCGCCACCTTCACCTACTACCTGAAGGATGGGTTCAAAACCCTCGAGGAACAGCGCATCGAGGCCGAGAAAACGGCGCGCAAGGCCGATCAGGCGCCGCGGATCCCGACCTACGACGAGCTTCGCGCCGAAGAGGAGCAGATCGAGCCCGCGGTGATCCTCACCGTCCGCAACGCAGAGGGCGACGTCGTCCGCCGCATCGACGGCAAGACCTCGAAGGGCATCCACCGCGTCAGCTGGGATCTCCGTTGGCCCAGCTCGCGGCCGACCTCGCTCGAGAAATCCGAGAGGAACCCCTGGGATCGCGAGCCCTCCGGGCCGCTCGCCATCCCGGGCACCTACACCGTGACGGTGTCGAAGAACATCAACGGCGTCGTCACCAATATCGCCGGACCGCAGAGCTTCGAGGTCGTCGATCTCGGTCTCAACACCTTCAAGGCCGAAGACTTCGCAGAGACCATGGCATTCCAGCAGAAAACGGCCAGCCTCGAGCGAGCGGTGCGCGGCTCTCTCAATTGGGCGGACGAGGCCTCAGACCGGCTCGAGTTCACCCGCAAGGCGCTTCATGACACGCCGGGCGCGGACACCGCGTTGCTCGCCGAGTCGCAGCGGCTGCAGACCGAGCTCGACGACATCCTCGTCCAGCTGCGCGGCGACCGCACAAAGAGCAGCCGCAACGTCTTCACCCCGCCGTCGATCTCGAACCGAGTGAACCGCATCGTCGGATCGCAGTGGGACACCACCTCGGCACCGACCCAGACCGAGAGGGACGCCTACGGGTGGGCAGCCGATGCCTTCGCCAAGGAGCTTGGACGGCTGCACGGATTCGCCGGTGATCTCGATGCATTCGAGGGACAGCTCGAGGCCGCGGGCGCGCCGTGGACACCGGGACGGCTGCCGGAGTGGAAGAAGGAGTAGGAACGAATTCGGAATTCGGAATTCGGAATTCGGAATTTCCCACCCCCGGGGTCTTTCGAGGCTCCGGGGGGTTTTTATTTCGGATTTCGGATTTCGGATTTGCCGGCCACGCACCCGAAGAACCACAGAGGCACAGAGAGGACACAGAGGAAAACACAGAGAGTTTCTCAACTGGGCCTCAATGCAACTGTGATATGCCCACCAATCCTTGGAAGAACTGTGAGTTTTGAGTGCCCGCCCAGTCACCCCCGACTTGAAATCTCTACTCGGAGCCTCGAGTCGGCGTGGCGCTGTTGCGGAGGGGCTCGTCGCGAGGACCTCGAGACGTCGTGAGCTGGTGGTCGCTTGCGACCGCCAGATTGCGGCGTATCGCGGGCCGTAGCAGAGGTCCGTAGCAGCAGCGGCAGGGGCGGCGAAGCCGCCGCGCCGACCTCGGAAGTTGAAGGACTGAACCGGGCCCCGCGAAACCGCAGCGAAGCGGAGGTTTCGCGATCGCGCCGAGATTGGGCTTCTGGGTGCGTTTTTCCGACTGGAGCGAGGAGGGACAGATCTCGTGATCGTCCCGATCGAGCGGAGGAAGGAAAACGCGGCCAGAGGTCCGGAATCGGCGCGATCCAATACAGGGTGGTGGGTGCGGCGTTGCTCGAACGCAGCCCGCCGGCGCGCTGAAGGCGCGCAGCGTTGGAGACCGATGGTTCCGACGAGAGCTTGCTCTCGGAGGAGACCTCGGCCGAGAACGCGTGGCCGCGGGCGCAGACCGCGGACGGCGGGCGGGCACGGAGCCGGAGATGGGCTGAGGATTGGAACAGACTGCCGTTGCTGATCGTTGTGCCATTGGGAGGATCGTGGCATGGCGATTGCGACATTCGGGGCAGGGTGCTTCTGGGGAGTGGAGGCGGCGTTTCGGAGGATCGAAGGAGTGACCGACGCCGCGGTCGGCTATGCCGGTGGTCACACCGATCACCCCACCTACCGCGAGATCTGTTCGCACGGCACGGGACATGCCGAGGTGGTGCAGGTGGAGTACGACCCAGCGAGGGTCTCCTATGACGAGCTCCTCGACACGTTCTGGAGCCTCCACGACCCCACCCAGTTCAACCGCCAGGGCCCCGATGTGGGCGACCAGTACCGGTCGGTGGTCTTTTTCCACACACCGGAGCAGGAGGCTGCGGCCCAAACCAAAAAGAAAGAGCTCGAAGCCAGCAGCACCTTTAACCGCCCCATCGTCACCGTCATCGAGCCCGTACCCACCTTTTGGCGGGCCGAGGACTACCACCAACGCTATCTCGAAAAGAACCGCTCGGCGGGCTGCAAGCTCAGCGGCAAGTGAGAAGAATGGGCTGGGTCGATTCCCGCCCCAGCGACACGAAGTGATTTGCGGTCAGCAGCAGAAGCACCCGGCTACCGACGGCAACGAGCCCGTCCGCGCGTAGTTTGCGCAACGCCGCCAAGGTCGCCGCCCCTTCGTAGCTGGCCGCAATCCCGTTCCTGCCGAGAACGCGAAATGCATCGATGATCGCTACCTCAGATACCGCCACCGCGGTGCCGCCCGACTCGCGGATAGTTGCCAGGATGCCATGGCCCATGATCGCCCCGGGCACGTCGAGCCCGTCGGCGACAGTGCCCTCCGACTCCACCGGCTCCACGTGGTCGAGGCCGCGGTGAAACGCCTCGATCACCGGCGCGCAGTTCTCGGACTGCACCGCCACCATACGTGGAAGGCTGTGCTCGGTGGGATCGAGCCGTCCGAGGGCGATGAGCTCCTGGAAGGCCCTCCAGATGCCCACCAGACCCGTGCCGCCACCGGTCGGGGAGATGATCCAATCGGGCAGCTTCCCCGGTCCGAAGTCCTCGACGATCTCGAAGCCCATGGTCTTTTTTCCCTCCAGGCGACCGGGCTCGAAGAAGGTC
>Ga0164313_10002737_pt1 | contig 15752 bp, 18 predicted proteins | sample GuaBasSedimGuay4_FD_113735 | JGI IMG/M metagenome (GOLD analysis project Ga0164313, IMG submission 113735) | Subseafloor sediment microbial communities from Guaymas Basin, Gulf of California, Mexico - Guay4, Core 4569-4, 0-3 cm | ecosystem: Environmental > Aquatic > Marine > Hydrothermal vents... | reverse complement strand
CTCTTTAATGCAAATTGTTCTTCAATACCTTGATATTTTTCAGCAGATGAGAGTCTTGAATCTATTATACTTTTCTGACTTTGCAGTATAGACGTTTGTCTCTCCAATAGAGTATTTCTTACAGCAAATGCTTCATTAGATTTAGAGTTATCTCTTGCATTTTTTTGTGTTATTTTCTCTATAGTTAGCTCTAAACCTTCCATTTTAGCCCATAGTAATAGTTGGGTTTCTAAATTATCAGTTTGCATTAATTGATTTTCAGTTACAGCTATTTCTACTTCTAGTTGTGCAATTTTTATATCTGTTAATTGTCTATTTAATTCGAACTTCTCTTTAATAGCATTTATACTACCCCTATTTGCACTATACTCAGCCTCTGCTAATCTATTTTTAATATCTAATTCTTCATTAGCTGCAGATACTGTTTTAACTGTTAATTCACTTAACTGTGATATTCTCTCTTTTAAGCTAGCAGAATTGAATCCAATGTCTGCCATTCTTTTTTGAGCTTCATTTAAACCTTCCTGACTAGTTATTGCTTCCTCATATTGAGTATTAACTAATCTTAATAGTTTTAATTCTTCATAATATGGTGATTTTTTAGCTAGAGCTTCCGCGCTTTTTGTTTTTAGTCTAGCAAGATCTTTTACTGAGGTATCTAATAATTTTAAACCTTCTGCTTCTTTTCTTTGTTCATCAGTTAATTCTTTCTGGATTTCAAGTAATTTATCTTTAGCTATAAGCTGTTCTTTTGTTAAACCTACTATAGATTCTTCTGCTAACTTATATGTAGTCAATGTTTGTTTTTGTTTTTCAGTTATATTATTTATATCTTGACCTTGTTTAAGTAATTGTGATTGTTCTTTTCTAATATCTATTACTGCTTGTTTTCTTTCTGCTTGTAATGCTTGTTGTTCTTGTAATTTTGTTGTTATATCAGTTAATGCTCGAACATCTGCTTCCAGTGTTACAGGTATTGGTGTTCCAGCTATTCTATGAAAACTTTCTATGTCAATTATTAAAGACTGCATCATATCTTCTGCAGAAGTATTATCAAAATTAAGTAATTTATCTAAGGTTGTTAATTTAGTTGCAGCTGCTATATTATCTATTTGTGATAGCATTAATTCCATTTGACCGGTCATATTATTCGCTGCAGCTGATGCTTTATTTATAGCATCAGTAATATTTTCTATAGGCTTTGCATTTAATTGTACTAAAGTGTCTTGCATTGTCTCAAGAGCTTCTTTATCTTTTGTAAAAGCTTCTTGTGATTGTCTAGCTGCCTTACTAGATAAATTCAACCAATCACCTAAAGGCCCTAAAGCTGCTGAAACTGCAAATGCTACTAATCCCCATCCTGTAGCTATGCTACCTATTAAGGATAAAGCTCTCCCACCTATACCTACAACATTACCCATTATACCTGATATGCTTATACTAGCTTTTTGTAATACACCTAGCTTTTTTTGTGAAGAAGATATTTGCTTTCCAGCTTCTTTTACACCACCACCTAAGAATCCACCTGTAGCTCCTGTCTGAAAGGCCGCTAGTCTGCTATTCTTTAATAAAAGTTGTTGTCTTTCCAGTTCTAAGGTATAGCGTTCTGCTTCTTTTTGCTTTCGCATCATCTTCTTGGTTATAGTATCTTGTTCTAATTCTTCTTTCTTTATTTCGCCATTTATTAATTTTCTAGTTTCTAAAAATTCTCTTGCTATTCGTTTATTTGTTCCATATACATCAGTTAAACGTTTTTCTGCCGCTAATCTGCTTTGTGAATCTGCTGCATTAAATGCTATATCTTGCTGTAAATCTAAATCCTCAAGAAAACCACTCTTTACTTGTTTTCTCGCATTATCTAATCCTGTTTTTGTTCCAGCAGTTAATCCTTTCGATAGTTTCTCAGCAGCTTCATCTTCCATAGAACTAAAATCTATTTTATGCATTAAAGATGCATTTAGATCATCTATCTCTTTATCTGTTTTGCTTTTTAAATCAAATTCTATAGATTCACTTAAGTCTGCGTTATCTAGTATTGCTATATCACTTTTTTTAACTGCTGCCATATCTAGTAAGGCATCTCTGCTATGTTGTAGATTTTTGGTCATATTAACTAATTCAGGTACAGCTTTCTTAAATATACCTTTAGCAAATATTGCCGCAACGGCGGCCAATGCTACTTCATTTTCAGCAAACATATTAGCTAGAGGTTCTAAAGCTGAATTAACAAAACTTAAAACAGTGTGTGTTAATTCAGTGAATGTAGCAGCTAATTTACTATATGAGTTTACCTGGGAGTCTACATCCCCAAACTTTTCAGTACCTTGTTTGACTAATTGAGCATGTATTGCCATTTGTTTGTCAAAGGAGGTCAGTTCACTTTTAGTTTTACCTAGTGTATCAGCATAATCTTTTAAAGCCCCATCTACACGTAGTATAATACCATACTCATCAACTAATTCCGGTTCATTTTTTACAACCGCTTGAGTCATACGATTAATAGCTTCAGGCACACTTCTACCTAGCGCATTCGCTGCTTTAGTAGCTACTTCAGCAATTTGGGTCATTTGACCACCAGATAATCCTGAAGATACACCTATAGAAGCGGAGCGTAGGGCTTCTTGCATACTTAATGCACCCTGTGTTACATCATTCATACTTTGAGCTACTGCACCATAACTTATACCTGTTGCTGCACTTAACTGTTCTGCTGATTGTACCATTATATCTATATTAGCTGCTTCACTTAATACTGTGAAAGCTGAACCTAACGCAAAAACATTAGCTGCTACTGTAGCATATACGTGGACCAAACCACCTAGGCCTTGAGACATCTTAGCAAAGTTGGCTGTTGAGTTTTTTCCCATTGCAGCCGTACCTTTTTCAAGTTTATCTTGCTCAGCATTAGCTATACCCATCTTCTTAATATAAGATCCAAGCCCCTGCTCTTCTAGTATGATTAACAACTCTTTTTTAGACAAACCTGCCATTTAATATTCTCCTATAGCTTTAACTTTTTCTTTTATTTTTACTTTGTAATTTAGTATTTACACTTTCTATTCTATAATTAGTTATAAAATTTAGTATGTCTATTATTGTAGTCCAATCAGATATATCTAATAACTCTAGATAAAATTTTATGCTACTTAAATCTTTACCTAAATAACCTCCACCCATGGAATCCCACTTATCGGGAAGGTATTGAAAAAGATTTAAGGCTTGCTGGGTCTGTCCCATTAAATCATCATAGTCTATAGGTATTTCCCCATCATCGGGATTAGTACCTAATTGCTCACACATTTCATAATAAGTGTACTTAGACATTCCAGCATCCATATTTTGTAGATAATTTTTTAAATTAGATAGTTCTTGCTCTAATTGGACTTGTTGAAAGTTGAAATATCAGAAACTACACTAGATAACCAACTATCAAAATCAGTTGAGTTCTTTAGTAAATCTAACGCATTTTCTGGTGTATAAGCTAAAGCTTTTTCTTTATCTTCCACTGAACTTAGATCTACAGGTAGTAACTCTGATAAATATGCATATTTTAAACCTTTCCAACCTTTTATTAACTCTTTAGAGTATAAAGATAAAAATAGATCATTATCCACTTCTTCTTCAGGTTTATGGCTGCGCTTGTTATATTTAGTAGTAGTTGCTCTTTCTAATAACTTTCTCATCTTTTCTTTACTTATAAAAGATACAGTTACATAAAATCCCTCTAGTATAGGGTGCTCTACTTCCATTTCAGTCTTTTCGACTATTAAACTTTTTAAATCCATTATTATTCCTTATATGTTAAAACAGCTGAGGTTCCCTTTCCCTTTATGTCTAGGTTTGCTATTTCATTAACTTTAATTTTAGGGTATTTTAATACTATATTATCTAATGCTATAGTTAAATTATCAACTCCACCACACCCTATAGATAATACTAAATTACTTGGATTATCCAGGTAACTACTTGTTTCTATACTTTGTATTAATTCATTATAAAAATTTAATGTACATACTTTTAAGTATATAGATAAATTTAAATCAATATCTCTTTTTTTAATTATTGGAGTATCGGAAGCATTAGTAAATCTTTTTGTTACTACACTGTTATAAGGATACTCTATGGTATTACTTATTAATATATTACTACCTGTTGAGGCTAAATTAAATATTCTTCCTGTTTGAGGAAAATCCATAACTATCTTAGTCCACATATTTTGTATATATGTTCCATCAGGTGCTGGACTATAATTTTCTATAGGTACTTCTTTGAAAATATTACCTATTATAGTAAATTCTGTTTCTGTTAGTTGGTTTATATCGAATTTAAAATTTGCTGATTGGGTAACTGCATTTTCTAGTTGGAATGATGCACCGTTATTGTATATAATAAATATATCAAATCTAGGGATATCATAGCTATTTACAGTTGTGAACACTATGTCCGAGGGATTAGTTTGAGAAGAACCAAATAAAGAATCTAATAATAACTTTTCAGCTATATTATTGACTGCATACGGTTTGGAATATACCGTAAACTTTATAGTTGTTTCTTTTACACCTTCATTTACTGTTAGATCTGTAAATTTAGGATTCCCTATGGTAGTGCGAGTATGACTAGAAGATACTTCTTTAGTGTTTATGTCTACTGAAGTGTCTTTGACGGGAAGTGATAGTAGAGTGGCAGATGTACCTGCCTCTCTAATACATATTCTTAAATCTTGCTTTAAAAGCATATCTTTATCCTCTACTATGTATTATTTCCCTAGTTACTCAACTTGGCAATAAAATTTTAAAAGAGGGAAGTCCATTTAATGTAAAGGCTATATTAGGGTTAATTTATATAGCCTCTATTTTTGATTTTAAGTTAAATCAGCATAGTATTCAATTGTTAACTCATTATTCTGAGTAATATCGGAACCCTGTGCTACGAATGTAATTTCTGTTGATATTACATCTTCTACGTTTACAGTTGGAATACCTACTTTAGCGTAAGGTATTAAGAAATGAACTTTAGGTGTTGAATTACATGCTCCTAAACCTATGTCCATATAGAACTGATTACTGGTATTTGTAGTATCTGCTAATAGATCATTTAATAATCCACCGGTAGCACTATCACAGTTATTTAAATAAGCTGTTAATGTACCTGTAAAGTTTCTTGTACCAACAAAAGACCCTACTGATAAGTTTACCTTACCTAATTCTTCTGGAACTAATGCTTCAATTGTATTATCTAATACTAAACTTCCACCTGTAATAGGTATGAAGTATTGCTTTCCTGGATCATATCCTGGAATTGCAGGGTCTACACATCTATATTCTGTGAAGTTTAACTTCTCAAATATACCAAGAGGTGCTACTCCATCTACTGTCATTATACTAGAAGCTGCACCTGTAGTATCAGAAATTATTACTAAATTACCTGAACTATCTATTGATGTTGTAGCTAAACCTGTTAGTTGTGTATTTAATTCTGTTAAAACATCTGCCACTGTAGCACCAATTGTAGTACTGTCAATAGTTAGACTTGTAGGGGCTGAACCATCTACAGCTACGCTTGCTGTGTATGTGTTGATTCCATCATAGTCATGAGAATCCCCTGGTACTAATAAGCCACCATAGTTTACACCTTGGTAACCAGCTGTTGAAATTTTAGCATTTTTAAATAATTCTATCAAGGATAGTTTATTACGTATAAATTCTACGCCTGCAGGTTCAGCCATATAGTCTGTTCCGGCCATCCAAGCTGTAGTATCTACCTCTTCCATTGTATTACCTAAACCTGCCCACTCAATAGTGGCAATAGCTGCAATATCAAAATCTATAGTAGCTGTGTTTAGTTGTACATTGTTAATTAAGTATGTAGTGTTATCTAATTGGAAGAATAAGTATAACTCTGTTAAACTAGGAACGTTTGAACCTAGAAAATCTATTTCCATACTTGGAGTACCTGGTATTACATTCTGTAAAGGTGCATCTGGTACTTGATTTCCTACAAATGCTTCCCAGAGAACGCGTTCTACTGCGTTTGAATCACTGTTACCATCCTTATATGGTTTAATATAAGTACTAAATGTAACATCTACTGGATCTAATGCTGTATTATATGATCTTTGACCACGTGCTACAGTACATCCAGATTCAGATAATCCGATTGTTTCTTCTTGTGTTGTTTGTGAAAAAGAATACCCATTTAATACAGGTACTTCCCATGTATTAGTATTGTTATTTCCTGTTTTTACGGTACTAACGAATAATCGAGTACCACGGGCTAAATTAATTGCCATTTTTTATTTACTCCTACTTAGTATATAACCTTAGACTTTTGTTTAGATTAATATAACTATATTATATTGGACATGGTCCATATGGATCGCAATCACTCATTAGTGGATATCTAACTGTTGTTGTTATTTCACCTATAGCTAAAGGCTTCATTACCCCTTCATCTGTTGTTAATGAATTAATTGTTATTTCAGTGATTTCTTGTCCAGGTAGATACTCTAAATTATTATTCCTATCTAACAATACTTCTATGTCTTCAAAAAATTGTTCAAGATCTACTTCAGGGTCTTCACCTTTAGTATAAACTCTAATTATAACTGTTAAAAATCCCCATTTAAAGCCTCCAGGCTCATATTCTCTAAATTCGTCACCAGATACAACACTTAAATAAGGGAATTGCCCTATTTCATCCCAAAAACGTAACTTATTTTCAGCACTATTAAATATATTAGATACATATGTAGTACCTTCTAGATTAGCATTGATTAGCTCTACGAATGCTTTGGATATTTTATTTCTTCTGCTCATTGTCTAGGTCTCACTTTGAATTTACTACCTATTATCTTTGCAGCTGCACTTCTAATAGACTCCTGTATTATTTTAGTAGGTTCTCTTCCAGGTCTATGATGTGAGTGGCCTTGTTCAAATGCCACATAAGGGTTTTTTCTATAATTGTACTTTACATCTATATGATTCTTTGCCTGTTCTATATCTAATATAGATACACTTTTTGTGAATCTACCAGTTCTTGTTCTAAAATAGTCCGCTGCATCCATGTCTTTTCCTACAGCTAAAGTAACAAATGGTTGTAATAATTGTTTTAATAATTCTACGTTATTTGTTTCTGCCTTTTCTGTTGCATGTATTACTTTTCTACTTACTTTTTCTGAATATACCTTAGATGTTTTCTTAACTGCACCTTTATTAGTTAAAAAAAGTAAGTCTATTTGATTTCCTATTTCTTTTGCTGTGTTATCTAAATAACTATTTATTAAATCTTTTCTAGGTAATATAGCTATAGGAACATCACTTTTTAGATGTATTCTACCACTTAATTTATTCTTTTTTAAAGCTATATAATCTCGAACTGTTAAAGCATATTCTACACTCTCAGAAGATGTAGATTCAACTTCTATGTCCATAAACCTATTTAATGAATCTAAGTTATTAGATATAATAGTATTGTAAGACCTAGATACTATATTAGTATCTCCATCAAAGGTTGGTAAAGTGTTTAATTTCTTTTTTGTGTTATCATCGGTAACTTTTACAACATATATTGGTTTTGTTTGATTTAACAAACTAGCTCTTAATGCTTTAGTAAAATGAGCAATGCTCATACTAAATTCCTGTAGTTGTTTAATACCCTAATTATATGATCAGGGAGTTTACTTACATCTGTGTCCTTATTTGTACGTTCAACCATATTAGTTCCTAATGATGATTTAGGATTATACTCAGTTTTTCTGAAATGCTCTGTTAGATCGTATACTGATTGCTCTAAGTCAGCAGGTATACTTTCACTACCCGCTGTATATAATATTCTTATAGCATTATGCGTTATACCTTGCTGAACATAATTGTTCAATAGAATGTAATCACCTCCTACAAAATAATCTGTATATTTGACTCCATTTGTATAGCTTTGACCTCCATCAGCACTAAAACCTACGCTTATATCTATTACGGGATAATTATCCAGAAATATTTTACTTTCTAGACCATCTGCATACTGCGATATCTCATCTTCTGAGAATAATTGTCTTCCACAGTAATTTTCTATAAAAACCATGCTAGAGTTTAAAACAGGTTCTAACATATTATCTTCTGTATCATTCGTTGATGATATGGATTTATATGTTTTAAATCCATCTAATGTTGGTGTTCCCATCTCTAGCCTCCTTTGCTGCCTTAGCTAATAACTCTAATATAAAACTATTAGATAAGACAAAAGCTACCTAAGAGGTAGCTTTTGTAAAAGTGTTTAGATTACGCTATCCACTCTAATGTTGCTGCGCCTTCGCCTGCGATCATATCAATGAATCCCATACGACGTGTTGCTACAATAACATTCTTCTGGTTGATAATGTCTTTATCTTTTTCAACCATCATAGTTCTTAGATTACCTACATAGAAGTTTCCTGTGTATACACAAGTAACTGCAGTAGTTCCTATCGCTTTCGCTAAATAGCTATCAGATACTATTACTGGAGAACCATTTACTGAACCAATTTGTCCTTTAATAACAGTTGCTCTGTCACCAACTAAGTCCATAGTTCTGAAATCTGGATCTTCTAGTAAATCATAGTATGCATCTTGAGATACGATGTATTTAACATCTCCAGGATTTAATCCCCAAGCACCTAATTGACGTCTTGTTGCTTGTAAATCATCAACAGTAACCTTAGCACCTACAGCTACTTGAACAAGATTTTTACCTGCATCAGCTGCGATAGCTGTTAATCCTTCGAAAGGAGAAACTGCGTCACCACCAGTACCTAAACCAGTACCACGTAATAACGATTGATCTGAAGTACGTGCCATTCTGCGTGTTACAGCATCACGGATGATAGGTAAGATTGAAAGAATTGTATCTTCTTCTTCTTCGTAACCTATGAATTCTTTAGATGCTAATTTGTGTGCAACTAAAGTTGTTTCACCCATTTTATGATCTACTGCAGTACCTGTAGATGAACCATCTGTACTACGGAAACTAGATGTGCTAACCCATTCTGCTAATCCTGCTTCTGGATTAATAGGGATTTGCATACTAGGAGTATTCATTTTTAGTGTTTGGAATAATGGTTCTAAAACTAACTTATCCTTCATAGCATTGAAGATAGTAGTGCTGAACTCTTGTTCCCAATCGGCAGAAGGTGTATGTTCTAAACCAGACTTTTGTAGAATTTCTTTGTAGAACTTAGTATCTTTGATATCTCTACCTAAGATTTTAGAAACTAATACAGCATCATCACGCTGAGATTTAGTGAAAGCTTCACGAGCATCTCCTGCATCTTGGAAACTCATTTTGTTACGAGTAATTGCAGCAATTTCTTCAGATTTCTCTTTTAAGCTAGATTCTAAGCCTTTAATTGTTTCTGACATTGTGCCAGTTGACTCTAAGAAACGAGCCTCTACTTCTTTTACTAAATCTTCTACTTGAGATTTTACTGCTATTTTAGCACTTTTTTCAGCTTTTTCAGCTTTTTCAGTAGCTTCTTTTTTAGCAACATCATCTAACATATCTTCGGCAGCATTTAAGTTACCTTTTGTAGAGTCTAGTTCTTTCTTCATAGCCTCTAATTGGGCTTTTAGTTCTTCTTCATTCATTTTTTGTTTTTCCTTTAAAATCGCGTCTTCTACGCTTTTTTTATCTGAAGGGTCGGGAGTAATTACTTCTTTACCTTCATCAATGTTTACGTCTGTAACAGACGCGCTTTGTTTAGAGATAAACTCTTGTTTATACTCTTTTTTAATTTCTTCCAGTTGTTTAGCTACCGAGAATAAAGAATCTTGATTAGCTGGTATTGATACTACTGAAACCTCGTATAGTTCTAAATCTTTTATTACAAATAAGTCAGTTGCGCTATCATAATCAGCATCTAAAACTCTAAATCCTATACTAAATGCTTTTAAGATACCTTCTTTAATTAGTTCATATGTTTTTCCGGCTGCTTTGCTTATTTTTGCTTTTATATACAAGCCTTGTGTGTTAGATGAAACCTCTAAGGCTTTACCTATAGGATCGCTGTAGTTATGATTAAACAATATAATACTATTATTATTATAGTTATCTAAGCCGCCTTTCTCATAAGCTTCTTGTAGTACTATATCTCCCATTCTATCAACAGTCAATGCTGAATTTGCTAAACCTTCAATTATTAGTTCTTCATCGTCATCTGAGTCCAAAGCTTTAAAGTTGGCAAATAATTCTAATTTTTTATCCATTTACTCTTCCTTTTTATTGGGCTTCGCACCCTCGTTTTCTGTCCCAGAAGAACCTGGTGCAGCTGAACCAGCTATATTAGCTGGTATTCTAATTTTATTTAATGATTCATCGTCTAATTCTTCTAATCTTAAAGCTTCACGTGCCTCAGCTCCGGTCATTATACCATTATTAACTAATGAAGTATAATACTCACTGATTTCTTTTAAATCATTCTTAAGTGCCGGTACATTACTATATACTGGTTTTATATCAAACCCAAAAAATTGTTCTAAAGAATTCGATATTTTATCACATATTGGCATTACAGTATTATGATAGAATAATTTTTGATTTGGACTAATATTAGCATTATTACCTGATGTTAATAATACCTCTGGAACTCCCATAGCTTTCGCTATAGTGCTTTCATATGTTGCAATAGACTCATTAAAGTCTAGTTGACGCTGATCTGTGTGTCCTAAATTCTCTAAAGACATACCACCATCTAAAATCATTGGTCTTTTACCACCAGATGAAGGTCTATATTGTATGCTCCATTGTTCAATAGTTCTTGCTTTAAGTTTAGGACTTAGCATTTCTGGTACTTTTATAATTAGTCCTGGTATTGCATTATTATTGAAGAAATTTAAATGATAGTCTAACATAGTTCCTAACACATTTATTGTGGAAAGAATAGCTTTTAATCTAGAGTCTCCTCTAAAAATGGTTCTACTAGAATTGTCTTGACCCCATATTATTTCATCTGGGAAGAACTTTTTATTATCATATGTATAGTGGTTAATATAAGTATTTTTATCAACTATTATTTCCACTTTTGAAGCAGGTAAGTGATATAAATATCTGCCATCATAATATATAAAGTAATTACCTTCTAGTAATAAGTCTAGTATTAGTCTGCGTTTAAATAAGTCTGCACTTTGGAATTCGTTAGGTTTGAAATTTATTAGGGTATTTAGTTTATCAGGTCTTATAGATACTACGCCTCCACCTTTGACTGTATTTTTAACGTCATAAGTTATAGCTGCTGTAGAATCTGATATTAGATTAGTACATCTGTTTACGATAGGAAATCTTTCATAAGCTTGTATTACGCTGTATTCATTAATTGTTGTTGGCTGGGTTTCACCATAATCTGAATAGATTTCAGGCTGAGCCGGATTGAGTTTTGTTCTTAATTTATCTAACCACTTCATAACCTTTTATTCCTCTGAATGTTAAGCCACCTCTCTTGTTTTTTGGCAGTACCTAAACTTGGAGATTTACCATATATACCATGTAATCTAACATTATGGCACGTTTTACATAATGTATATGCTTGATTTACCATTTCGTCTTGATGTTCTTCTAGGAATTCATCTCTTATTATAAAAGCTGCTTCTGCGGTTAGAGGGTTCTTTTTATTTTTTCGTGCCCATTTATGATATAATTCAGCTACAGAATATATATGGTGAAATTGGAGATCTTCCTCACTTCCACATATATAGCATTCAGATTCTTTTACATACTGACTTTTAATTCCATCTCTTATATATTTTACTGGGTCTCTTTTTAATTCTCCCATGCACACTCCTTTGTACAATTTAATTTTTTAATCTTTATTTATAGTTCCATTATAACACGGGGGCAAAAATTTTTCAAGTATAAATTTTTAGTGGTTACTTTGATTTGATTTTGGGGCGTCAGGCGTCCCTACTGGTATCTGTTTTTCTAAAACTGAAACTTTTTCTTTCAATTCTGCTAAAGATTGTTGCACTAGAGTTAATGCTGCTCCATAGCCTTTAGATATATTTTCTAAATCTTCTTGTCTTAATGCTCTTGACATTTCTTTATCTCCAAAAAAGGCCAGGATCTCTCCTAGCCTTTATTTTTACTTAGCCATACCTTGAGGTATAGTTCCGTATTGTAAATGGTGCACAGGCCCCATTATTACATCATATCCACCAAATATAGGGTTATATTCGATTGAAGTTACACGTATTAAAACGTTTCTATCTTTTGGCATATCACCTGTAGCGTGGTTTTCACCTACACTACTGACAGAGGCATCAGATAGACCGAGAACGCTAGCCACACTATTAGCACGGCGCATACCAAGAGCAATATTATACTTATTGCTTCCTCTTTCATCTGCATGTCCAATGATTGTAACTTGCGAGTCACGTAACTCAATTTCTTGGAGTTTTTTGACGCTATCATTACTAATCTCCGATTTATCAGTATCAAATAATACTGTATGATCTGTGGATACAGGCTCTGACCAATCTTTAGCTTCTACTGTTGCGAAGGCAACTAGACAGCAAAGTCCTATTATTAAATTTTTCATAACTTAGTACCCCAGTGAGACCCAGAGATCCTGTTCATTTCCTGATTCTAAAGAACCATATTGTTGTGTAGGTTTTTCAATACTAGCAGTAACCTGTTTTCTAGGTTGATGTGTTCCTCTAGCAGCTATAAAGCCTGCTTTGTCTTCTGGACGTTCATTATGACAAAAATATCTTGCATCACCTGTTTCATCGTATACACGCTCAAAAGCATCCCAATATGTTACTGATTGGCAAGAAATTTCACGTAATAAAACTTGATTACTAGCTTCAGCTGAAGTAGATAGTGCAGCCATAAGTCTTAAAGACTCTCTGACATTACATTCGCCATCATTATAAGCATTAGCAAAGTTGATTCCACCACCTGGAAGAGATAAACCACCACCTACAGAAACTACACAAGGATTAGATCCACCAGCAGTAACACCTGCGGCAAATACACCTGGAGCAGAATCTCTAAGATTTGGAGCTTCAACAGTGCTAGTATTCACAGAGGCATCAATCATGCCGATTGCTCCTGATTGTGATTGTGAGCCAGATAATGATCCAGCGTTAGCATTAGCGTCAGCAAAGGCTTGAGTAGATACCATAGATAATAACAGTACCATTGTAAATAAAATATGTTTCATATATTTTCTCCTTATAACGTGGTGACAAAAGCCACCATATATTACTTATGGTAAAGTGATGAATCCACCAGCAGCGCCACCGGCTCCTGTTTCGTTAGCCATACCACCGCCTAAACCAAAAGCTTGTAATGGATTAGTTGTTGCGTTAAGTGATGCTGAGTTAGCTGTACCAATTTGGTAGCCACTTGTATTAATAGTTGTTAAGCTATTATCTAGTGTAGTGATTGATCCTAAAGAAGAACCTGAAGCATTACCTGCTATATTAGCTGTTGTGCTAATAGCTCCACCATTTTGAACACCAAATACTAAACCACCAGACTGCTGTGCAATCTGAGAATTATTAGTAGCAATACCTGCTCCAAGTACAAATTCACCACCACCAGCTTGACCGAAGATTGCTCCACCTGTAGCTCCTGCTTTAGCAGAAGAATCTTGAGCACCTAAAGCTCCTGAAAGCCCGAAAGCTCCACCAGTTTGACTACCGCTAGTAGCTTGTAAGTTTCCGCCTACTGAAGTAGCATATGAATCTTGGGTTAAGTTAGTAGTACCAGCTGCTGCATTTGAATCTGCTACAATAGCAGTTCCTGCGAAAGTTTGGTTTCCTGCGATAGAAACTGTATCTCTTTCAATTGTGCCATTTCCTGTTGAACCTGTTAAAGAACCTGAACCTTGTGCAGATTTACTTTGTGCTTGAGCGTCTCCGACTCCACCTACTAGTCCGAAGCTATTACCGTCAAAGTCAATATCACCAGCACCTGTAACTCCATTTGCACCTGCAGTTGCAGATCCACCTTGTGCAGTTAAACCTGCATTTCCACCAGTACCTGTTCCTGCAGAAGCAGAAAAGTTTTGGTTATTAGTAGCACCGGATGATACAGTATTAGCTGATACATCAACAGTACCTGCTCCATTTGTTTCAGTTGCAGTTGCACCTGTAGCATTAAGAGCTGTAGAACTAGATCCTTGTATAGACGCTCCACCCGTAGTACCGTTATTTATACCACCTGAAGTAGCACTTGAGCCACCTGTAGTACCAGCTATAGCACTACCAGAATAATCTACATCACTTGCTGCGTAGGCAGCTGTAGAAGTTAATAAAGCAATAGCCGAAGCTAAAATTAATTTTTTCATATGTCATTTTCCTTTTAAAAGTTTTTATCACGGTAGGGTGATATTATATGTTCTGACGTCCGGATCCTACCTTCCGAACGGAATGATTTCCACATTCATACGTATATTATACAGTGTATCCAAAAAAATATCAAGTATATTTGTATTTGGATATTAGTATACCCTACTTCTTGTTAAAAAAAGCGTCCCAAATACCTTTAGCACACCCTTTCTGATATATAGGCTGTATTGTTGCATCATCTTTAGATGCTGTACATGCCCAGTATCCATTATTATCATCGTTATAACTGCCCTGTAGACATGCTTTACATACTGCGAAATAATATCCACCTAAGTATGTTTTATCCTTATAATTTTCCCACTCTTGAGCAGAAACTGTTGTAGCACTTACTAATAGTAATATTGCTAGTAATTTTTTCATATTATATCTCCTTACAATTCTTTTCGACCTCGCGTAGGCGAGATTCATGATCATCAGCTTCTTTACGAAGTTGATCTATTAAAAGTATATATTGTTGTCCTTCTATCTGCTTATCTCCAATACTCTGGACTTGAGTATACAAGGCATATACACCGGTACCTAGGGCAGATAATGTTAAAGCAAGTAAAATAGGTAGAATTGTTTTTATAATATCATTCATGGTGCTATTTTCTCCTCTTTTTTATTTCTAGGTAGTGTACTGCTGTGACCGAAATTAGCTACAGCTTTGTATACCCACCAAGCTCTGATTCTCCACATACCGTCTGCTATACATATATCTTGAAGATGTTTATCTGCCTCACATTTAAACTTAAGGCTTAATAAACTCATTCTCATTAATTGATACAAAGCATCATGAACTAAAGAACCTCTCATGAAATCTTTAGTATCTATAGAAATGCCACTAGGACCATCCCAGGCATAACCACTTTTAATAGTTAATTCTCCTTTAGTTGTGAGAATTAAAAACTGAGTAGTTATATCTTTTTTAGGATAACAATTAGTTACAAAATAAACTTCTGCACAAAGCTGATATTTATATCCAGTTTTGTATTTAATATGCTTGGATTCTATCATGGGGCTGTAAACTCAAAGTGTGTTTCATTAGTTCCAACACCAACATCTAGTTCCCAGCCAACACCTATATACGTATCAACTAATTGATCAATCATATGCTGATCAACTTCCCAGTTAAGAACTACTATAATAGTAGTACTATCAATCGGATTACCTTCAAGTCTAGGATTAATCATGGCAATATAGTTCCACATATTGTTCTGATTGCGTAAATCAATACGCTGTTGAACTACCTCTGGGCCAATTATCTTTCTATTACTCATTATAAATCTCCTATACTATTGGTGTAATCTCTTCGACTATTAATACAACTTGTCTGCTTGAAATCGCTTGGTACTTATACGGACCTAGGTTAAATATATCGCCCGCTGAATAAGT
>Ga0164313_10002736_pt1 | contig 15754 bp, 14 predicted proteins | sample GuaBasSedimGuay4_FD_113735 | JGI IMG/M metagenome (GOLD analysis project Ga0164313, IMG submission 113735) | Subseafloor sediment microbial communities from Guaymas Basin, Gulf of California, Mexico - Guay4, Core 4569-4, 0-3 cm | ecosystem: Environmental > Aquatic > Marine > Hydrothermal vents... | reverse complement strand
TTTCCCAAGCCAGGTCTGGATGGCAATTGTTGTGAGTTGGTATGTACGGTTCCCGTTGGTACGGAGATCACCTTCTTTAAAAAATTTGATCCAGACACCCAATGGCAAAGTATCCGGATTTAATAAAACAACTTGACCTTCATTCAGGACTCAAAATGGTTGAGTTTCGTTGCGTATACGCATTATATATGGGTATGTTACCCGAAAGTAAAGAAATATAACGCGTAGAAAGAGTCCCTAATTGTGGAAAAAGGTATGTAAAACCTCCAGTGAACGAATATCTCCCATTCCTTCAACATGGAATTTGAAATAACGAACCAGGTTGTTGAGCATGGTCTTTCGATGGGACCCGTTGAATTCAGTTTCTTTAATCGGCTGGAAATCAAGAGCCATATAGCTATTCCAGAGTCTACTGTCCGCTTCGTTCAACTGAACCTCAGGATCGTCAATGTGTGATTTGTAGCGCCCACTGGCCAGATTGAAAAAAATACCCCCGTCCCCATAATTATTCTGAGGATAGAATCCCAGGTGCTTTGATAGCTGGAACATAAAAAGAATATGGAAGTCAGGAGAGGACTCTTCCAGCGCGTCAAGGTACTGGATGGTATTGATCAGGAAGTGGGCCTGCATGGGATTTGATTCCTCCTCTTTTACCACCCTGTACAGCACTTCAGCCATAAAGATGGCTTGTGTGCTTTTGGTTATATCGAATGGCATGGAGTTTAACGGCATGGCCCTGTTCACTTCCTTAACCAGCTGAATCCCTGCTGAATTCTTATGATATACCTCAAAATCAAGAATAAAAAGTGGTTGAAAGAGATTTGAGCGATTCTGCTTTCTGGATTTTCGAACCCCTTTGACCATATAGGTTTGCCGGCCAGACTGTTCGGTATAGCAATGAACCACCAGGCTCGATTCTCCATACCGGGTGGTATGTAAAACAATTCCCCTGGTCTTGCGCATCATAATTAGTGAATGAAGAGCACTTTGGTTACGTGAGCAATCGCTCCATCGGCTGAGGAGAGATAGATCATATAGACACCGGTGGCTACCCGCTCTCCCCTGAAGTTGGTTCCATCCCAGAGAGCCTGTCCTCCGAGAGATTCTGTTTCATAAACCAGGTTGCCACTCATATCAGTAATCTTTACAGTGGTGTTCTCCACCAGGCCTTTAATAGCTACTGGCCCGTCATAGGTCTCCCTCACAGGATTGGGATATACAACTACCTGATCATACTGTGTACTCCCCTCGAGTGCATCACCCCTGTAGGAAATAATTCCCTTATCTGTACCGAAAAAAACTTCACCTGAAACACCATCCACACAAATATCGGCAATGCTGTTGGATAGCAATGGACTGTTTGTAGCATTGAATTGCTCAATCTCTTCCAGGCCGTCTTCTGAGACCAGGTACACACCTCCGGAGGCAGTACCAAGCCATTTCCGGTTGGCACCATCCACTTCAATAGCAGTAACCACCTGTGTTCCCAGCAACGGATCGGCAAGACCGCTGCCATCATTACGGGGGATAAGTATCTCCTGGGCATACACCGATCCCTCAGTGAAAAGCCTGTATGGACTGTAAATCACATAGACCCCCTGGTTGGTCCCCAGCCATAAATTTCCACTGCGGTCTTCTGCAAATGCCCGCACATCATTGGTAATCACTTTACCGTACTTATCCACTACACTCACCTTCTTGTACTCATCATCAGAGGTATCATCGATGGTATAATTAATGTTCATAGCAAACAATCCGTTGGACTTGGGAACAATTGCCCAGATATCGCCCGAGCGGGTAACCAGGATACTTCCTAGGGCTGTGTAGCCGGTAATCAGGTTATCGACCTTATAGCTTTTCCAGGTACCATCGGCCTTTCTCACTGAGATAGGTTCAGACACCCCTGTATTGGTCATCCACAAATTCCCTACCGGATCGAGTGCAACACCACCAATCCTTACGAAATTGCCTCCTTGGATAATGGTCTGTAGTGTGCTGTTGGCTTCGGTATAACGAATAACTTCTTCACCCTTGTACTCAAGGAGTCCATATCCCCACGACCCGGCAAATACATGATGGGGATCGGCCGGATCAATGGCCAGGGAAACTAGATCACGGGCTTCCGGAAAGAGTTGAGAATTCCACTGTTCACTGCTGAAGGTCTCCAAAAAAGCTTTCATGTAGAGATTAGCCCAGGAACCAGAAACACCCCCCTGAACACTGTGAAGTACATTCCCCGATGCTTCCATATCATACACTGAGGTTGTATTGGGCCCATTGGGTATAATGGACCATGTGTTGCCTTCCTGATTCGTAATCAGTCCATCCCCGTAATCTGCCAACCAAAGTGAACCATAATCATCCAGGGAAGCTGAAAGTGGTTTAGCACTAAGCAATTCCTTAATTACCAGTCCACCTTCATTAATCAGGTGAACTCCCTTGTTATCCACTAGTGAAAGATAGTCTCCCTGGTCAAGTAGTTCGTGACATATCTTTCCTGTAAAATAAGAATAGATGCTCCACCCACTACCATTGTTGTAGTAAATCAGATCTTGCTCACCAGCTGGATCTGCATAAGAGGTATAGATCACATCATTGAAGAAAGCAATGGTGCTGAATGCGCCCCCGGCATTCGGGATATCCGTTATGGTCTCCCAAGCGTTAAAATCAACCAGAAAGGGATCGGAAATCAGGCCCTTTCGGATCCCCTTATCGGTAGCTGCATAAAGATAGGTACCATCGGAAGTTACCTGGTTTACCTTTAGCGCTTCCCCATTGTCCCCGATATAGTAAGTTTCACTGATCTCGTCCTTCTCAAGGTTCAGCAAAACAATTCCGAACCCGGTCGAGAGATAGGCATCCTGCCCAAGGTAATAGATGTCATAGATGTACTTATCGCCCGGGATCTGTTTTTTCATGATATCAGGCAGATTCACAATCACATTATCTCTGATCAGGTCAATGTTAGAATTTTGGTATGCCATGATAAGGGTCTCCAGATCACCGCTCCACCTCATGGCTGCCACCCCATTGTCCGATAACCCGTCAATTTTGGAAATCTTAACGACCGAATTATCTTCCAGATTATAGTAGAAGAGTCCGCCCGTGGTAGAGCAGAATACCTGGTTATCAGTAGCTTCGGTAAGGTTACAGTATTTATAAGGCAGGTGTGTCCTCCACTGTCCCAGCGTAATTTGTCCCTGGAGCGATGTCGCCAGCCAGAAGCTCAAACCAAATATCACCAATAGTACCCTAATCTGCATATAACACTATTTCTTTAAATACGGATTTTTACTCCACATATTACATTCCTGTCAGAAATTCTGTTAGTTGCTGGACGGCCTTTGCGCGATGACTGATTTGGTTTTTTAATTCAAGATCCATTTCTGCGAAAGTTTTATGGTAACCAGCCGGTCGAAATACCGGATCATAACCAAATCCTTCAGCACCGGAAGAATCCAGGGTAATCTCTCCCTTCACGATTCCTTCAAACTGGCATTCAACCCCATTCAATATCAGCGCAATCACAGTTCTGAACCTGGCCTCCCTTTCGGTTACCCCCTCCAATTCCATGAGTAGTTTCCTGATGTTCCCTTCTGCAGGTTTCATATCCGGAAAGGTAATCTCACCCATTCTTGAATACCTGGCAGAGTAAACTCCAGGAGCTCCATTGAGAGCGGATACTTCAAGCCCTGTGTCGTCTGCGAAACAACTTTTGCCTGTCCTGTTGTAGATATACCATGCCTTCTGTGAAGCATTCTCCTCAAGGGTCGCATGATCCTCGGGAATTTCTTCGGAGATATTCAGGTCTTTCAATCCCAGCAATTGAAAATTTTCTCCAAGCAAAGCACTTATCTCCTCCAGCTTATGCAGGTTATTTGTGGCAAATACTATTTCCATATTACATTCACATTTTATTAACAATCTTTCCAGAACCATAACCGCCACTGAAAAAGGCAAAGGATTGTAGGTTGCGCCGTCTATGGTTCCTCCAAGAATCAATATTAGTACAAACTCCATATAACTAAAATGGCCGCAAAAATATGCGGCCATTAAATTATAAAATAATATGGATGCTATGCACCTCCAGCTGCTCTGAATCCACTTGCAAGTTTTGCCGGCCTCGGATTCATACACATAACAGGAAGGTTCTCGGGGTTGGCAATGATGTATTGTTCAGGAGCACCTAACAAATAGTCTATCCAACGAATATCACGTGTAGCCATCACCAGAATAAAATCAGCTTTATGCTCCTTTGCAAAACTTACAATCTCTTTCTTAAAACTCTGCGTTCCCGGAGTGGTAACTATCTCATAGTTTACATCATGTCCCTTTAAAAAGGTCTCCACATATCTTATATTTGAAAGCATTTTCCTTCTGAAGCCCTTATCCCTGGTAGCCGATTTCAGAATAATGAACTTTGCTCCAAAATTCCTTGCCAGGTAATAGATCCAGTTTGCCTTTTCCTTGTTTTCGCGCTTAAAGTCTATGGGCAAAAGGATGGTGTCAATCTTCTCTTTGGCGGGTTTGTCCTGAACAACCAGAAACGGGATTCGGGACGAAACCACTACTTTCAGTGCTTTACTGCCAAATAATTTCTGAGCGCCCTTCATTCCATGGGTTCCCATGATGATCATTTCTGCTTTCTTCTCTTTGGCTACTTCCCCGATGGCATTAAAGATGCTTCCCGCAACAGCCTCAGTATGCGGCTTTCTCCCATACTCCTTACCTAACTTTTCCGCCGAAGCCTCCAGCTTACCCTTTATAGATTCAATATCCTTTGAATCGGATACCACATGCAGAAGGAGAATCTCCCGGTTCACATCCTTGGACATATTAACAGCATGCTGAAAAGCGTTCTCAGCAACCTCTGAAAAGTCCCATGGTACAATTATTGGCCTTTCTATCTTTTCCATAACTATCCTATAGTTTGGTTATCAATAAAGGGTAAATAAATTTTCTATATTTGGTTATGTCTTACGAAGGCAGCTCATACAGAGTTACACAAGTTATGAATTTATTCTTCAAGTCATATAGGATTTGCTTGATTATTTTTCTGTTCATAACCGTTGAATCCTGCTTCATCTGTGGAGTTGCGCAGTCTCGTAACCTCCATTTCACCCCATGGATCCAGGAAATAAATCTTTCTTCCTTATATAAGGATATCCCCAATGTTTCTTTTTACCAGGATCGGGATGGCACCCTGCTTATTGGAAAAGACAATGGCCTCTGCATTCTAAAGGGAGAAAAAATAGATCACCTGGCTTTAAATGGTCCGGTATTTGTAACCGGCGATGAATCAGATACCCTCTACTACGCAGCTAAAAATGATGTAGGTTATCTGATCAGGGAAAATGGACTGGATTATCATATGCTTTCCCGTAAGCACCTGATCCCGGCATCACAGCGGAGATTCAGCCCATCTGCAATTGTCAGATTTAATAAGAACTTGTTTATATGCTCCGATAAGGGTGTCTATGAACTGTCAGACGGAAGAATCAGATTTACTCCTTTGCTGGTTGATTTAGATCAGTTCCATATTTTTGAAGACAGCCTGTACCTATCTGTAAAGGATGGAACAATTCTCAAATGGACCGGGAGAGAGTTCCTCCAGGTGTCCAACAATCGAATGGAAAGAATGCCGGATCATCCTTTACCCACAGGAAATTTAGCGCCAGGCAGTTTGCTGACCTATAATAAAGAGAAGGGTGAGATCTGGATCCTGTCACCCCACTCCCTATACATGATCAATTACCCGTCGCCATTGCGTATCCTTGAAACCGATCCGCTGGAAACAGGCCTCATTTTATCCAGTCTTATAACGGCTCAGGGAATTATTCTTGGGACCAGTCAGGGAGTTTTCATGCTGAAACAGCCAGGCAGGGAGAGTGAAAGCTGGGAGTTACAACGCCTGAATCCAGGACATAGGGAGCCGGTTCATCTACTCTCATCCACAGCAAACCAGGCTTTTGCAGCCGGCCGTGGCCATCTGTATCTCCTGGGGACCGATCGGGCTGAAATCATCGGGGAAGGTAATTTTACCGGCTTACATGCCTATGATGAGTTTACGGTGGTCGCCTCGGGAAACAATGGAATAACCCTTTTTCGTCGGAACAACCAGGGCTGGACCTCACTGTTAACAGATCCTTCTCTGACTAATGCCTACTCTTTTGTGAGCCATGGAGATAAACTCTTTTTCCTTTGCAAGAACAGGGTGTACAGGTTATCCCGGAATATGGAAAGTGCTATTCCCCTTATGTTTCACCCCGATGTGCTGCTTGAGAAGTTTACCAGCACTGAGCGGGAGCTTCTGCTTATAGGAATCAACAAGGTTTACAGGTATGAAGAGGACGAAAATACATTTTTACCTATGTCAGACCCCGACATTGAACCGGAAAATGAACTTGATGCTTACCCGGTTCTTAATGAACTTGGGGAGATTATTGACCTTGATTTTCGGGACAGCGTACTGGTTATCACAGGAGAAAGCAGAGTATCCCTGTTTGATCTTCGAAAGTTGAATGCCATTGATTACATGGCTTCGGTGAGTGTAGAATTGCTGTCCCAGAATGGAAGCTCGATTTCACTCCACCTTACGGGCCTGGACTTCCAGAATAATCCTGATCCCTTATTCAGATACAGAATGGCTCCCTATGAGAATGGGTGGAGTGCATGGCAACATGGCAGGGATCTTACTTTTAAAGAGCTTAAAGCCGGGGAATACAAAATAGAGGCTGTTGGACTCGACCTGTTTGGAAGGATGACAGAAACTGCGCAATTGACCTTTAAAATCAAATCTCCATTCTATATTTCGTGGTATGCTTATATAGTTTACGGACTTCTCTTTCTTATCCTGTTATTCCTGCTCCGAAAATGGCAAATGCTCAGCTACCAGAGAGCCGAATCAAGGATTTCTCAGCGCATTCAATCAAAGATAGCGGAGGTGACCAAAGAGAAAGAGAAATCGGACAAACTGGTTGCAGATATTTTACCCGAAAAAACGGCCACCCAGCTGAAAGAAAAGGGGAAATCCAAATGGGACAAGTACGAAAGAACCACAGTTCTATTCTCAGATATACAAGGATTTACAAAGATTGCCGAGGAGATGAATCCTGAATTACTGATCGACGAACTTGATAAATTCTTCTTCCATTTCGATTCAGTGGTTGAAAAGTATAACATTGAAAAGATAAAGACCATCGGAGACGCCTATATGGCAGCAGGCGGAATACCGAAAAAGAACAGTACAAACCCGGTTGAGGTGGTACTTGCAGCCCTTGAAATGCAATCCTATATGCAGCATCTGAAATCGGCAAAAACTGACATTTGGGATCTTCGAATTGGAATCCATACCGGTCCGGTTATAGCAGGGGTGGTGGGTCATAAAAAGCTCTCCTACGACATCTGGGGCGATACTGTCAATACAGCCTCCAGGATGGAATCCTCTGGCATGGCCGGGAGGGTGAATATATCCGGGATTACCTATGGAATGGTAAAGGACTATTTTATCTGCGAATACAGGGGGAAGCTCCCCGTAAAATACAAGGGAAATGTAGATATGTATTTTGTGAACGGATTACGTCCGGAGCTATCGGTCGACCTGAAAGAGATTCCTAATAAACGTTTTTTTACAAAACTGCAGCTCATGCGATTGACAGATCTTGAAGAGCTGGTATTTGAATCTGTATTGAAAAATCCACCAGATTATCTCCACTATCATACAATTGAAAATGCACAGAAAGTCTACAACCAGGCTTTCCTCCTCTGCAGGGCCGAAGAGGTTGATCAGGATGATCGCCTGCTAATCAGGACCGCAGCATTATTTCTCTTTACAGGACTTATGCAAGCCTATAACAATTATGAAAACAGGTCTGCAGTTATTTGCCGGGAGATCCTTCCCGATTTCCAATACTCCGAGAAACAGATTGATCAGATTTGTAACCTGATTCTTGCCACAAAATTATCCTTCGATCCACAAAACCACCTTGAAAAGATCCTGATTGATGCAAAAATGGATTATATAGGTCGACCCAGCTATTCGAACCAGATCAAGCTCCTCTACCAGGAGCTAAAAGAGGCCGGTTTTAAAATCAATGGCCAGCAATTTAAGAAACAGCAACTTGAGCTGCTTTATGAATTCAAATTCTTTACCCTGGCAGCCCAGCGCCTGAGGGAGGTTAAGGGCAAAGAACAAATGGGCAATATTGAACAGGAAAGGTGGATATAAAACATCATTTTAAAACATCATTTCATTATTGTTGCTGAGGATTGGATTGCTTACTTTTGATCACTTATTTATCCTCAACCTGCTATACCATGGATCTTGATTGGAAAAACTTAGGCTTCAAAATCATAAAAACGGACTTTAATGTAAGGTCTGTATTCAAGGATGGAAAATGGGGTGACCTGGAAGTCTCTTCTGAAGAGTATTTTCCCATTCATATTGGGGCCACCTGCCTGCATTACGGACAGGAATCATTCGAAGGCCTGAAAGCATTTACAGGAGCCGATGGCCAGATCAGGCTGTTCCGTCATGGAGAAAATGCCAAACGGATGATTCGATCAGCCAGGGGGATACTTATGGCAGAAGTTCCGGAAGAACTATTTATGGATGCGGTTGAAAAGGTCATTCTCTTAAACAAAAAGTACGTTCCGCCATACGGAACAGGCGCCTCTCTTTACATCCGGCCCCTTCTGATCGGCACCGGTCCGGAAGTGGGTGTACGTCCGGCTAAAGAATATACTTTCCTGGTGTTTGTAATGCCAGTTGGGCCTTACTTTAAAGCGGGCTTCAAACCTGTGGAGATGCTGATTGTCAGAGATCATGACCGTGCAGCACCATTGGGGACAGGGCATTTGAAAGTGGGAGGTAACTATGCAGCCAGCATGAGCTCCATTGCGGAAGCACATAAAAAGGGCTTTGCCACCTCCATGTACCTCGATGCCAGGGAAAAAAAGTACATTGATGAATGCGGTCCCGCCAATTTTTTTGGGATCAAGAATAATACGTTTATCACTCCAAAATCACCATCAATCCTACCCTCTATTACAAACCAGAGCCTCCAGGTAATTGCCAGGAACATGGGTATGAAGGTTGAAATCAGACCTGTCCCCGTTGAAGAGCTTGCAGAATTTGAAGAGGTGGGTGCCTGTGGGACGGCAGCAGTAATCACACCCTTCAGCAAAGTTGTTGACGAAGAGAAGGATATAAGCTACAGCTTCGGAGACCCTCAGACTCCGGGACCTGTGACCACCAGGCTATATGAAACCCTTGTGGGAATTCAAAATGGCGATTTAGAGGATTCATTCGGCTGGACCAAAATCCTCGATTAAATTCCTATCTTTGCGACAGCCATTTTTTTAGGCAATGTCAAAGAAGGAAAACAGGACATATTCCCGGAGGCTTCGCAGTTCGTATGTTACCTCAATCATCAGTATATCACTTGTTTTACTGTTGCTCGGATTGGTAGGTTTACTTCTGATTAATGGTAGTAATATCAAAAGGCAGGTGATGGAAAGCATCGGGTTCAATGTGATCCTGAAAGAAAATGTGAAGGAAGCTGACATCTATCAATTGCAGAAGATCCTGGATGCAAGGGACTATATTTTATCCACAGAGTACATTACCAAAGAGGAGGCTGCCCTTGAAACCGAACAGATACTTGGTGAAGATTTTATTCATTTCCTGGGTTACAATCCACTGCCCCCCTCCATCAGGGTGAGGTTACATCAACCCTGGGCCAATCCCGATTCAGTAATGATGATCGAACAGGAGCTGGAAAAGTATAACTCCATTGAGGAAGTGTACTACAAAAAGTCGCTGTTGTATGCCGTCTATGAAAACATCCGCCAGATAACCCTGATCATCCTGGGTTTCTCAGTCCTGCTCACGCTAATCTCAGTCACATTGATTAACAATACCATCAGGCTTTCGGTTTATTCTAAAAGATTTATAATCAATACGATGCAGCTTATTGGAGCCACCCGGAGAATCATCAGAAGGCCATTTTTACTTAGGGGAGCCGCCAGTGGTTTTACAGGAAGCCTGATTGCACTATCCCTCTTGTTTGGATTGGTATATCTACTTCAGGAAGAGTTTGAAGGTGTAATCTCATTTAAGGATTACGACCTGCTGGCTATCCTTGCGCTTGGGGTGATCCTGGCAGGTGTTGTGATTAATTTGATCTCCACCTTCTTTGCTGTCAACAAGTATTTAAATATTAAAACAGATAAGCTTTACTAAGATAGTCGCTATGAGTAAAAAAAGCACTGGTAAGGAAAACTTTGCACTGACCAAAGAAAATTACCTTCTTCTGGTTATTGGATTTGCAATTATCGTTCTGGGATTTATCCTTATGATTGGCGGTAAATCTGAAGATCCTAACATTTTTAATGAAGAAGAGATATTCAGTTTTCGCCGCATTACACTGGCGCCCATGGTGGTCCTCGGTGGATTTATTTTTGAGATTTGGGCCATCATGAAAAAACCCAGATCCAACGGTGATAAAGAATAAGACCCCGTATACCATATGACATGGATTGAAGCATTAATCCTTGGACTTGTCCAGGGACTCACAGAATTTCTGCCCGTCAGCAGCAGTGGCCATCTCGAAATTGGTAAAGTATTGCTTAATGTGGAGGTGAAAGAAGACCTCACCTTTACAGTGCTGGTCCACTTTGCAACTGTTTTAAGTACAATCACTGTTTTTTTCAAAGAAATCAAGGAGCTGTCAATAGGCCTATTTGCTTTCAAATGGAATGAGGAAACGAAATATGTTTCCAAAATCCTGCTCTCTATGATCCCGGTTTTATTTATTGGAATCATGTTCAGGGAAGAAGTTGAATCTCTGTTTTCTGGTAACCTGGTGCTTGTTGGAGGAGCCTTACTGGTAACTGCCGCACTGCTTATTTCCACTCAGCTTGTAAAGGCTGGTGAAAAAAAGATCCCTTTTCTGGATGCATTTGTGATTGGGATAGCTCAGGCCATTGCAACAGTTCCCGGAATCTCCAGATCGGGCGCTACCATTTCCACTGCCCTTCTATTAAAAAATGATCGCAGTGAAGCAGCCAGATTCTCATTCCTGATGGTGTTGTTACCCATTATTGGAGCCGCTTTTCTGGACATCCTCTCCTTCTCCTCGGAATCGGCAGGTGATCACATTGCCGTTGGCTCCCTTGTGGTGGGCTTCCTGGCAGCCTATGTTTCAGGATACCTGGCATGTACCTGGATGATCAGTCTGGTGAAGAAAGGAAATCTCTACTGGTTCGCAATTTATTGTGCCCTGGTGGGAATCATCTCTATTGTATTTGGTTGATTAAATGGATTACACAGATCCCAATACCTATCTGGAGGGCAGGGTCCTCTTCATTGACAAGCCACTGACATGGACCTCTTTCGATGTGGTCAATAAGATCAGAAAATCTCTCAGGCATCACCTGGGGATCGGGAAGATCAAGGTGGGTCATGCCGGAACACTTGATCCGCTTGCAACAGGACTGGTAATTATATGTACCGGGAAAGCCACAAAACAGATCATGCAGTACCAGAACCTGGATAAGTTGTATGAGGCGCAGGTCAGGCTGGGCGCCACAACTCCCTCTTTCGACCTGGAAACAGAAGTAGATAAATCCTTTCCATGGGAGCATATTACCTCTACAGATATCGGTGAAGCAATCAATGCATTTAAAGGAGACCTGGAGCAAATGCCTCCTCTCTATTCGGCCAAGAGAGTGGATGGAAAGCGCGCCTATGACATGGCCAGGAAAGGAAAAACTTTAGAATTAAAACCACAATATGTTACGATCCATCGACTGGAAATTCTTAAAGAGAACCTTCCGGATCTTTCACTTTTGGTAGAGTGCAGTAAGGGCACATACATCCGTTCACTGGCCAGGGACATTGGGGAGAAGCTAAATTCAGGAGCGCATCTTACTGGGCTCCGCCGGACCCGGATTGGACCCTATGAGGTGGAACAAGCCATTTCCATAGATAACTTTATAAAAAAATTAGAACTTTTGTAACTTTTTTACGTTTCTTACGTATAACGATGCTCGCATCATCCAAATAATCACATTTCTCATATGAAATTATCCCAGTACAAATTCGAATTACCCACGGAGTTAGTAGCGAAATTTCCTGCAAAAAATCGGGATGAATCCAGGCTAATGATCCTTCATCGCGACACAAAAAAGATTGAACATAAAACATTTAAGGATATTATCAATTATTTTGATGATCAGGATGTTATGGTTTTTAACGACACCAAAGTTTTTCCGGCCCGCCTTTATGGCAATAAGGAGAAGACAGGTGCCGAAATTGAAGTTTTCCTTCTCAGGGAACTCAACCAAGAGCAAAGACTCTGGGATGTACTGGTGGATCCAGCACGAAAAATCAGGATCGGAAACAAACTATATTTCGGCGAAGATGATATTCTGGTAGCAGAGGTAATTGACAACACCACCTCCCGGGGCCGCACCCTTCGATTCCTTTATGACGGCGACTACGACGAATTCAAAAAGACCCTGTTTGAGTTGGGTGAAACTCCCCTTCCAAAATTTATTGAAAGAGATGTGGAGCCTGAAGACAAAGAGCGCTACCAGACTGTGTTCGCAAAACATGAGGGTGCTGTAGCTGCTCCAACTGCCGGTATGCATTTCAGCAGGGAACTGCTGAAGCGATTAGAGATTAAGGGAATCAACTTTGCTTATATCACACTCCATGTTGGATTGGGTAATTTCCGGACTGTGGATGTGGAAGATCTCACCAAACATAAAATGGACTCTGAACGGATCAATATCCTGGATGAGTCTGTAAAACTGGTCAATTCGGCAAAAGTGCGAAAGAGCAATGTTTGTGCAGTAGGCACAACTGTGATGCGTACACTTGAAAGCTCCGTCTCTACCGATGGGTATCTTAAGGAATTCGACGGGTGGACCAATAAATTTATATTTCCACCTTACGAATTTAGTGTACCCAACAGGATGGTATCCAATTTCCACCTGCCCTATTCTACATTACTAATGATGGTTTCTGCTTTTGCAGGCTACAATTTACTGATGGATGCATACCAGGTGGCCATGAAAGAGGGATACAAATTTGGCACTTACGGAGATGCCATGCTGATACTGTAAGCAACCTTACATGCCGCTGCTCAACTCCATTATTTCCTGGGTGAACGTAAAACGGCTTCATCAAATTGAGCTATTCAAAAAATACCCCTTTGATGTGCAGCAGGAGGTCTTTACTAAGCTGGTGGATCTGGCCTCCAAAACCACCTGGGGGGTACAGTATGGATACGACTCCATTTTTTCCATAGAAGATTTTCAGCAAAGGGTCCCGGTAAGCACCTACGACGACGTAAAGCCGTATATCAATCGATTGCGCGAGGGTGAGCAAAATCTTTTATGGTCCACAGATATCAAGTGGTTTGCAAAATCCTCAGGGACCACATCCGACAAAAGCAAATATATCCCGGTAAGCAACGAAGCCCTGGAAGATTGTCACTTCCGTGGTGGGAAAGATGTAATCGCCCTCTACACCAAGGAAAGACCCGAAACTGGAATACTTAAAGGAAAGGCATTGACCCTGGGTGGGAGTGCCGAGGTGAATAAGTTCAGCAATCAGTCCTATTTTGGCGATCTCTCGGCTGTAATCATCGAGAACCTACCCTTCTGGGCACATATGATCAGGACCCCTGCAGCTGAAATTGCTCTGATCCCCGATTTTGAAGAGAAACTGGAAAAGATAACCCGTCATACAGTCAACGAGAATGTAACCAGCATTGCCGGTGTTCCATCATGGAACCTGGTTCTTTTAAGAGCCATCCTGGATTTTACGGGGAAAAACAACATTCTTGAAGTTTGGCCGAACCTGGAGCTGTTCACCCATGGCGGAGTTAGTTTTACCCCTTACAGGGATACCTTCAAAAAACTGATTCCCTCGGATAAGATGAATTACCTGGAGACTTACAATGCTTCGGAAGGTTTTTTTGGTATTCAGGACGATCTTGACAGGGACGATATGTTGCTCATGCTGGATCTTGGTGTATTCTATGAGTTTATCCCCCTGGACCAGCTGGATAAGCAAAATCCACCGGCCTATACAGTAGGAGATGTGAAGGTGGGTGTTAATTATGCAATAATCATTACCACCAACGGTGGCCTCTGGCGTTACATGATTGGTGATACGGTGATCTTCACCACCCTGTTTCCCCACAGGATAAAAATATCGGGACGCACAAAATACTATATCAATGCATTTGGAGAGGAAGTAATCCTCGAAAATGCGGAAAATGCACTGATGAAAGCCTGCGCAAAAACAGGAGCCACTGTAAAGGAATACACCGCTGGACCACTCTATATGAGTGATAAGTCTAAAGGAGCTCATGAATGGATGATCGAGTTTGAAACCCAGCCAGCCAGCCTGAAAAAATTTACGGAGGTGCTGGACCAATCCTTATCTTCCATTAACTCTGACTATGAGGCAAAGCGGTACAAAAACCTCACCTTATTGGAGCCAAAAATAGTCTCACTCGAACCCGGGACCTTCTACCGGTGGATGCAAAACAGGGGTAAGCTGGGTGGTCAGAACAAAATTCCCAGACTGGCTAATGACCGGAAGTATTTAGATGAACTTTCAGACATTTTAACCCGATAAAAGTTACTATCTTTAGTGGAATTCTTATTATAAGTCAGGAAATATGCATGTAGCTGTTGCAGGAAATATCGGATCAGGAAAAACCACACTTACCAGCCTTCTGGCCAAGCAGTATGCATGGGAAGCACAATATGAGGATGTGGATGATAACCCTTATCTCAACGATTTTTACCAGGATATGCAACGTTGGTCATTTAACCTGCAGATCTACTTTCTCAACAGTCGATTTAGCCAGATTGTAAAGATTCATCAGTCGGGTAAAAAGATCATTCAGGACCGGACCATTTACGAGGATGCTTACATCTTTGCGCCCAACCTCCACAGCATGGGGCTTATGAGCACAAGGGACTTTGAAAACTACTTCGCCCTGTTCAACCTGATGAGCTCCCTGATTGAGCCGCCGGATCTGTTGATCTATCTTCGTGCCTCCATTCCGGTCATTGTAGACCAGATTCAACAGCGGGGAAGAAAATACGAAAATAACATCCGGCTCGACTATCTGAAACACCTCAATGAGCGTTATGAAGCCTGGGTGGAAACCTATAGTCTGGGTAAGCTGTTAATCGTGGATGTGGATACCTACAACTTCAGGGATAAACCCGAAGATTTGAGTTATGTGATCGATAACATCAATGCGCAGATTCACGGGTTGTTTTAATAGTAAGTATTTCCTTTTTCAAACTCCGGGCCTATTTAACTCATTGCTTAAATCCGTCGCAAGCGACTGATTATAGGCAATTCGTTAACCACCCCTTCATTTGAAAAAAAACTGCTATTAAAAGAGTCCGCTCATGGAATAGACTGTTTATGCTGTCGCTACCTCCTCAGGGACAAAAACCAACAGGTCACCCGCAGGATGCTTCCGGTATTTTAAACACTATACTATTGTTTTTAAGGTAGTTTATTGATAAATTTTGAGGTTCAAGTTGAAAACATTTCTCAGATCTATTTCTGTATACAATGTTTCAGAATCTAAAAATAATTATCAAGAGACAGAAAAGGTTAATCCTGATCTTCCTCTTTACCATTTTTCTCCCTTCAGTAACACTCAGTATATTCGGACTTATTGCACTGCGTAATGAGAGTTACAGATTTGAA
>Ga0164313_10002734_pt1 | contig 15762 bp, 14 predicted proteins | sample GuaBasSedimGuay4_FD_113735 | JGI IMG/M metagenome (GOLD analysis project Ga0164313, IMG submission 113735) | Subseafloor sediment microbial communities from Guaymas Basin, Gulf of California, Mexico - Guay4, Core 4569-4, 0-3 cm | ecosystem: Environmental > Aquatic > Marine > Hydrothermal vents... | reverse complement strand
GTAATGATGGCGAATCCCAAACAGTAAAATCAGGACTCCGGCTCCGAGGGCCATGATTGCCCCGGTATGGACCTCCGTTTGCCAACGGGTGAATGGAATATCCGCACCGGCGGATCCTTGGGAAACCGCCTGCCTGATCTGGGATTCCAGGGTCAGAAGTTGCAGCCCCACAAGCAGGCACATCAACGAGGCAATGCCGCTGAAAACAGTCATCAGGGTAATCATTCCACGATCGCTTTTCATGACCTGGGATATGCAGATGGCGTGCCATGCCGACCGGACAGGGGAAATTTTCTGAGAAAGCAGGTGTCTCCGGGCCTGCGATCCCTATACTGGGGATATGCCGAAATTAGCCGAAATGATCGAATCCGCGGGCAGCACCGCCGTTTTCACGGGAGCGGGGGTCTCGACCCTGAGCGGCATTCCTGATTTTCGCGGGCCTCAAGGTATTTACAGACATCTCGACGCCGACCGTATCTTTGGTCTGGATCAATTCCGACGCGATCCGGGATTTTATTATGAACACGCCCGGGATTTCATCTACACCCTTGATCAGCGCAGTCCCGCCATCGTTCACACAGTTTGCTCTGATCTCGAAGCCAAAGGGCTGATAAGCGGGGTCATCACCCAGAATATCGACATGTTGCACCAACGGGCGGGTTCCCGGAATGTAATCGAACTGCATGGCTCACCGGCTACGCATTCATGCCTTGGATGCGGTCTTGCAACCACCTTCGACCAGGTGGTTCCCGAGGTGATGGCCGGTCGCCTGCCCACCTGCGGGCAGTGCGGCGGGATCTTTAAACCCGACGTCACCTTTTTTGGGGAGATGCTGCCCGCCGGGGCCCTGGAAGATGCCTTCGCGCTGGCGGGGTCGGTTGATCTGCTGCTGATATTGGGTTCTTCCCTGGTGGTGCAGCCGGCTGCTTCGGTTCCCTTGGCGACTTTGGAGGCCGGGGGCCGTCTGGCCATCGTCAACCTGGGGGAGACTCCCCTGGACAGCCGCGCCGCCGGCCGCTGGGTGAATCTGGAAAGCGAATTTCTCGAATTGGCCCGCCATTTTGGGCTGGACTCCCGCTAATTTCCTCCCGAATCCCCGTTGGGCTTGATTTTTGATAAATCTCAGGAGATTCAAGTTAATTTGGGCCCCATTTGAAGATTTGGGGCAATCTGCCACGATCTGCAGGGACCACTGGTGCAAAACCGCGGTCGGGAGGCAAGATTTTGGCCAGTTTCATGGGAGCGGCGGGAACCTTGAAATCCATAAAATGGGGGAAATAATGTCGAACAAGGCACTCTATAATCTGGTGGCCAACACGGGTGATCTGGCCTCCCTTCCCACCACTGTAGTTGACCTGCTTTACCTGTTCCGGGAGGAAGACGCCAGCGCCCAAAGCGTCGTCGGAATCCTGAAACGTGATCCCGCCATGACAGCCAATGTTCTCAAATTGAGTAATTCCGCCTTTTACGGGGCCCGCCGGGAAATCAGCAGTGTTCAGGATGCCCTGGTCATGCTGGGAAACCGGGCGGTCGTGACCATGGCGTTTGCCTCGGGAATGGCCCCGGTCATGCGACGGGATCTGGACGGTTACAACGTGAGCCGCGAGCGGTTCTGGAACCACTCCATCCTGGCGGCGTCGGCCTCGTCCTTTGCCGCGGAGCGCCTGGGTTACGGAAAGAAAAAATGCGAAGCTTTTACCGCCGGTCTGGTTCATGACGTGGGCATGCTGATCATCGATTCCCATCTCGTTGGGACCAGGAAAACCCTGGTGACCGCCGAGCCGGCCTTTGATGTGTCGGGGGCCGAGCGGAGGCTTCTGGGTTTCGACCATTGCGAGGCCGGGGCCATGCTGGCCGACAATTGGGGCTTCCCGCAGGTCCTTTGCCAGGCCATCGAATTCCACCACGATCCCCGGCTCGCGGGTGAGTGCCAGGATGTGGTCCGTGCCGTGGCGGTGGGCAATCTGCTGGCCCTGATCATTGAGCAGAAACTGGATCCCCACACCCATCCCCTGGTGGTGGGATTATTGCAAAAGCTCGATCTCGAAGCGGAATTCGTGGCCGGATTGAGGGAAGACCTGGGGGGGAACCAGGACGAAATCATGGCTGCCGCCTTGAGCGCCGAACCCTGCCCCGCCTGACAGCTTGACGCAATCAGGGCGGAACCTTAGAATGCAGAGGCGGGAAAACCTGCCGGGTTTTCCCCCTGCTTGATTCCCAGTCGAATCAGGATCTATTCATCATCCCAACCACTGGAGAAGAGATGACCCAGGGACATCCCAGAGGCTTGTCTGTGTGCTTCGGCGCGGAAATGTTCGAGCGCCTTTGTTATTACGGCATGCGCGGACTGCTCATCCTGTACCTGACCGATGCGCTGATGCAGGGCGACACCAAGGCCATCGGCATCTATGGCGCCTACACGGCTCTTGTATACGCCGCCCCCGTCTGGGGCGGGAAGCTTGCCGACGCGGTTCTGGGATTCCGGCGGGCGGTGATTTTTGGTGGTGTGGTGATGGCCGTGGGCGAGTTCATGATCCTCGGCGGCACCGAAACCTGGTTGTATCTGGGCATGGCCGCCATCATCGTCGGTAATGGATTTTTCAAGGCCAATATCTCCACCATCGTGGGACGCCTTTACAAGGATGGCGATCCGTTACGGGATTCTGGCTTCACCATCTTCTACATGGGAATCAACGTCGGGGCCCTGCTGGCCACGGTGGCCGTCGCTCCCATTGGCGAGAAATTCGGTTACCACTGGGGCTTCGGCCTGGCGGGGGTCGGCATGCTGGTCGGCATCGCGATCTTCATCAAAGGGCAGGACAAACTCGACGGCCACGGTGAACCCAATGACCCTGAGGCCCTGAAAAAATACGGAATGCTGGTGTACATTGTGTCCATTCTGGCCATTCCGGCCCTGTACGCCCTGATCACTTACGGAGGGGAAGTCATTATCCTGGGCAAGGACCTCCTCTTCTGGATCCTCATGGGCCTGTTGGGTTACGTTTGTTTCCACCTGTTGCGCGAAGGGTTCAAGGGCGACCGCGTCCAACGGGACCGTATCATCGTCCTGATGATCCTGATGACCTTCAACGTCGTGTTCTGGGCTTTCTTCGAGCAGGCCGGCAGTTCCCTGACCCTGTTCGCCCTGCGCAACGTTGACCGCAACATCATGGGCCTGTATGAAATGCCGGCCTCCCAAACACAGTTCTTCAATCCGGCCTTTATCATCCTGTTCGGCAGCGTGTTCTCGGTGATGTGGATCAAGCTGTCCAAAATGGGGAAGAACCCCAGCATCCCCATGAAATTCGGCATGGGTATCGTACAACTCGGATTGGGCTTTCTGGCGCTACTGCTGGGCGCGGGATTTGTCGGTGATCAAGCGTTGGTTCCCCTGATTTTCCTGGGCATCATGTACCTGCTGCATACCACAGGTGAGCTGTTCCTGTCTCCCATCGGACTGTCGATGGTGACCAAGCTGGCTCCCAAGCATATGACAGGCAGCGCCATGGGGGCCTGGTTCCTGTCCTTCGCCTTTTCCATGTACGTGGCCGCGGGCCTGGCCAAACTCACCGGTGGCGTGGGAGAAGGCGGTGCCGAGGTGGTCCTGACGCCCACGGAAAGCCTGACGACCTACATCGACCTGTTTGGCAAGATGGGCTTTGTGGCTGTGGGGATCGGAGTGTTCCTGATGCTCCTGTCCAAGCCGTTGACACGTCTGATGCACGGGGTGGAGTAAGGTCGGATAAAACCTGAATCTGCAAAAATCAGTGGTCCTGAGTGCCCGGATGGGGTATTTTGCTTCGGACCGCAATCAAAATGGCGGTTTCCCGGTTTACGGAACGGGCAACCGCCATTTTGTTGATACACCGTTGATTCCCGTTGGATTATCCCACCCATCCCATCCCGGAGGCTGATGATGTCCCAAGCCCAAGCCGTGACCGGCGCCCCACCCAAAGGGCACCCCCGAGGCTTGAAAGCCCTGTTTTTCACCGAAATGTGGGAGCGCCTCGGCTTCTATCTGATGCTGGGCATTCTGTTTCTCTACATCATCGACAAGGAACGGGGGGGGTTGGGTTTTACGACCTCGGTCGCCGGTGAAATCTACGGCACCTACATGGCTTTCGTGTATTTCACGCCGTTTGTCGGCGGCATGATCGCCGACCGGATTCTCGGTTACCGCCGTTCGGTGCTGATCGGTGGAATCCTGCTGGCCGCCGGTTATTTTTCCCTGGGTATCCGCAGCATGCCGACCTTTTATGCCGGCCTGGCGCTGCTTTGTTTCGGTAACGGGTTCTTCAAACCCAACATCTCGGCCATGGTGGGCAATCTTTACGCCCCCAACGATTCGAGACGCGATGCCGGTTTCAGCATCTTCTACATGGGTATCAACATCGGCGCGACGATTTCCGCGCTGCTGGCGGCTCCCCTGCGCAATCTGTGGAGCTTCAACATGGCCTTCGCGGCCGCCGGTGTGGGCATGCTGGTCGGCGTGGTCATCCTGCTGTTCAACTGGAAGGGACTCGAGGAGGCCGATCGCAAACCGGAAACCGCGCCGGGTGATTTCGGATTGCGTCAGGTATTCCTGACCATCCTGCTTCCAGCGGGCGGTTTTGGTGTCCTCGGGTATTTCGTGGGGCAGCAGATTCCCTTCGTGACCAATACCATCGGACCGGTGACTTTCGGTTTCATCATCGGAATGCTGCCGATCATGGGCTATTTCCTGAACCTGGTGCGAACGGCCAATGACCAGGAAAAGCCGGGTCTGGCCGCCCTGATCCCGGTCTACATCGCCGGCGGGGCGTTTTTCATGGTGCTGCACCTTAGCGGCGGTTTGATCACGGTGTTCGCCGAACACAATACCGACCGTCAGGCGGAGTGGATACCCACTACCACCGAGTTCTACGCTCAAAAAGCCATGCCTTCCTATTTCGGCAATGCTTCCGCGGATCTTGCACGTCCCGACGAGCGCACCCTGTTTACCGTTCCGGAACGGGCGGAGTCCATGTTCGGCGCCAGGATTCTCAACCAGTCCACGGTTGATATGATTAAGGCCGACAATTCGTCCGGGGTAACAGTGCATGAATACACGGGCCAGCCCGATCTCGAGGGTGGATTGGCATGCAAGGTTTTTCCTGATGAAAACGTCAACATCACCGAGGCGAAGGATGCCCACGGTGTGACCACCACCAGCGTCAGGATTGTTCCCGAGCAGACCCCCTCCAGCGGGCAGGTTGCCCTGACCCGCAACATCGAAGGCGCTGAAGTGCCGGTGATCATGGTATCCGAGGGTTCTTTCTCGGAGGTCTATCGCAAGGCTGGTCCCGATACTCCGCGGCTGGCGCCGGGCAAGTACGTACGGTTGATGAATGCCGAACTCCTGACCGGTTTCCTGAATCCGTTTTTTGTCGTGATCCTCACTCCGGTGATCGTCTGGTTCTTCGCCTGGCGGGTCAAGCGGGGCAAGGGCGTGTCCACGGCGCGCAAGATTTTCTACGGTATGCTGATAACGACCATCTCACTGCTGGTCATGGCTCTGGGCTCGAAGCTGGGCCAGGACGGTGCGAGCAAGACTTCCATGAATTGGCTGGTCTATTATTATCTCATCATCACTTTCGGCGAGCTGTGCCTGTCTCCCATGGGACTCTCGCTGGTGACCAAGCTGGCTCCCAAGCGGCTGGTCGGTTTGATGATGGGCGGATGGTTCCTGAGCACGGCCGTCGGTAACAAAATGTCCGGTTTCATCAGCGGGTTGGAGCCCAGCACGACCATGTTCGTCGTGTTGGCCGTGGCCATCCTGGGTGTGGCCGGTTTCATCTTCGCCATGCTGCCGCGTCTGGATGCGGCCATCAAGAAATACGGCGCCTGAACAGGCGTTTGAATTTGGGGCCCGCAGTGTTTTGCGGGCCCTGTAAATTGTGAGGTTAGTTTTGAAGCGTGTCATCCTGCTCTGGTTCCTGGCTTTTCTCCTGACGGCGGTCTTTCTGGTCTGGCAGAAGATATCGGGACCAACCTATGAAAAAAGGTTCGACACCGAGTTGGTTGGCACCCCCATCAAGGGGGAGCTGCTGCGAACCCACAGCATCACCGCCGATATGCCGGTAACGGTGCACGTGCCGGATGAGGCCGTGTCCGCCACTGTCGTCTGGCGACGCTTTCCCACTCAGGATCCCTGGATCCAAATGCCGATGGTCCGGGATGGCGAAGTCCTGCGGGCGTTGATCCCTCGCCAGGGTATGGCCGGCAAGGTCGAGTACCATGTGGAGTTCAAGAAGGACGGCCAGATGGTGGAGGTCCCATCGGACGAAGCCGCCGTGGCCCGTTTTAAGGGAGATGTGCCCAACACCGTTTTGATCCTGCATATATTTGCCATCGTGCTCGCCTTTTTGTTCTCTACCCGGGCGGGTTTCGAGGCCCTGAGCAATGGGCCCTCGCTGAAATTATTGTCCCGTATCACTCTGGGATTCCTGATGGTGGGAGGTTTGATTCTCGGGCCGATCGTCCAGAAATACGCCTTCGACGCGTACTGGACGGGGTGGCCATTGGGTGAAGATCTGACGGACAACAAACTTGCCGTAGGGGCGTTGCTGTGGCTGATCGCGGTGATCCGTTCGAGCAATGTCGGTCCCGGGAAATCGGGCGGCAAATGGTGGGCGGTGGCGGCCATGGTCGTCATCTTCGTGATTTTCTCCATTCCTCACAGTATCCATGGTTCTACTCTCGATTACGAATCTGGGGAGCACATTCAGGTGCTGGTGGAGACCGTGCAACTGTTGCTTGGGTAGTCGGGTCGGGCTTGGGCCCTCAGCAAAAAGGATCCGGGATGTCCTCAGGCCTTCGGCCCTGCGGATTACCCGGATCCTTTTTGCTGAGGGCCCAAGCCCACATCGATTACCGAAGCAGCAGACTGTCGGCACCCACAAGCAAAGAGGGCTGTCCGTTAAGGTATGGTGTGTGATTGGGCCTACCGGGGTGATTGAAAAACCATACTTTTTGGGGCAAAACTGGATTGGAAATGTTTCGTGATTTTGAAGGAATAATCTGTAAGCTGTTGATAGTAAATTATTTGAAAATTTGTTGGTGAAATAATATTGCCCGGGCCTTGCCTTGCAAAATCTCCCTTGAAAACGATAAACCCGCGGATCAGGAGAAAAGATTCGTGATATCAAGGGGGGGAACCCATGACGACATTGATGCTGATACTGATGTTGAACCTGGGAACGGTGCAGACGGTCGAAGTCGCGCCCGATCAGGGTCTGACGGTTATTTCAGCGGGAGCCGGGGATCCCGTGGTACTGCTGCCGGGGTTATCCGGCTGCGCTTATGGTTACAGGAAAATCGTTTCCCCCCTCAATGAATCAGGATTCCAGACGGTCATCATCGAACCGTTGGGCATCGGATCCTCCAGCAGGCCCAAGGAGGCGGACTACTCCCTGACCGGCCAGGCGGACAGGGTGGCTGCCGTTCTGGACGGCATGGATTTGAAGCGGGCCATCATCGTGGGCCACGGGGTTTCCGCATCGGTGGCCCTGCGGCTTGCCTACCGTAGGCCGGAACTGGTCAAGGCAGTGGTTTCGGTCGAGGGCGGTCCCAACGAATCGGCGGCCACCCCGACAGTGGCCAGATCCCTGAAATTCGCTTCGGTGGTCGCCAAACTGGGTGGAGGCCGTCTCCTGCGGGACAAATACAAGAGCAACCTGGAAGAGGCTTCGGGGGACAGGTCGTGGATCGACCGGCGCACGTTGGGGCGCTACCTCAAGAACATCGACGGCGACCTGAACCGTTTCATCTCCGCGCTCCGGGCCATGGCCAAGGCCGTGGAACCCGAATCCCTGCGGAAAAACCTGATCAATATTTCCAGCCCGGTTCTGTTGCTGACAGGCCAGGCGCCCCATTCCGGTTCGGTGACCGCCGAGGAAATCGACATCCTGCGCGAGGGGTTGTCGCGGTTCTCGGTTCAGCCGGTCCCGGGTGCGGGTCATTTCATTTTCGAGGAACAGCCCGAAGTCCTCATCAACGCCATCAAATCCCTGCAAAGTGAAGAAGGGAGACTGTCATGCGCTCGCTAGTTACCGGAGGAGCCGGCTTCGTGGGGAGCCACCTTGTCGAAAAATTGCTGGAACGCGGCGATGAAGTTGTTTGCGTCGAAAGACCCGGGGCTCACCGGGGCTGGATCAAGGGGCTGGACGTCGAATTTCATGATTGCGGACTGGGGTTTACCTCATCGTTGAAAGACCTCGTCTGCCAGGCGGATGTGGTGTACCACCTGGCTGCCCTGACCGAAGCGCGGACCCCGGACGATTGTTACGAAGTGAACACCCAGGGAACCGCCAACATCATGATGGCAGCCGCCGGCTGTTCGTGCTCATCCCCGAAAGTCGTGTTCATGTCTTCGCTGGCCGCCGTGGGACCGGCCCCCGAAGGAGGGACCCTGACAGCTGATACGCCGCCGCGCCCCCTGTCCCATTACGGCCGGTCAAAACTTCATGCTGAAGCCGTAATCCACGCCTATGCGGATCGTGTTCCGTCCGTCATCTGCCGGTTTCCCGCGGTGTACGGACCCCGGGACCGGGTGGTCCTGAAATTATTCAGCATGGTGGCCAAGGGGTTCGCCCTGACCATCGGCCCATGGGATCGCGAGGTCAGCGTTGTCCACGCGGCCGATGCGGTGGACGGATTGATCGCGGCGGCCATGACGCCCGGGGCGGTGGGCAGCACCTACAACCTGGCCAATCCCCGTTCCATCACCTGGGGAGAATTCGTCATGGCCATCGGCCATGCCCTGGGGCGCAAGCCCCTGAAGTTCGCGGTGCCCGTAGCGGCCGCCCGTCCCATTGCCCTGGCGGCCGAAGCCGTTGCCTGGCTTGGACACCGGGCCGCGGTCCTGAACCGGGACCGGGTGCGTGAACTCTCCCAGGCGCGTTGGGTTTGCGACCCCGGTTCCGCCATGGCGGAAATCGGGTTCCATCCCCGCTATTCACTGGATACGGGGGTTGCCGAAACCGCCGAATGGCTGAGGAGAAACCAATGGATTTAAAAAATAATAAACCGGGGGTCGAAATTCTCCTGATGGCCTACAACGTGATCCTGGCGGGGGTCTGGGTCATGCGCGCGGGCCAGGAATCGGTGACTCCGTTCATGGTGTTTCTGCACGTCGGTCTGGCCTTTCTACTCCTGGAAATGCCCCGGGTGGGACCCGATACACGGCTTCCCCTGAGAATTCTGGGCCGGATTTACCCTTACCTCATGTGGACCCTGGCCTGGTCGGAGATCGGATGGTTGTACAATCTGACTCTGCCCCTGGTTCATGACGGATCCATCAAGGCCATGGATCTGGCCTTCCTGGGATTCCACCTGAACGAGGTCTTGTCCTCTTTCCTGTCCTGGACCTGGTTGCGGAACATCATGGGTTTGTCCTACCTGTCGTACTATTTGCTGGTCCTCGGCCCCCCTGTGGCATTGGCTCTCGGGAAACGGGAGAAGGACCTCGAATACCACACCTTCGGCCTTATTTCCACCTACCTGGTCTGCTTCCTGATCTATCTGGCCTTACCGGTCCTGGGTCCTCGTGATCTGGCCCATGCGTCAGGTGAAGTTGCCCAGGGTGTGGGTGGCCTGTTCGGGCCGATCATCAACGCCTTCTTCGAAGCTGGCGATTCACTGGGTACGGCCTTTCCCAGTTCCCACTGCGCCGGATCGGTGGCCGCCGCCTTTCTGGTCCGCCGGCATTTCAGCCGGACCACGGGGCTGATCGCCTCGGTCTGGGCCGGGTTCATCGTCGTTTCCACAATCTATACCAACAATCATTACGCCATCGACGCGGTGGCCGGAGTGGCGACCGCGGTCGTGACCCAGAAACTGGTTGCGCAGTACATGTCCCGGCCCGCCGTCGGGAAAGTCGCGGTCACTCTGGATGTTGCCCGCAGGGGTTTGAATCTTTCGGACCGAAATCGGTCACGCAGCAAGGGGGAATTGTCATGAGCAGGATTTTGGTAACCGGAGCCACGGGTTTTGTGGGTGGGCGCCTTGTGCCTCATCTGCTGGCCGCGGGGGAGGATGTCCGGGTATTCGTCCGGGACGCAGGCCGTTTGGAAAAATCGGTGCGGGACCGGGTGGATATCGTGGAAGGAGAGCTGGAAGATCACGAAGCAATGGACAGGGCAGTGTCGGGGTGCGGGCGGGTGCTGCATCTGGCCGCCCTGGCCCAGGCCTATGTGAAGGACCAAAGAGAGTATTACCGGATCAACACCGATTCCGTCGCGGCGATGCTCGAGTCGGCGGCTCGTCATTCGGTTCGGCGGTTCGTCCATGTATCCTCGGTGGCGGCCTTGCCGCCCGAAAAGTACGCGACCGGGTGGGGAATGTCGCGCCGCCCCACCCCATATGCGGAAAGCAAGACGGCTGCTGAAAGCCTGGTTCGAAAATATGTGGCCGACGGCCATGACGCGGTGATTGTCCGGCCCTCCCGCATCTACGGTCCGGGGCCCTGGAACGATGCCAACGGTACGACGAGGCTGATGGCTTTGTACCTCGCGGGACGGTTCCGGTTTCGCCTGGCCGACGGTGATGTGCAGGCCAACTATGTCCACGTCGATGACGTGGTTGCCGGGATCGCGCTGGCAGCTCAAAACGGCCGGCGGGGCGAGGCCTACGCATTGGGTGGGGAAAACGCCTCCCTGGCCGATTACTTCGCTTTGATCTCGGACATTTCCGGCATCAAACGGCGGGTGGTCAGGATTCCTCCACAACTGGTTTTGCCCTTTGCCCATTTTTGCTCGTTGTGGGGATGGTGCGGCGGTTCGGTGAGTATCACCCCCGCCTGGGTGAACAACTTTCTCGAACACCGGCCCATTGACATCTCCACCAGCAGGACTCATCTGGGGTACGAGCCCCGGTCCCTGAAGGTCGGGGTTTCGCAGACTTTGAACTGGCTCATGGGAATCGGGGGAGGTGAGCAGAATGTTTACCGTGCGATCCATCGCTTTCAAAAAAGCGGAGTATGACAGCAGGCCTGCCTGGATCATCCTGGTAGCCATGATCGCCCTGACCCAGTTCTATTACTGGACCCGGGCGGACGTCATCGGTGTCACCGCGGCAAGTCGCACCTGGGTGGAAATGACGAGACAGCCGGTATCCATGCTGTGGCACAACCTGGCTGCCGGATTGATTCTCGGCCTGATTCCCCTGCTGTGCGCGCGGGCATTATGTGGAATGGGATTCCGGGATCTCGGTCTGGGAATCGGCCGATTCAAAACGGGCCTCATCTGGCTGGCGATCGGTATTCCGGTGGCGATCCTGATGGCGAAATTATCATCCTCCCAGCCTGAAATCCGGGCTGTGTACCCGCTGGATCCGGGCTTGACCTCACAGGCGGGTCCCTTTGCCAGGCATGGGGGCCTCCAATTTATCTACTATACCGCGTGGGAGCTCCTGTTTCGTGGGATCCTGCTCTTTGGACTGAAGGAAAAATTCGGTTTCGCCAGCGCCAACATCATCCAGACCGCCTTGTCGGTCGTGGCACATTTCGGCAGGCCCTTTGCCGAAACCGCCTCGGCCATCCCCGCGGGACTTGCCTTCGGCGGGATTGCCCGGCAAACGGGATCCATCTGGTATGTGGTGATCATCCATTGGGTGGTGGGGATGGCTCTGGATTGGTTCATCGTGTCCTGACATTTCCCGGTTCGGAATCGACTGTTGGCAAAAGATCCATCGGCTGGCATTCTGGAGTACCCGTATTTCCGAGCCGGAGGATGGTATGAACGAAGATCGGCTCCCCGAGGGCCGCAGGAAACGTCTGATTGATCATGAGCATAAGCGAAGGCCGCTGCGCAACTGGATCGTGCCGCTGTTGATCGTCCTGGCAATCATCATTTTCCTGCCCCGCCTGCTGGAACTTCTCGAATAAAAAAGGGTGAGGGTTCAAACCCTCACCCCACGCATTCAGTTCTGGCCGAACAATCAGCCCGCGACGAATTCCAGTTCCTTCACTTCGGGAATCAATCCCGCAGTGTGGCCCCGTTGCAACAATTCACGGATGGACGCGCGGCCTCTCTCGCCATAGTCCAGGGTCCAGTCGTTGACGTACATACCCACGAACTCGTCGGCCAGGTCCATGCCCATGTCGCGCGCCCAGCCCAGGGCGTAGTCCAGGGCCGCCTGCCGGTTCTCAAGGCTGTACTTAATGCTTCCGGTCAGGATGTCGCTGATGTCCTTCATCTTGTCGCCATGTTTCTTATGGATGGCGTTGGCGCCCAGCGGCAGGGGCCAGTCTTTCCGGCCGGTGGTTTCCCACCACCACTGTCCCAGGTTGATGCACTCTTCGAGTCCGGCGTCCCGGTAGGTGAGTTGGCCCTCGTGAATGATCAGGCCGGCGGGAAACTCTCCGCTGACGACGCGGGGGATGATCTCGTCGAAGGGTACGTGGACGGCCTCGAATTTGCCGATGGCCAGCTGCAGTTCGAGATAGGCGGAGGTCATCTTGCCGGGGATGGCGATGGTCGTTCCGGCCAGATCCGCCGGAGCGATCTTGTTCTTCGCCACCACCATGGGGCCGTAGCCGAAGCCCATGCTGGCTCCCGCGGGCAGCAGGGCGTATTTGTCGAGAACATAAGCGTAGGCGTGAACGCTGATGGCGGTGATGTCCAGTTCGCCCCGGGTGGCCCGCTCGTTGAGGGTCTGGATGTCTTCCATGACATGGGTAAAGCGGTAGGGTCCGGTATCCATCTTGGCCTTGGCCAGGGCGTAGAACATGAAGGCGTCGTCGGGATCGGGGCTGTGGCCAAGGGTCAGGTCAATGGTTCCGGACATGGATTCTCCTCGTGTCGCCGGGGAGGAGGGAGCTCCCCGGCTCGTAAATAAGGGGTCAGGACCTGCGGCGGCGAACCGCGACAATGATCACGATGATCACAACCCCCATAAAAATCAAGGGTAGCTGCGAACCATCGCCCTTGGCCTCGGCATCCTGTTCGGCGCCGGAGTCATTTGCGGCAGGGGCTTCCTGGGTGAACAGGTCCTCTTCGGGTCCGGCGGCCTGTTCCCCGGAGTTGAGCCTGAGGGTGACCGATTCGCCGCTCTCCAGGGGGAATCCGACGAAGCGGCGGAAGCCCTGGACCTGTTCGCTGTCGTTTTCCTCGATATCGGTCGAACCGACCTCCAGCCATTCGGGGGAGGCCAGAACACTCCAGGAAGTAACGGGCAGATTCGCTCCCACAGGGATTTCCATGCCGTCGGTCCAGGGAACCACGGCTTCGAGGCGGATCTGGTTCTGGCCCGGAGTCAGGGGAACGGACAAGCCGCATTTTTCACCGGAATAGTCCACCTTGATATCAGTGGGGTCGGGCCCGCGGGTATAACTGGCCACGATTTCGGTGGCTCCCCGGGGCAGGGCGATTTCGAAGGTGGAGGGATAGCCGTTGGCCGTCACCTGGGGCTTGGCCAGGTTGGCCACCTGCAACATGTATTCCAGCCGCACGATGGATTCCTGCCGGCGCACCACCAGGTTCAGGCCTGATAAGGAAACGCCTTCCAGCCTGGTGACGGTGTCGAAGACGTGAAGGACCACCGGCCCATCGGCCAGTTCCCGGCCGCGTTTGCTCCACCAGTAGGGAACATTGTCTTTCCAGACGGTGACAATGTATTTGCCTTTGCTGATGATAGGCACTCCGCGGGCCGTAAAGGCGGACCCGTCAGGTTGAAAATCCGCCACGCTGTTCCGGCGGGCGGTGATGTATTCGATAACCATCCGGTCCACGGTTCCGGGTTCCCCGGTGGTGGCGTTGATGATCTCGATGGACAGATCCTGGGGATGCCCCTCCGCTGTCTGGGCCAAGCCGGGCAAAGTGCAGGCAAAAAGAACCAGCCCGGCCACTGTGGCCATGATAGCTGTCCTGCCGAAGCGGTGGCGAATGTTCCCTGTTCTCATCGTTCCCTCCCTGGTCGTCATGCAGGATGCATTCAAGAGTGACGCGCGCTCGACTCGCAACCGCAGTTGGCGGCTTGAGTTCCCGGCGGTCTTCCGGTAGATTTCCCGTGGGGCCCGGTATCCGGCCCCCTGAATAATCGTTCCATCGATTATAGTTATCCTGGTCATTTGATCAACAGCCGGTTGTCATATCCTGAATTTGGCTGAAAGGACCACCATGAAAAGGCTTTGCCAAGGGGTTTCCCGCAAGAAGTGGACCTTTGTCCCGGTATTGTTGGCGATTGCCCTGTCCGCGGCGGGGGCCTGCGCCCAGAACGGGGTGTGGGAAAAGTGGTCGTCCGAGAGTTTCACGCTCGGTGCCCGGGAATCGTTTCAGTTCCATGTGGGCTTTGACGAAATCCAGGTTCGCAGCTGGAAACTGATGGTCGACGGCGGCGATATGAATTGTGATCTGAGTGTTTTGCGGGTCAAGGGGGAGGCCCTGCTCTACTACAAGACCGATCAGCAGCGGCACGAGGTCATCATTCCCTGGGGCAAAGGTGAAGAGGTCATGGTCGTGATCACGGCCCGGAACGAAAAGGGTTCCTTCGCCGTCGATCTGATGGGCCCTCCCCGAGACCAGGTGCACGCAGCCTATAGTTATCATGTCAACCGGGCCCTGGAGGCCTATGGATCCGGCCAGAGGCTCAAGGCCGAAGCGGAATGCGAAGCGGCCATCAGCGAAGACGACGACGACGCGGTGGCCAAGGTGCTGTTGGCGGGTTTTTTCCGCAACCGGGGTTATTATTCGAGGGCTCAATCGCTGGTCGAAGCGGCGCTCAAGGGTGATCTTCCAGTGGACATGCGCAGTCTGGCCGAGGATCTGGAAGCAGAACTTGCGGTGTTGAGGGCTCCGTTGCCTGAAGAAGTCGTTCAGGGAGAGGCGCGGGTGGAAAAGCTGCTTGCCGCCGGCAAGGGGGAATCGGCCCTGAAGGTTTGCGATGACCTCCTGAACGGGGATCATGTTCTGAACGCCCCTTCCAAAAGCCGGTTGCAAATGCTCCGGGGCCAGGCCCTGGACCAACTGGACCGGAACTTCGAATCGGTGGACGCCTTTACCCAGGCACTTCAGTTCGCCCGCAACCGGGACAGGGAGGCGACCATCTATTTCCATATGGGCCGCCTTTATCTGAAGATGGAAAATTTTCAGCAGGCTCAGGGTGCCTATACCATGGCTTTGAAGTACGGTTTACCCAGCGGTCTGGATGTCCAGGCCCGCGAGAATCTCAAGAAAATCGAAAAGCGTCTCGCCCCTTAGGGCCTTGCGCAGCCAAAGGAATACCCGACGTGAAATTTCGTCCCGATTGTTTTCACTTTCGCGGTCACGTACCCTGTCTCCCTCATAAGGAAAAGGGCGTTCACTGCGACGGGTGCGAGGATTTTCGCACACGCGCAGGCAGGATCCTGATCATAAAACTCGGGGCCGCAGGCGATGTGATCCGAACCACTCCCCTGTTGTCTCCCCTGCGCCGGGAATACCCGGACCATCTGGTAACCTGGGTGACCGATTTCCCGGATTTGCTGCCCGCGGTGGTGGATGATCCGGTCAGGCTGGATACCGAAACCCTGGTCTGGCTGCGGCAGACTCCGTTTGATCTGGTGATCAACCTGGACAAGGACAGGCAGGCCTGCGCCCTGGCCCGTGAAATTTCGGCGGACCGCCGTCTGGGATTTTCCCTGGGGGACGATGGGATCTGCCGTCCGGTATCCGAGGGGGTCACGCCTGCCATGGCGGCCGCGTCCGAAGCCAAATTCATGACCGGCCTGTTCGACGACGTGAACCGGGCCTGCACCCTGAGCTATCC
>Ga0164313_10002733_pt1 | contig 15763 bp, 28 predicted proteins | sample GuaBasSedimGuay4_FD_113735 | JGI IMG/M metagenome (GOLD analysis project Ga0164313, IMG submission 113735) | Subseafloor sediment microbial communities from Guaymas Basin, Gulf of California, Mexico - Guay4, Core 4569-4, 0-3 cm | ecosystem: Environmental > Aquatic > Marine > Hydrothermal vents... | reverse complement strand
TGTATTTTCTATAATTTTTGCAGCTTCATTGAACCACGATTTCCCACCATCAGGAAGTTTATTCCAATCATCTTCAGACAGGTCATTTATTGCAGCGACCATAGAATCAAGAAAATCAGAAGTTTGATCAATATTTTTAACACCTGTAATGGATATTAAAGATTCAGCTATTGTAGGCATGTAATTCTCCTTAAGGAATGTATGTTGCTTGCACGCACTTATACCTAAAACTTTTAATCTGTCATAAGATAAAGTTTAACTTTAGATACAAGATTTATTTTAGAAGGGTCGTAGTCTAACATCTTACACAGAAAAGCATTACCTAAAATAGTTGTATCTCTACCAGAAGATGACCAACTACTTGCTGCTAATTCTAATGTTTCTTTAGGTGCATTTAAAAAAAGATTTAAAACTTGTTTTACTTCTTTTGGTGCTTGAGCTAAAACGATTTCAAAGTATCCTGTATTTATACAAGATCCTGACATCCATTCAGAATTTAATAACCAATCATCATTATCTTCCGTAGCAAAATCTCGGAAAGGTTTTTCTAATTTTTTTGTATCTTTATTTGACAAATCAATAAAGTACCTTCCCCAAGCAGTTTTGAACAGACTCATAAAGTGTTTTGCATTTTCCACCTTATGTCCATTTTTTTCTAATCTTCTTATTAGTCTTATATACGTTAATTTTGCTTCTGATACTGAATCATCGAAGTCTAAAGTGTGTTGCACCTTCCAATGATTCCTTCTTAAAAAGTTTTTGACATAGCCTTCGATTGGACCTGAAAAAGGAAATTTTTCAGTGTAAGACATATACTCCCCTCATAAATATTTTTAGATGTTATAGTTGCGGATGTATAGGATTAATATAACATATAATTCCTACAGATGCAATGATTATTTTTATGAATTTCTGCTTATTTTAGTTCTCCTATTTGTTTAATAAATAATTGCACCTGTTTTATAGAAAGGTATCCAAAAACATCGCTTTCACTGTTTCCAAGCAGTTCCCCATCCATTTTCCCTCTTTTATTAAAAGGTGCAATTTCAAATAAACCTTGTTCACCTCCATAGGAATATTTTCCTTGTATAATACTAAGAGAATACCCATTTTTAAAAAAAACTCTTATCCGTTGCATATAACTTTCACTATAATTTTTTACACAATCAATTGTATCGAGATTTACAACATCTCTAAATCCTGAAGAGATTGTATCAGCAACTAAAGATAATTTCTCGTTCATTTTGAACGGCCTCTTGTAAAAAAAAGGAATAGTAAAAATTTTACTAAATCTGCTAAGAAAAAAGTTATCAATACAAAAATAATAATTAAAAGAAAATTGATTTTTGTAGATTCTATTCCTATAAAATAATCAAATATAGGTAAAAAAAGAATAGCTTTTATAAAAGATTCTAATTTAAACACTAGTCTTCAAATCCAAATAACTCATTTGGAGTTGTTTTCAATATTTTGCACAAGTTATTTATTTTTAAAAGACTAGGTGTTGCATTACCTATCTCCCACAAAGAATAAGCTGCTCTAGATACTTTACAAAATTTAGCTACATCTTTTTGTGTAAGATTCAAAGATTTTCTTTTTTCTGAAAGCATCACTCCAAAAGGAGTCCTTTCTGCAATAATACTCATTTCTTGTTTTTTAAAAACATCTGTCATAAAAAATTCCTAATTAGAATTAGCATTCGCCTTCCGTACAAAAACATTGGCAGCACGTAACACATTAGTAGCAAGAACTTTCCCCATCAACTTATTTATTATATCCGGATTTTGTTTTACATCTTTTATTGTAGAAAGTCCTTCAGCATATAACTTCTTAGCACGTACAGCACCTATTCCTGGCAGCGAACACAATTCAACTAAATCGTATCCTATACCATATCGGATTCTCATTGGTAGTGCGTTCCAAAATCCTTCTGGTTTCCATTGTCGTATTCCATCAATCCAAGTAAGAGCTTGAGTAATACGATCAATGTCATTTTGAAGATTTTTGACCATAAATGATTTTTCACCTTGTGACAGTAAATCATAAATGTCAGCAGCAATGACAGATTTTTTTAGTTTCCAATATTTTTCAGGCCAAATGTCAGCCACGTAAGAAGTAAATTCGTCTACTCTAGCTATTTCCGCTTTTGGCACATATCCTAAAGATAAAGAAGGAGTAGTGCCTAATACATAAGCAAGCGCAAGGTCACTGTTCCAAAGATCTTCTTCATTCATTTTGCCAAACATCTTAGACCAATGAAATATATCTTGAGGGAAATAATACAATGTAGCGGACACTCTGCCTAATCTAGTAATTTTATAAGTCCCTTCCTTATTAACTAACATCCCCCATTTTTCTAATTGTATGAATGTTTTTCTTAATAAGCCATCATCAAAATCTAATTGAAGGTTTGCTAAAGTTCTTTCAAACCATGTTTGCATCGATTTCCAATCAAAAATTATATTGTTTTTAATTTCTGCAAGTATATGGAACCCTAAAATTTCTTTACTTAACAAAGTAGACTCGACTTTACGAGGATGTTTAATTGTATTTTGCCATCTATGTACATCATCGCAAATTAAGAAACAATCACCACAAGGGTCGATTCCTAAACGTCCTGCACGTCCTGCCATTTGAATAATGTCAAGTTCATCCACTTCGTTAATACCTCTAGTAACTCCAGTAATTACAACATTTCTAGCAGGTAATGATCTGCCCCAAGCGAGTGTCGAAGTGCTAATTAGTACTCTTAAACCTTTTTCCTTGTCAGCAAAGGATCTTTCGATATTTAGTCTTTCATCTAGTGATAAATCTGCATTATGAAATTTTGTTTCAATTTCTGCACTTCTAAATGATCTTTCGAGCATTCTGCCTGTGTTTTTATCATGTACAAAAACAAGGAATTTTTCTTTTGGTTTTGCCATTACTAATTCTAATGCTTTGGATCTTTTATCGGATTGTATATCGTAATAAGATCCATACGTAGCATGAGTAATAAAATGCCAACTTAATTTTGTAGGTCTCCAATCGGAGTTGATTACTTTTGTTTCTTTTCCATTTAAAGTTGTTAACCATGTTTTAAAATCTTGTACATTAGGCATTGTTGCTGAGAGACAAAGAATACTAGCTTCAGGCACAAGTTTTGCAAAACGCATCAATCCTACTTCTACAGCATGACCTCTGTTTGTACTAATGATGTGAGATTCATCTACAATGACAAGACCTACACCAAACATCCATTCAGATTTTTCTGATTGATAATTTCGGGTCCTGCTGTCAATCATTTCAGATGTTAAACATATTAGGTTAGCTTTGTTTAATTCTTCTGCTCTAGCATTTGTAAGGACATAGTCCCCTGTTAAAATCATTATGTTATATTGGGAGTACCGTTCTCCCCATTCTTCGTATTTTTCTTGTGTAAGAGATTTAAGAGGTGACACATACACAACTTTTTTACCAGTTTGTAATGTATTAGCCATAAACAATTCAGCTGCCACTGTTTTGCCAGAACTAGTTGTTGTTCCTAATACAAGATTAATATCCTTTTCCCAATAACCTTCTTTCATTATTGTCGATTGTATGCGATTAAACTTGGGAAAAGGAAAAATAGCATGGGGATATTCAGTTGTAGATATGTTATCTTCTTCTTTTACAAGTTTGGTACCTTGTGTTGCAGTGACAATTACTTTATTTGTAGTCCTTGCTCTATTCAATACTTTATCCATGTCTTTTTTTGCTCGGATATAAGGATCGATGTTTTGTATAGGAGGATCGATTATGTTTTTTACAAGTTGTTCAATTACGGCAATATGTCTGAAAGGGTACTTAGCTTTTGCTGTGGAAGTATCAGGACATGCTGGCCAACCTGTACAAGCCAAAAATATTGAATTATCACTACGTTTTGTTCTTTTCACTTCATGTGCGCCACATTTTCTACAAAAACTAAGATGCCTTGCAACTTCTTGTGCTTCTTCAAGTCTGTTTTGTATGCGTTCCCATATTGTAGTAGCACCTTCAGTACGATTTACACGTTTGGTACTTGTCACAAATTTTGCAGATTTGACATCAAACAATACAATTCTAATTGCGTCTTTTCCTAAATCCCTAGATTGTTTTGTTTCTTCTGTCAAAGTAGTGTAGATAAAATATTCTAATGCAGGAAGATCTTTGTCAGGCACAACAATAACAAGTTCCTTACCTCTTACCGGAGTTTTATACTCCCATCCGTCTTTTTTAAATTCGGTATCTGCCCATTCAGTGAATTGAGCTTTAGAGACCTTAACGAAAGACATTGTCTTCCTCCTTTTTGTATCCCCGGTTAATGACTTATTCTACAAGTTCTCTTTCTTCATGCTTGCCTGGTATGCAAATAAAGCCATACTCGTTTTGTTTAGCTAAATATTCTGATTCTTTAACTAGAAAATATACTGTAGGATTTTTAACATCTCCGCCTAGAACTGTTTGAATTAAAACAAATTCTTTCGGGACTCGCTCGTGATGGCTCCAAGCTGCGATTTCTATGTAATGATTTCTATTTTTGTGGAAAAAACGTTCTCTATGACGTTCTTCAGAAGAATGTTTAGTAGGTATTACAACTACTGAATTACCTACTATTTCTTCATACACAGACGGAAATTTCCGTCTGTAGTATGCATAAGCTTTTCTTATTTGTTTTTTAGTGAAATAGATAGGAAATTCTATTGGTAAGATATTTGCTTGTATTTTTGGATACCATCCTGATGGTTCTCTCAAAGTTTTTGGAATTTTTGTATTCAGCTCTTTTAAAACGTAAATGTAAAAATCTGTGTTTACTATGTAAAGTGTTATACCTTTCCCTAGTATACGTTTTTCCGATGCATGTCCATATGGAGTGTCAAAAGATGACATAGCGTGCCATTACTCCTTTTATTTGTCACTTATTATATATATATTATATAATTTTTCTTACAATTATACAATTGTATCTAATTACTCTATTAAAGATGTAATGTAATCGTAGTCTCCTTTCTTTTTCATTCTAAAAATTCTGTGATCTCCATATGTTTCCCTAATCACAGACTTGAAATCCACAGAACTTAATGCAAGCTCTATTGCTGGAACAGAAAAACTGAGGCAATCCCATCTTACTAAAGGATCTAACAGATTAAAACATTTTTCTTTATCAGATACATTCCTTACAATAGAAAAAGCACCTGCTTCCAAATCCTTTTCGGTACCTTCGAGTAAAACTTTTTCATCGTCATCCGCACCTATACAATATAGACATTGAACTTTGGTTTTTATAATTTTTAATTCTTTTTCTATTTCTTTTTCTCTTTTCTTAAGCAGGACGAAACGGTTCACTAACCTTCTTTCGTTTTGGATTCTTTTTACTGTTGCATAGTCTCTGGCCATTTTTCCTCCTAGTTTGTTTTTTACAGTGCAGCATACACATGGATTACATGTTTAGACGTTGTGTAAGACGATTTGACAGCGTTTCATATAAAACTAATGTCAGCATACAGCTTAACAAAAAACCATGTTTAAAACGCATTACAGCCTCTTGCTTTATTTAAATAAATCTTCAATACCATTCATTCTACCATTTAATTTATTTAGCATTTCTACAAGATTAAGATTTGTAAGCGCACCTGCTCCTGCTACTTTGCCAAGACTAAATGCTAAATCTAAATCCGGAGTGTTTTGAATTTGTACGAGTAACGTTTCAATTTTTTGTTCCGTAGGTTTGATTGTTGTATCAGGATGTATTTCAGCAGCAAGAAATTCATCAAATATTTCTTCTGCTGTTTCCCATTGATTTTGTTTTAAGCGTCCTTTTAATAATTCTTTTTGTATTACCTGGGAACCTTCAGTTTGAACACGTTTAATTAATTCTTTTTGTTTTTCTTGGTCACCTTTAGTTTTACGGATAATTGTTACGGCATCAGAAGTTTTTACCGTTCCAGCTTGAACAGCTTCTTTTACAGAGTCATCTGCATTTAAGATTGCAAGCCTGTCAGATACATGAGATACACTTTTACCTATTCTTTTTGCAATTTGTTGTGCAGTAAAATTTCCATCTTCTTTCAATTGTTTTAACATCATTGCTTCTTCTAACGGAAGAAATGGTTTGCCATCGTTAGATACAAGCATGTGAACGAGAATGTCTGTTTCAGATTCATTCTCGCTTAGAATTCTTGAAGGTAAAGATGTTATTGGAAAATTGTGACGGAGAGGTATTTTTTTATTCTTGTATCTTTCTTTTACAAGTTTACAAGCTGCAACTCTTCTATGCCCATTTACTAAACTATTGACACCTTCTTTATATTGCACCTTTATAGGTTCTGTAACTCCGTTTGCTTCTATAGAATCCGCTAATTCCTCAAGTTCCCCAAAATCAAATCTTTTGTTTCTGCCATCTTTAATTATTATGTCACCTACATCTAAACGGACTAATACTTCTTTTTCCATACAAAGTAACTCCTATTTTTTGGGTGGCTATTATTGTACACTTTATATATAATGTATAATAAAGTAATTCTTTTAGAGTTACAACTGTTTTAGCATGGCATCTAAAAACTTGACCATAAAAGTATACGTAAAGTCTTCAATGTCAGGATTTTTGCTTTTTCGATTACCTGCTACATTTAAAATTATATTCTTATCTTTAAAGATATAATTCATATAATCAAGTGTATCTTGAATTTTATTTTCTGATGTAATTCCCCACCATTTCTTTTTATACATTTCACAAGCTTTGGTTGTGGCATAAAAACCCGGACTTTTTGTTGACCCAAACCAAAATGTCATATCTGAGACTCTTACATTTCTATAAGTTCTTGGAATGTATAATTCAGATTTACTTTCTGTTAATTGAAATAAGTCTCTTAAATCGAAGTTAGAGCCTTTTTCGGTTTTATATCCAAAAGGTGCAGTACCTCCAGTTTGTATTTTACAAATTTTAGCAGCCACAAGCCCAGATATATCAGCTCCTGTTTGCCCACCAGAAATTACTTTTATAATTTTCACGGATTAATCATCCTTATTTTGTCTGTTCCAACATACACTCCTAATTTAAAGTGGTATCGAAAGTCACTTCTATACACAATTAAAGTTAAAGCATCTGCATGAATCACAGTAGACAAATCAGAAGGTAAAGGTAAAGCATCCGCTTGCCATAATAATTCTAATTCGTCTTTAAGTTTTAAAAATCCTATAATAGTTTGGAACTCCCAATCATAATTTGAATATTGAGCAGTAAAACTAGCAGATTGTATTTTTATAACTTCGTTTACATTGGATCCTACACTAGAATGTATGTCGAATGTAAATTTTATGAAATCTTTTGGAGTGTCTTTGAATCTTTGTTTGTAACAACCTACATACGAAGTTTTTGCATCTTTATATTTAAATTCTATGTGGTCTGCATTTCTTAGAGCAAGAAGTCTGTCTTCTGTAACTATTCCAGTTTTAGGTTCTCTAGCCATAATTTTATATTAATTTCTTGTTTAGCAGTTATACCTAAAGATTGTTAGTTGCAAGCTGACGAAGTAAAACTGAGTAGATTGCAAATGAAGCGAAGCGAATAATATTACGGTAAAAATTTATACTATTTTAGATGTTTTTAGAGATGTTTTTAGAGATGTTAAAATGCAATTTTTAAAAACAACTTTAAAAGTAACTTTAAAAACAACTTTAAAAACAACTTTAAAGGTCGGAAAAATACAACAGAATCAAGGGGTTACGAAGGTTTCACCATAATTATTTGTGCCTGCTACCATAATTATTTGTGCCTGCTACCATAATTATTTGTGCCTGCTACCATAATTATTTGTGCCTGTGTTTTACAGATGTTTTACAGATGTTTTACAGATGTTTTACAGATGTTTTACAGATGTTTAGTTAGGAAAATTATTTTTGTGTAGAAAAAAAGAGTGTGTTTATTTATGGAATGTGCAATGTTAAAACATTAGGTATTACTATTTGGGCATAGGAGTGGAGTACATGTCATTTAGAAAAAAAATCATCAAAAGAGAAGTTTTTAATGGGATTAATTTTTTGGATAAACCTATGTTTTTGCCATCTCGTAATGTAAGAAGTATAGCTGTAGCTAATAAAGAATTTAAAAAGAAATATGAATGTGGGGATAGGTATGTCTTGGCATACTCGGAAAATTTAGGGCATCCTACTCTTTTTGATATCAAAGTTCTTTATACTCTTTTATACACTTATCAACATAATACTAAAGAAAAAAAGATTTATTTAAAACCTTATTCTAGATTTTTACAAAAGATGAGTTATTCGTTAAAGACTTCTAGTAAAACTTTTTATATAAATAGATTAAAAGAGTCATTAAGAAGGTGGAATCATACTTCTTGTTTTTTTAAAGAGTACAGGGTATCAAAAAATGAAGTAATGAATTTGACTGTAAATGCAATAATAGCATATGAATATACAAATGAGAAAAATCACATTCTTGAATTAGATCCTATTTTTGCAGAAGCGTCTTGTAATTCTTATTCTCGAAAATTTGATTTGGATAGGATATTAGGTTTTAAATCAGGATTAACATTTCGATGCTATGAAGTGATATGCAAAATGGAACATACATTAAAAAATAAAGGCGAGTGGCCGATTTATTTGAAAGATTTTTATGACAGAACTGGTTTGACTCATACATTTAAGATTTCAGGGAATGCTACAAATTCAAGATCACTTTTGAAAAAAGCTTTAAATGAAGTTGTTGAGGAATTGAAAGATGAAGGAGTTTTTAAATTATCATGGAAATTTGAAGAAAGTAGAAAAGGTACTCTTATAAAATTTATTAATAAAGATTATGAAGATTCTGTAATTTTTTTAGAAGACCACGAAAAAGGATTAGGTATAAAAAATATAATTGATGCATATTTAGGAGATGTTCAGGATAAAGTTTTAGTAGATGCAAATTCAATGAGGTGGACTTATAAAAAAGGGAATTGTATTTTTATAGAGGTAGGTAAAATTAAAATAGGGATGGTTAAAAATGCTGATTTTATTGATTTTAAAATGTTGTTAAAGAGGTCAATGTTTTTAGCAGAAGAGGAAGTTTATAAAGAACATAAGGTATGTATAGATATTAATTTTATTGAAAATTTAAATCTTCAAGTTGTTATCTGAGGATCTTTTTATGATTATAAGTTAGGAAGTCACCTTTTAAAGATGATTTATTAAAAAATGACTCCTTTAAGTTATCTCACATTAACCCATTTTATACAAGTTTGGAGCAAGTGATCGTAATCCCCTGATTGAGCTTCTTTTTTAAATTTGTCAATTTCTTCTCTAGGTACTTTTGCTCGTTGCATTGCTTTTTGGACTCTTCCTATAATAACGAAGGCGTTTCCGTCCTGACCTACTAATTCTACTTCAATTTTAGGGTATTTTATATAGTCTGACATTGTGTTGGTTGTCCTGTTAGTTGCAAGAAGTATTTTTCTGAGTGTGCAGGGTTGCAGAAATTAAATCCTTTATCTGCTAATTGTTGTAAGATAAATTTCCCACAAAGTTTGCATTTAGGTTTTTGGATTAGTTTTGGTTGTTCAGGTAGTATGTCTCCGTCTTGTTGTGCTGCTTTAAGAATTAGCCAATTTATAAAAATTTCAATTGGTGTGGATAAAATATTAGACTGATTAGCTCCTAATTTACCCATGTCTGTTATAAAATGTTCTAATAGATCAGATGCATTGATGTATTTATTAAATTCTCTAATTCGATTACCTTTGTAAGTAACTTTGGCATCTTGATCTAAAATTATGTAATTTAAATCATTATCTATTTCTATAATTGTTCCATCCTTCATTAAGATTTTCATCTTTTTGTCAGGATGCAAAATTTCAGGTATTACTTCTATGCCTATTAGATTTTCATTAGAATACCATACTCCTGAAATATTAGAACCTGAGGTACTGATTACATGTACAGAAGAGGCTATAGTAGAAGTTGTACTGATAAAGTTAGATGGGGAAGAAGTACTCGTAATATATGAGTATCCAGCTGTCATATTTATCCCGGATTAAGCCAACGTTCTCTTAAAAAATGAGAAGCAGATGAAGTTTGTATTTTCTTAGATTCGTGACTCCATATTTTTTGAGTTTTTACTTCCATAGTAGTGTTCCATTTACTATCCCATCTGTCACTTGTGATTACACCATTTTGTATTACCCTAAAATGTTCATGTCCACAATGAGGACATACAATTATATGATTTCCATCAATTTGGAAATCAATTTTAGCTATGAACATTTTACTGCAAGCATGGCAATGTACATCTGTACGAGTGGTGTCAGATACATGGTCGTGTATATCGTAGTTAAAATTTTGGCCATATAGTTCTAAAGATTTTGCTACTTTTTGAGCAGCATTAAGTTGGTCATGTGCAGATGCATAGCGTATCCCATCCTTCGCGCCTTGTTTAATAATTCTATCCCAAGGAAAAGGAGTTTTGTCATGCCAAGTCCATTTGACAGAATCTTTAATTCCTTTTTTCCAGCTAAAATGTGCTTTAAATCCTTGTTCAGGCATAGCATCTCTAAATTCAGTAATAGGGTCTGTAGCCACATCAAAAATGGAGTAAATAACTCTTCCACCTTCTGTAGAGTCTACAAAAATTAAGGAGCTGTCAGTGTGCTCTGCCCAACATCCCATAGTAAGTACATCATTATGGATTGCGTTTGCACCAGGTACATCATTTGTTGACATTTTAGTTCTCCATAGTTCATACATTGATTGTAAATCTTCTGCACGTTCTTTTAATAACCGTTGGAATAATGCAATTTCACGGCTTTTTGAATCGTTCATTATTTGAAGAGTGCGTAGTTCCTGTTTAAGAACAAAATTTACTTGAGCAGTATTTATGTAATCAGGTGCCATCAAAAGACTTCTTTTTTATATGAATAATTACATTAGGTAATATGCCGAATTGCCCAATTCTTTTGATTTCATAAAAAGTGTCACCTTCCCAAATTTCTACATCTGGGTCTGTATCTGCGGCATAGACACTTGCTTGATCTATTATCTTTTTAAGTTCATTAAGTTTCAAAACATACAACTCATTGGATTTTTCTTTCCTTCTGTTTTACGGGCAGCATTTACAGATTGTGTAAATTTATCTATTTTTTCAAAAGATATTCCAATATTACTAGCTTTTGATACAAAAGCACCGAATGAAATTGCCCATACATCTGAAGAAAGTACGTTACGACTTAAAGCTTCTAGTAACAGTTCCATCAATAACAAAAGCTCTGCCTGAGAGAAGGATATTTCGTTGTCTGGCTTCGTTAAAGAGAGACATGCAGCATCCTGTTCCGAAAGCAGGGGAGAATTCATTCCCAAGTTGTTTTTTAATGTAGTCATATTTTGCACATTCGTAAATTGTGAATTTATCAGTTGCTTCTTCTATTTCTAAGTAGTTACATTTATGAGCTAAAGGATCCCATTCACCATAAGGACACGTAGAAGTTTTACAACAAAGACCTGATCTTGCACATGCATCTGTTTGCAAGGGATTAGGTAAGTTATTCATTTTTTATGCGAGTCCAATATTTTTTATTCAACCTGGATTTAGTTGTTTTAGAAACAACTCCTGTCCTTTCTCCTGCTCTAGGAGTATATTTATCAGGTTTAGGTTTGTAATTGCGAGAAATTGCTTTTCTTGTTGTACGTTCTACAGAACGTGTTTCTGAAGCTCCGCTTTGTTCTAGGAGTAAAGAAAATGAGCAAAGTGCAATAGTGCCGCTCGCAAGAATCATATTCTTTAAAAGTTTTTTCTGCATATATAAATTCACATATTGTGCGTGCTTATATATAATATATAGTATACCTTTAAAAAATACAACAGGAATACTAATTTAAGAAAGTTTCTAATTCCTCTTTAAAATCTTTAGTGATTAGATCGAGGGCTTGTTGTTCTGAGAAAATGTTTTTATGGAAAATTGCTGCTAAGACTTCAAAAGTTAATTCTTCATCTTCTACTCTATCTTTATAAAAGAAGTCCTTGATTATATCTTGTAAAGTTTGTTCTATTAAAGTTTTAGCTTCTTCATCAGATAGTTGTTTTATAATTATAGGCATAATTAGTTTATAATCTTTAAGGTAGCGTATTCTTCACCTAGTACAGAGATCATCGCATCTGTACATTTCTGGCACAGAGACATTGATCCTATAATTCCGTCTTTCCCAGGTTCCGTTTCTGTTGCGATGTAGATAGGTGCATTGTTGCACCTTACGTATGCAGGGACACCTCCTAAGGTAAATGCATTTGCGCCGTTATGTTGTTCAGCTTGGCATTGTTTTATATCAATTGGAGTTAGTTCCATTAGTAAGATCTTTTGTTGTTGAGGTGTTCTTCCATTACATCAAAGAGACTTTTAGATTCAATTTGAGTAGGATTCCCTGTGTAGTTGTCAATTACCTTGACGAAAGCCACCATGCATTTTCGTCTTTCTCCATTTAAGTTTTCTAATGCCCATTCATCATAAATTGCAGAGTGTTTAGCATCTTGAAGAATGTTTTCAATGTAATTGGAGTTTCTAGGTACTCCTAATTCCATTGCAATTAATCCTAGAACTTGAGCACCTATATTTCCATATGGAGTGACGAGACAAGTAAGTTGTTTTGCATGTTCTATAAAAGCATTTTTTCTTATCAGTAAAGGAACATCCTCATAAGGACCTTTAATACCTAGGTCGTTGTAGATTGTACCTTCTACATCAAGCGGAGTGTCCCCGCCCATTACTGTTTCTGACCACCATCCCATTGTTTTTGTTTCCTGTGTACGGTGTTTTATGTTATATATAATATAGCATACATTATAAGATGTATGTTAGGAAATAAAAATGTTAAGTTTGGTAGGGGTAGCCGGATTCGAACCGGCACGGCCATTACAGCCGAGGGATTTTCGTCACACTACGATTTTGATCGCCATCTTTCGATGTTTGTGCGCTGGACTATACCTTCATCTGTTCTAGATGCTTCCCGTCTAGTCTCTACACCTTCCTGAATTTTCAGGCTTGGCTCGGCATTGCCATTGGCAAAGGTTTCACCGAATTTGAGAAGATTCATACCAAGCGTCCCCGCTTGTATGCTCTGTCCATATTTACCACTGCATTTCCTAGAACAAAAAGGGCCAGGACGATTTTGTGTCCGTTTAGCTCTTCTATGAAACTGATGTTTCTTTGTCATAAGAAATAATTTATGGCACCAAAAGCATTTTGTTAGTTTATCTTCAAATACTTTTGGCGGGTTATGTAAACGTTGATGTTTTCCAAGTTTTACTATTTCTAAATTTGAAATTTCATCATTTGAAAAATCTCCATCTTTATGATGGATTTGCTCGTTTACATTGAGATATCTACCAATTGATGTCTCAACAAGATATTTTGGGTAAGATACGCTTGTTTTTTGATGGCAATCTTTTTTTGATACCAAAACAATGCGTTTCCTTTTATCCTTATTTACATAAGGTCCATATATCCTGTAATCCGAATACATTATTCTTAAAGTCCCTTGTGTCTACCAGATTTCACCATACCCCCGTATGATCTACATTTCAGGTGCGTTAGGTTGCGGACCACCTACCTTATTAAAAATAGGAAATTTTATTTTTTCTTGTTTGACAAGGCGCAACCTTGTCTCATCAAACCATTCCCAATCTTTTACGTCTCCTTCTTTTCCAAGAAGTTGAGCACTTAATCCATAATGGATACAACCTGTGCTGTATTGTGTGATACCTAAAACAATTCCAACGAATCCAGATACTACATCTTTAAGTTCAGCCCCTATATCGTACTTTGTTGCGATGTGCATTTTCTTCTCCTTTCTGTTTTAAACAATTGGGAGGCGTAGTTGGATTTGAACCAACGTAAACAGGTTCAAAACCTGTGGTCTGAGACCACTCGACTATACGCCTGAAATTTGGAGCCGGTAGTAGGAATCAAACCCACATAAAATCCGTACAAAAGATTTGTTCTATCATTTAAACTATACCGGCTTTACAAAATATTTGTTAGGATTAAAACTAGGAACATTTCCATAACGTCCTCTTTTTGTGTAAATGTATCCAGCTTTGATATTGCTTTTAATTCCGTCAACTATAACATCACAATATTTGTCGCCGTCATAATTAAGCGGGAATATTTTACGAATTGGTGCAAGTTTTTCTGGAGTGTCTCCCAATTCTGTAAATGGATAATCTGTGTATAGAATTTGCATTTATAAGGTTTTAAGTTTAAGATTTTGAATCGGCATCTTTAGCTTCCTGTAAATGTCGGCAATGTTTTCTGAAATGAAATCCAGGGCATGTGCAGTTAATTGGCATGGCATTTTCAAAGGTTATAGTATATGTGGTTCCTGTAGAACCTTTAACTTTGATTTTGGATTGTTTTAAATTTTCTGTTTTAAATTTTCTAGTGAATACGGAGCTGCCTCTTTTTAGTTTGGCAACATTTACCATGTAAAGTGTACGTTCTGAAATACCTCTATAAGGAGTTTTGTTTTCTATTCTAAAAGTATTTGGAGCATCCCATTTGGCAGGTTCAAGTACTTTAACATCTTTATATGTGTGGAAAGAGTAACCTTCTTGCCCAATGACGTAAGAGTACCTTCTAAGAGTTACAGTTATGATTTCTCCAGGTTGAGGTATATTGGAACGGAAGTCTGTCATAATGCACTTCTCGAATATTGTGCTATTTATATTATATAAAACTATACTGTTATTCTTATAATATTACAAAAGTATCTTTATTGTTAGTTCTGAGGTTTCTTAATAGAATTCCAAGAAGATTCATATTCTCATAGTTTTGTAAAGTTAGATGTTTCATTTGTGGTAATACTTCGTTGTAAAACATTGCTGCTCTATTAATACATTCTTGTGTGTCTAGTTGTACGGACACCTTTATAGAGGTTTTTGATAAGTCTTTGCATAGTTCATCTTTTAGGGGCCTGCCTTCCTCGTCCAATTCTTGAGGCCAGAATTGAGGTAATATACAGTCAGTGTATTCTCCTTCTTTTGCTAGGTATGTATAGTTTGAGCAAAAGTCTCCTTTAGGTACGACAATTTCAAGTGCAAAATGTATTGTGTCCATTACGGCTCCTAATTGTTTTAAGACGGTTTAAGCATGATTTTTGTATTAGTTGTACAGTGCTATTAGTTAGTAGTTGATAATACGGCACAGCACATTACAGCGTGGCTAACCTTTATATTCTTTAGTGTTTTTTGTTGTTGTTGTTAAACATGTTGTCCTACACAAGTGCTAGAGGAGGTAGTTCGCAGAATTCGTTAGAGTTTGCTTTTCTCCAAAGATGTAAAACCTTAGGATTTCTATTAATATATTTAGATTTAGGAGGATGGTATTGGACAACTAAATCTTCATCGTTCCAAAAGAATTTTTTAATCGTACACATTTCATTCCATGTAGGGCATCTTTTTTCTTTTGCTAGGGAAATGCTTACGTGTTCCCAGCCTTCCCCATCACTTGCGATAATATAGAAAATAAAAGAAATATTAATTTTTAATTCAAAGGCTCCGTTATTGCCATAAGAAGAATGACTTCTCATTGGTCCTTTTGTAATTCTTAAATGTTCAGGTACATGAAACATGTAATTTCCTATAATAGGGGGGACTGATGATAAGATTGGTTACTTATCGAGTGGAGGCCAGCAAGTACTTGGCTATGTATCGCGTATACATCCGCATCAGTCAAAAATGTTAATCTCCTACATCATTTACATCTAATTGGCCGCTTAACTTGCG
>Ga0164313_10002732_pt1 | contig 15763 bp, 10 predicted proteins | sample GuaBasSedimGuay4_FD_113735 | JGI IMG/M metagenome (GOLD analysis project Ga0164313, IMG submission 113735) | Subseafloor sediment microbial communities from Guaymas Basin, Gulf of California, Mexico - Guay4, Core 4569-4, 0-3 cm | ecosystem: Environmental > Aquatic > Marine > Hydrothermal vents... | reverse complement strand
CGAAGAAATGGGATGGCTCAAAATGAAATCCTTGTGGTTTCCTTGTGTCCCTTGTGCTCCTTGTGGTTCAAATCCGACTTCCAATGGTAGGCGCCGCCCGGTGGCGTGGCGATGCCCAGGATGAACATTGAAGGTTAATGCAAACGGCTCGGCAGAAAGAAGGGTTGGGTTGCGGGCGTAGCCAGCGGTGTGTCTTAGCGCCTCCGCGTTGAATTGCGATGCTACGCTCTGAGCCATGGAACTGAGTGTTTTTGACATCTTCAAGATCGGCATCGGGCCTTCTTCTTCGCACACCGTCGGGCCCATGCGGGCGGCCGGTTTCCTGCTCGTCAAGCTCGACAACCACGGGCTCTTCGATCAGGTACAACGAATCCAGTGCGAGCTCTTTGGTTCGCTCGCAGCCACCGGCCGCGGTCACCACACCGACCGGGCGGTGATCTGGGGACTGCTCGGCGAAAAACCTGAGACCATCGAGCCCGACAACCAGGAGCCGCTCTACGAGAGTGTGGTCGGCTCGGGAGAGCTGAGTCTGGGAGGACGACGAACGATCGAGTTCATGCCCGATCGCGACATCATCTTCAAAGCCGCCGAACAGCTCCCGCACCACCCCAATGGGATGCGGTTCACTGTCTTTGACGCGATCGGCAATACGATCTTCGTCAAACAGTTCTACTCTATCGGCGGTGGCTTCGTGGTTGGTGACAAGACCGCCGAGAACGATCAACTCATTAAGGCGCCGGTGAAGGTCGAGTACCCGTACTCCTCCTGTGACGAGCTACTTGAGATCGCCCGAGATACCGGCAAGAGCTTCGCCGAGATCATCCTGGCCAACGAGCGCGCATGGCGTTCAGCCGATGAGATCGAAGCCGGACTCGAGACGATTCAAGCAACCATGAACGCCTGCATCGAGCGCGGGTGCCGAGCTGAAGGCGTGCTTCCGGGGGCCATGGGGATTGAACGCCGTGCCCCGGCCCTCCATCGAGCACTGACAACAGAGAATGAGCAGGCCTTTGGCGACCCCCTAGGAGCCATGGACTGGATCGTGCTCTACGCCCTCGCCGTCAACGAGGAGAACGCGGCCGGAGGCCGCGTCGTCACCGCGCCGACCAACGGCGCTGCCGGGATCGTCCCCGCGTGCCTCCGTTTCCTCGAACGGATCATCAAACGGCCCCCACCGACTGCCGCCCGGGATTATCTCCTCACCGCCGGGGCCATCGGCGCACTCTATGCGACCAACGCGTCGATCTCGGGCGCCGAGGTCGGGTGCCAAGGTGAGGTCGGAGTCGCGTGCTCCATGGCCGCCGGAGGATTGGTCCAGGCTGCCGGGGGCACGCCCCGCCAGATCGAGAATGCCGCCGAGATCGGGATGGAGCACAACCTGGGTCTCACCTGCGATCCCATCGGCGGACTGGTCCAGATTCCGTGCATCGAGCGAAACGCCATGGCGGCGGTCAAGGCCGTCAACGCCGCACGGATGGCGCTCCGCGATGAGGGCGCGCGGCACGTATCCCTCGATCAGGTCATCGCCACCATGCGTGAAACCGGCCTCGACATGCAGTCCAAGTACAAGGAGACGTCAACCGGCGGGCTGGCCATCAACGTCACCGAGTGCTGACCGACACGCGGTAGCGAACGAAATCGCACCTTCATGTCACCTTGAGCGAGTGAGTCCGCGAACGAGTCGAAAGGTCCCCACAAGGTCAGAGGCGCGCCTCTCGCAAAGAACCACCTCTCTTAGTCGGGGGATTCTTCGACTCGGCCGTCGGACGGCCTCGCTCAGAATGACACGAAGGCGTATTCACGCACCTCGAGAGAACGCGTTGATCACCTCCACCGGGCGTGCCGGGTACGCTTTTGTGCCAGAGAGGCTATCCAGCTCCGCAGTACCTCCCGCACAAAGGCGCTACCGGGCTCCCTCGGGGAGCGCGATCCGGGACGGCTCTTCCGGCTACGAGGCAGGCCGCCGGCGCTCCATCGGTGGGGTCGCAGCCGTCTCCGCTTCCCACGCGCGACCACGCCGATGGTGCGACGCTGGGGCGCCTCCGCCCACTCTGGCGGTGCGACCCAGAAGGCCGGTGTCGACAGAATCAGCTGCAGTGGCAGTTGCGGTGGCGGGAAGTTCCGACCATTCTCGTAATATCAATTGAGTCTAAGTATCAATATGCTAGGCTTGGGCTACACAACGGTTCAGCAAGGAGAGAACCAATGGCGAAGTACGACAACATTCTCGGGGCAGTCGGCCGCACCCCCGTGATCCGGATCAACAAGATGGCCCCCGAAGGGGTCACGCTCTACGCCAAAGTCGAGTCCTTCAACCCCATGGGATCAGTCAAGGACCGGCTCGCCCTCGGGATCATCGAGGACGCCGAAAAGAGCGGTCAATTGCAGCCTGGCCAGACGGTCATCGAGGCGACCAGCGGCAACACCGGCATCGGACTCGCCATGGTCTGCGCCCAGAAGGGCTACCCCCTGGTGGTCACTATGGCCGAGAACTTCTCGATCGAGCGGCGCAAGATGATGCGCTTCCTCGGCGCCAAGGTGGTGCTGACTCCCGCATCGGAGAAGGGCACCGGGATGCTCAAGAAGGCCGAGGAACTCGCCGAGGCGCACGGCTGGTTCCTCTGTCGGCAGTTCGAGAACGAAGCCAACGCCAACGTTCACTCGGCGACGACCGCCCAGGAGATTCTCGCGGATTTCGAGAATGAGCGCCTGGACTACTTCGTCACCGGGTTCGGCACCGGCGGCACCCTCAAAGGCATCTCGCGGGTGCTTAAGGCCGAACGAGAGGACACCAAGATCGTGGTCTGCGAGCCCGACAACTCGGTGATGTTGGGCAGCGGAATCGCCCAGGCGCGCAACACCGACGGTTCCATCGCAGAGAGTCACCCGGGCTTCCGCGCTCACCTCATGCAGGGCTGGAGCCCGGACTTCATCCCAAAGCTGGCCGAAGACGTGATGAGTCTCGAGCTGGTCGACGACTTCGTTCCCATCCCGGGCAACGCCGCCATCGAGTGCTCACAGCGACTGGCTCGCGAGGAAGGAATCTTCGTCGGGATCTCCGCCGGCGCCACCCTGGCCGGCGCCCTCGAGGTCTGCAAGACCGCCCCCGTTGGTTCCACCGTTCTCTGCATGCTCCCCGACACCGGCGAGCGCTACCTGACCACCCCGCTCTTCTTCGACGTCGCCGAAGACATGACCGATGATGAGACTTTGATCTCGAAGTCCACCCCGAGCTTCCGTTTCGACGCGCCCTCGGCGACGCCCCCGGTCGAGCTAGAACCCCCACGGGTGACCCCCGCAGCCGAGGCCTTCCTCGACGAGGTTCTCGATAACTCCGACGAGCCCGTTGTGATGTTTGCCTTCGAGTGGTGCGAGTTCTGCTGGTCGGTGCGCAAGATGTTCGCCGCCTGCGACATCCCCTACCGATCGATTGATCTCGACTCGGCTGCCTTTCAAAAAGACGACTGGGGAGGTCAGATCCGCGCAGCGCTCGACGCCCGCTTCGACACCAAGACGATCCCACAGATCTTTGTCGGCGGCCGACACATCGGCGGCGCCACCGAGACCTTCGACGCCTTCAATGAGGGCGGGTTGCAGGCTATTTTGTCCTCGAGCTCGGTCATCTATAACCGCGAGACGAGCGTCGACCCCTACTCGCTGCTGCCGACCTGGCTCCACCCGAGGTAATGAACCGAAAGTCTCGGCCGTTGATCTCTATCAATTCACTGAAATCTAAGCTTAACTCCCGGGAGACAGTTTGAGGAAGAAGACCCGCACGGCGATATCGCCCTTGCCGGGACCCGTGAGGGCATAGCCGAATTCGAAGTTCATAATGAGCTGCCAGGGCAAGGTCAGCGTGCCGCCGATCCCGATCCCGGCGAGAAGCTCCTGGTCGAGACCTGTCACTCTGTTGGTTGCCCACATCGCATCGGCCTTTGCCGTCAACCGAATGAGGTCGAGGTAGTTGACACCACCAGAGAGGTGACCGCCAACGGCTTTCTCGGCCCGCACCAGACCGCTCGGGTAACCTGCCACCGAAGCACCCCCGAAGAGACCGAAATCATAGCCGGAGAACCGGTCGGTGTCGGCGCTGTCGAGATACTCGAGCGCGAGGTTGATCTTTCGGAAGTCCTTCAACCACCATGACTTGGCGACATTGAACTGCCACCGCTGATAGTCCTTCTGATCCGGAGAGTACTCGGTGTTGTCGGGCAAGCCCCAAAACTCCCAGTTCGAACGCTGGTGGTGACTGCCCGCGACGGCGACACTGTAGCCCGATCGGTTGTAGTCGATCTTTACCTTGGCGATGTGGGTGAAGGTGCTCTGCGGTAAAACGAAATCGGCGGCGGTGTTGTCGGATTTGTCAAATTCCTGGTAGTTGAGGCGATACTTGAGGTTGAAGGAAAAGAACTTGGCAAAGGGGTGGCCGGCAAAAAGGTTAAAGGTGCCGGATCGTTGTCTGATCTCCTCTTCGGGGACCACCACACCGTCACGGTAGAGTTCGTCGCGTGCCTTGAAGAACACCCCGTTGAAGTTGGCCCCGGCATTCCATCGGCTGCCGAGGAAGTCAGGGTCAGCAATGTTGGCCGACAGAAATGCCCCGGCGAAGAAGACGTTGAGCTGGGCCCCCGAATCCTTGAAGTCAAGGTCGACGTAGTCGACTCCCACCAGCGGCAGCGGGTAGTCGACCGACGCATCCCAGAAGACGCCACCAACCAGGAAAAGCCGGCTCGAGTCGAACCCGGTCTCGATCACCCGTTTGCCCGATTTGTCCTTACGCAGGTAGCGGAGACCGTCCTCGGTGTCACGGAGTATGGTTGCGTCGGAAGCCAGCGCAGCCTCGCGCTTGTCGTCAAAGTCCTCGCCGTTGATTCGAATCTCGGTCAGCCGGGTGTCGATCTCCACCGGCACGGTTACGTTCAGGATGGAAAAGACCTGCTGACCGGAGATTCTCAAAGGAAGAATATAGCTCTCGCTGGACCAGGGCGCCGGCCTGCCCAACTCGTCGAGAGGGCTGAAGAAGAAGGTCTCCTCGTTGGAGAGCACATCACCCTCGAGACCGACCTGAACGGCCCGGGTTCGAACGCGGGCGTAGACCTCCCTATCCACCCACACCGTGCCTTGGAAGAGGCTGCGACCGGGCGCCACAGTGAGAGGTTTGAAGTCGATCACCCAGCAATCGCGGCCGTCGATGACGGCGGTCCCGCGAAGACGGTGTTGGTAGTCCTTGGCGAGGTGGATCTCGGTCGGCAGTGAGGCCACCTTTTCGGGCTGGATCAGCGGCAACTTGGGCAGCTTCTTGGAGCGCCACTTGACTCCACCAACGTAGAAGTCAGACCACACCCAGTCGAAGACACCCGAGCGGTAGAAGTACTCGCCGACATACGTGACCTCCATAGAGCCCTGCTGGCTCTGGAACCGCATGTGGAAGTTTCGCTTCGCCTGGAAGTGACGGAGACGGCGATCCTGGTCGTCCTCAAAGGCCTGCAGCCGGCGAAGGATCTCCCCCACCGGCATCTGTCGCCCGCCGCCGATCTCGATCTCCTCATCGAAGCCCTCGAGTTCGGCGGCGCTCGGCCGCTCGAGTCTGAGCAGCACCACGTCGGGCGCATCATCGACCACGACGACGAACTCACCACCGAAGCGGATCCCTGTCACCGAACGAGCCTCACCGGTCTTCAAGTCCACCAGTTCGGGAGAACGCAACAGATCGTCGGCGAAGACCAACCGCAATCGCCGCTCACCCGCCTTCTTCTTCGCCACTACCCGCAGACCGAGGTCTTCGCGGACAAAGGTCCACGCTCCACCACCACCGGAGGGATCCGAAATGGGGTCGTGGACCAGGCCGCCGCTCAGCTCCCGCGCCGCCACTTTCAGCGACCTCAGACCAAGGGTTATTCCAAGATCAGCCTCGACGAAGATCATGGCGGCCCCCGCCGCGGCCCAAGCAGCAACCTCGCCCATGGGCGGCAACGTCGGATCCGGCCAGGCTACGGCATCCACCACCACAGGTTTGCCCGGGTCGAACACCGCCAAAACATCCATGGCCGATGTCGCTTCTTCTCCGGGGGCCAGCACCAGGGCATCGAGATACGCGGCCACTTCTTCTGCGTAAAGCTCCTCGAGCAGGGCTGGATCGGAGGGCAACGGACCGGCCGCAAAACCGGCCCCCGCCGCCGCACCGGTGACCACCACCGCCGCCCGCTTGTAGAGGTAGGCATGGTCTTTGGCGGTTGTCGCACCGCTCTCGGGATTCCACTGAGCCTGAACATAAATGTTGTCACCTGTCGTTTGAACGATGGCCGCCAGCGCCGCGAGCTCGCCCTCCAACCGGTCGAGGTTACCGATGAGCGGTGCCGGAGATGTGAAGACCACCCGCACCCATGGTTGGGCGCCGGTGTTACGGATCGCGTCGACGGAGCCCATATCGGCACTGCCGTCGAGCGGCACCGTCCAGCTGACGAAGAAGAGCTCTCCTTCGTCGAACGGTGGTTCGGCTACGAGGCTGTCGAGGACGGCTTTCGGGTCATCAACCTTGACACCGATGGTGAGCTTCCCGGCGAGGTCGGACGCATCAACGAGGCCGGCAGCTGAGATTACGATGATGGCAAGCACTGCCTTGAGCTGAATTGGTTTCACAGTTTCCCTGCGCCTCGAAGGTGGATCGCTTGAAGTGACCCCCATGGCTCAATCTCATTTTGGCGGCATTCATTCCAACGCACGGCATCTAACCCGCATTTCTCACCAGCTAAATACGAACGATCGCGCGGCAGGTTAAAGGGGTCGAAGTTTCAGAAACGTGCGCGGGGTCACATTCGATCCATCAGGCATACGGCCTGATCTCTCAATCGTCCCGTTTCATCGAATGAAACCGCTGCCACCGTTCGTGATTGAGGCCACGGTACCGTCGAAGAGATCCTCCGGCAGATATTCCAAAAGCTCCAGCCTCCCCATTCGCATCCTGAGGTTGAATGTCGTCTGCAAAGACTAGCACCGTCAAGGAAGGAAGTCCGACGAAGCAACCAGCCGCCCTGGCGGCAAAACCCGGTGAGAAGAGCGGGCTAAGAGCCTGTAGGGCATAGATGGATGGTGGAGGTCGGAGGGTCGTTTGAGGCCATTTCCCGGCGGATTCGCCGGTTCATACTGGTGGTATGGGCCAAGAATCCGCCGGGAAATGGTCCAAACGACACCCGAGACACGCCGTGCATCTATGCCCTACAGGCTCCTAGGTCCTTGTGAGCCTTCCAGCATCCTGATACCTTTTCTGACGACCACGCTTGGAGGTCGCATGCCGAAGTATTTCGCAAACGCTCTTTTCCTGACAGTCATGGCAATCGTCATCGCGGCCGTCTGTCAGCAGGCGTCCGCGCAGGGGGAACCTTTGCGCGGCACCGTGATCAACAAGGCAGAGAAACCCCTCGACGGAGTGATGGTCGTTCTGCGTGCGCCGGACAGCACCGATGTCGTCGAAGAACATATCACCGATGACGAGGGGTCATTCAGCATCTCCATGGAACGCCTGAGACCAGGGTATGAGATCCACTTTCACCATGACGGCTATGAGGACGTGATCGTGCCCATCAACCCACAACAGCTCGTGGTTTCCAAGATCAGGGTGATCATGCTGCGAACCCGCAGCGAACCGAACAAATCACCGATGCCCACACAACCTCGCCCGGCGAAACCAACACCGGTACATTCGCTTCAGTCAGCGGATCAACGGCGACGAGCTATCGTCCTGTACAACGAGGGAGTCGAGCTATTCAAGGAGGACGAACCCGAGAAGAAAAAGGCCGCAGAATTGATGATCCGTCAGGCGGCATCCATGGATCCGGGCTTTGTCGAACCCCTCCGATTTCTCTCTAGATTGGCGATGCAGAAACGGAACTGGGCCGAAGCCTCGCGCTACGCGGAAGCGTTGATCCGGATCGACCCGATGGATGAAGAAGCCATCCGCGACCAGTACGCCAGCCTCATTATCATGCAACATTTCAAACGGGTCGGTGAGGCGGCAAAACGACTCATCTCGTTTGATCCTGAAAAGATCGCATACGTCGAACAGCACGCCCAGGAGTATTTCAAGAACGGAAATTTCGTCATGGCGCGCGCCCTCTATCAGGCTCTCACCGAGGTTGCTCCCGACGCACCAAACGCCTATCTCAACCTGGGCATTTGCTGCTCGTCGCTTGACGATCCCGAGGGCACCAGGGCGGCATTTGAGGCATTTCTCGAGTACGCTCCCGAGGACAACCCCGATCGCGAGTATGTCCAGCAGGAGTTGGCAAAATTCGAACCAACCGAGACGCCGGAGTGAAAAAGCCGTTCCGGCTGCGGCTCTACGCTCACCGCGGCGCCTCAGCGTGCGCGCCTGAGAACTCGCTCGCAGCCTTCGAGATCGCCCTCGCCGACGGCGCCAATGCGCTGGAGCTCGATATCCACCGCACCGCCGATGGTCACTTCGTCGTCGCCCACGATCCCGACGGCGCCCGCACCGCTGGGTGCGATGAGCGGATCGCCGAGGTAGGGCTCGACGAGGTTCGACGATGGACGGCGGGGGGCGAGTCCATCCCGACCCTCACCGAGTTCCTTCAGGCATTTCCGGACACCCCGCTCAGCATCGACCTCAAACCCAACGACCCAACCGCTGTCGAACCGTTGCTCGAGGTGCTCTCATCGCACAACGGCGAGGCCCGAATCACCGTCGCCAGTTTCCACGATCGTCTCGTGCGTCGAGTCCGCCGGCTCGGCTGGCAGGGCCGCACCGCGCTGACCCGGAGCGAGGTGGCGGCTCTCCGGCTCGCACCGCTGGCGCTGGCGAAAAGACTCATTCGCGGCCACGCAGCCCAGGTGCCGCTTCGTTCGGGGCCGATTCGGCTTGACCGTCAAGGATTCCTCGACCGTTGCAGAAAACTGGGGATCCGCGCCGACTACTGGGTCGTCAACGATCCTGATGAAGCTCGAACCCTGCTCACTGCCGGCGCCACCGGGCTCATGAGCGACGACCCCGCGCTCCTAGCGCCGGTCTTTCGCGAGTTCGAGTGATCGCGATGAGCACGGGCCGAGAATCCAAAAAAAAAAGCCCTTCACGACGCCCGAAAGACGCCGTCGATTCTATTCCCTACAGGCTCTCAGCCCGACTGCGCAACTGGGCGTTCTCGTGGCGGCGCCGCGCTCTTCTCGCCGGTCTGGTGTTGATCGTTCTGTGGGCGGCCGTCGGCTGCTACCAGACCATCAAACCACTGCCGTCGGATCTGGTCTATGGTGGTGACCCCATGGCCGTCGCCGGAACCGATCTCCGCTTCCTCGCTGATCTCACCTACCGTGACACCGACGACCTCGCGGTGCACGAGCAGGAGATCTTCGCCGAGATCCTCACACTGATCCACGGCGCCCGGAAATTGATCGTCCTCGATCTGTTCCTCTTCAACAGCTCGATGGGTTCCGACGGCAACGCCCTTCGCCCTCTCAGCTCCGAAGTTGTCGAGGCCCTCATCTCAGCCCGACAGCGCAAACCCGAAATGCCCATCGTGCTCGTGACCGATCCCATCAACGACGTCTACGGTGGTGATCCCTCACCGCAGCTCGCCGCTCTCCGTGACGTCGGTGTCCAGGTCGTGGTGACCGATCTCGTCCGACTACGCGATTCCAACCCGCTCTACTCGAGCCTCTGGCGCATCCTCATCCAGTGGTGGGGCAACTCACCGACCGGTGGTTGGCTCCCCAACCCCCTCGACCCAACCGCGCGAAAGGTGGGCCTGCGGACATATTTACGCTTGGGCAACTTCAAGGCCAACCATCGCAAGGTCATCCTTGCCGATCATCAGGACCGCTGGGTGAGCCTCGTGACCTCAGCCAACCCTCACGACGCCTCGAGCGCGCACTCCAACGTCGCCCTCCGGGTTTCGAGCACCGACATCGCCGGCCAGGTCTACTCAGCCGAGATGGAGGTTGTCCGCCTCTCGGGTGGCACACCCCCATTCGACACCCTCCCCGATCTCGGCAAATACCCGGTGGCGGGCGACCACAGGGTCGCCTACCTCACCGAGAGTGCTATCCGCGACCGGATCCTCGATCTCATCAACGCCACCGAATCGGGCGATGAGATCGACCTCGCCCTCTTCTACCTGTCGCACCGCGACATCATCAACGCCCTGCGCGAGGCTGCCGAGCGCGGGGTCTGGATTCGAGCCGTACTCGATCCTAACCGCGACGCCTTCGGCCACGAAAAATCGGGCATCCCAAACCGTCAAGCGGCGGAATACCTGACGAGGGCCGTCGGCGGTGAAATCGCTTTTCGCTGGTACGCGACCCACGGCGAACAGTTCCACAGCAAGCTCATTGTGGTTCGAAGACCAGAAACCGTGGATGCCGTCCTCGGCTCGGCCAACTTCACCCGCAGGAACCTCGACGACTACAACCTCGAGGCGTCGCTCTGGGTGCAGGCGCCTCGAGGATCAAACCTCGACCGCGAGCTCAAGCTCTACATGGACAGGATGTGGACCAACGACGACGGCACCTACACCCTCCCCTACTCCGCATTCCGAGACACCTCGCGGCTGCGGCGCTTCTTCGCCTGGACGCAGGAAGTAACGGGTCTCGGAACGTTCTGACCAATTCTGAACTCTCAGTTGTGAGTTCTCGATTGAGGCGCTGACCCGCTTATCTCACCGGGTTTCGTGGCGAGGTTGGCGAGAAACGCGGGTTATGATGATCGCGACTCGCATCGAAAGATCTACAAGGCCTGGCCACCGGCCGAAACAGGAGAGTGATCGATGGGAATGACCGACAATCAGGATACCCGGCGCAGCACCGCCTCGGCCTCTTGGCTCAATGCGACGGCCATCGGTGCAGGTGTTCTGACCACCCTGCTCGGCTTGGTCGTCATCGTCGGGTGGCAGACCAACAACGTGACTCTGGTCCAGGTGCTCCCCACCTTCGTCCCGATGCAGTACAACACCGCACTCGGATTCGTGCTCTGTGGTCTCGGGCTGCTCTTGGGGATCTTCGGCAAGTCGCGTGTCGCGGTGGTTGCCGGCGGGCTCGCTGTTGTCATCGGAATCGCAACCCTGCTGCAATACATCTTCGGCCTCAACTTCGGCATCGACCAGCTCTTCCACGATCACGACATCACGGTCAAGACCTCGCATCCGGGACGTATGGCGCCCAACACGGCACTCTGTTTCACCCTCGTCGGTCTGGCCATTGTCGCTCGGGCTGTTCTGAAACGGACATCGACGCGATCACTGGTCTCGGTTCTGCTGAGCAGCCTCGGTCTGGCGTTCGGAGTCGTCGCCCTGTCCGGTTACCTGGCCGGGTTGGAAACCGCCTATGGTTGGGGATGGTTGACCCGGATGGCCATCCACACCTCGGTCGGGTTCACCGTCGTGGCGATCGGTTTTCTCGCCGCAATCTGGCGCGACGACTGGACACCGGAGACGCTCGTGCCGCGGTGGTTTCCGATCACGGTCTTTGTCGCGACCTGCACGGCGGCCGTGTGTCTGTGGCAGGCCATTGAGGCCGAGCACATGGCAGCGCTCTCGACCAGCGATCTGGCGAGTGAAGCATCCCGGGTCGCCGACACACTTCTTTTCGGCGGTCTGCTCCTTGCGGCCGCCCTCGCCGCGGCAGCCCATCTCGCTCAGACCGCGTTTCGCAGAGCCCGGGAGGCCGGAACGGCCAATGTCGCTTTGGCAGAGGAGGTCGACCGGCGCGAGCAGGCGCAGTCGGAGCTCGCCGCCGAGCGCGACAACCTCGAAGTTACGGTCGACGAACGCACAAGAGAGTTGGCCCACGCCCGCGAAGCGGCGGAATCGGCCAACCGCGCCAAGAGCACCTTCCTCGCCAACATGAGCCACGAGCTTCGAACACCGATGAACGCCATCATCGGCTACAGCGAGATGCTCGCTGAGGAGGCCGAAGACGACGGTCTCGATCAGATGGTCCCGGACCTCAACAAGATCAACGCGGCCGGCAAGCACCTGCTCGCGCTGATCAACGACATCCTCGATCTGTCGAAGATCGAGGCCGGCCGGATGGACCTCTATCTCGAGCGATTCGACCTGCGCCAAATGCTCGACGAGGCGGTCGACACGGTGTCCCCTCTGATCAACAAGAACAACAATCGGCTCGTTACCGAGTTCGGACCCGAGCTCGGCGCCGTCCGGGCTGATCTCACCAAGCTGCGGCAGAGCCTGTTCAACCTGCTTTCCAACGCCTCGAAGTTCACCGACAGCGGCACAGTGACACTGACGGTCAACCGGGAGCGTCGAGATGAGGGCGACCGGCTCATCATCGCTGTCATCGACACCGGGATCGGTATCAAGTCCGACAAGCTCGACCACGTTTTCGAGGAATTCTCTCAGGCCGATGACTCCACCTCTCGCGACTTCGGCGGCACCGGGCTCGGTCTGCCCATCAGTCGCCGTTTCTGCCGGATGATGGGAGGCGACATCAGCGTCACCAGCGAGCTCGGTGTCGGCTCGACCTTCACCATCGAGCTCCCGGCTCAGGTGGACGCCCTTGAAGCTGCGAAGGCGTCGGCGCCCTCGGTAGACCCGGAAGACGAGGTCGCGGCTGCGCCGGCCGGGGGACAGTCCATTCTCGTGATCGATGACGACGCGGACTCCCGTGACCTGCTCCGACGAACTCTCGAGGCCGATGGGAACACCGTTGTCTGCGCCTCCGATGGCGAGGAGGGGCTTGAGCTTGCACAAAAACTCCACCCATCGCTCATCACCCTCGATGTGATGATGCCGGGTCTCGACGGGTGGGCGGTCCTCAGACAACTCAAGGACGATCCCGATCTCCGAGAGATCCCTGTGATGATGGTCACCATCGAAGGACAAAAGGACCTCGGCTACACCCTCGGCGCCATCGAGCACCTGACCAAACCCGTCGACCGAAACACCTTGGTGCGGCTCGTGCGCCAGTACGCCGCCTCCGACGGCGGCGGCCACGCGCTCGTGGTCGATGACGACGAGGACCTCCGGTCGCTCTTCCGCAGATCACTCGAAGAAGATGGATGGACGGTCGACGAGGCCGAGAACGGAGCAATCGCCCTCGAACGCTCCTCAGACCGGATGCCGGACATCGTGCTTCTCGATCTCATGATGCCGGTCATGGACGGTTTTGATTTCCTCCACGAGTTTCGCCGCCGGGAAGACCACCGGTCGATTCCCATCATCGTCATCACGGCCAAGGACCTCAATGATGACGATCGACGGCGCCTCGTCGGTGGCGTCGAGAGGATCTTCGAAAAGGGCGCCCTGACGAGCTCGGAGCTCCTCGAGCGCATCCGCGAGCTCGCGGCCGCCTGTCGCAAGGGGGAGTGACCCACGGAAGCCGATGGACCGAGAATCCAATGACCGCCTGTTGTATCAGCCTTCCGTCTGTTCCGAGCCTGTTTCCACTTGGCGCCTCCGGCCCCACCCTTGTGATGACCGAGGGGATCATTGACAACTCCCGGGTAAGGAATGCGACGGTGATCTCAGCGTGGGATTGACCTCGAGCCGAACCGGGTCCGGACGCGGACTCGGCCACGGATACGGATACGGCCACGGACACGGCCACGGACACGGATACGGCCACGGATACGGCCACGGATACGGCCACGGATACGGCCACGGATACGGCCACGGATACGGATATCATGGGTCCATGGAAAACCGTGGGCAGCCACCGGGAGAGACCGATGCCGATGCCGGCATCTGGCAGGGCCGATCGATCGCGCGGGTAACGTCGTCCCCCGACGGGATGACGGTTCTCGTCGGCCGAACGGCGCGCGACAACGACGTGCTCTCGCTCAAGCTGGCCTCGCCCCGGGACTTCTGGTTCCATGTCGCCGGTGAGTCGGGCTCGCACGTGGTAGTCCGCAATCCCGATAAACTGGATGCCCTACCGAGAGAGACCAAGCGTTTCGCTGCCTCGCTGGCCGCCGGCTACTCCAAGGCCCGCCGCGGCGGTAAGACCGCGGTCCACATGGCGCGGGCCGGTGATGTCGGCAAAGCGCGGGGGATGGCGCCGGGCAAAGTGACATTGCGTCGCTTCACAACTGTGCATGCGCACCCCAAGAGATTGGAAGAGGACGAGAGCTGATGAGCAGATCGTACGGTTCGCAGAGCATGGTGGAACCGTTGCAGCGGGTGTTGGTTCGTCGTCCGGACGTGACCTTCGGCAACGCCGACCCCGCACATTGGCACTACACCGCTCAGCCCGATCTCGCCGGTGCGCAAGCAGAGCACGACGCCCTGGTTGAGGCCCTGCGCAGCTGCGGCTGCGAGGTCCTCTTCCACAACATGCCGCTGCCCGACCACGCCGACGCCATCTTCACCCACGACCCGGTGATCGTCACCGACGCCGGTGCCATCGTGCTCCGCATGGGCAAGCATCAGCGACGCGGCGAGGAGGCGGCCATTGCCGTGACTCTCGAAGATCTCGGGGTGCCGGTCCTTGCCGCCCTCGAGGGTAACGCCACCGCCGAGGGCGGCGATCTGCTGTGGCTCGATCACGACACCCTCGCGGTCGGACGTGGCTACCGGACCAATGCCGAGGGGTTTCGGCAACTGACCGCGGCTTTGCGACCCATCGGGGTCGAGACCGTTGAAGTTCAGCTTCCCTACGCCGGTGGTCCGGCCGCCTGCCTCCACCTCATGTCGCTGATCTCCATGCTCGACCACGACCTCGCGGTGGTGCATCTGCCACTGCTGCCGGTGCCCTTTGTGGAGATTCTCGGGCAACGCGGCATCGAGTTGGTGGAGGTGCCTCAGGAGGAATATCCCACCATGGGACCCAACGTGCTCGCGCTGGCGCCCAGGCGGTGCCTCGCGATCGAGGGCAACCCGGTGACCCGCGCTCGGCTCGAACAAGCGGGCTGCGAGGTTCTCACCTACCGAGGCCGCGAGTTGTCGCTCAAGGCCGAGGGCGGTGCGACCTGCCTGACGAGGCCGATCCTGCGGGGTTATTGACAGTTTGTGCTCCCGGTCTTAGTGTCATGTGCAGAACTACTCAACCGAGACGGAGATCTCTCATGGATCCCATCGACACCCTAGTTCAGGAGCACGACCTCATCCTTCGTTTTATCGACACCCTTGCCGTTGCGGTGGAGTGGCTCGAAGAGGATCGGAATCCCCCACCGGAGTTCTTCGCTGATAGCGTCCAGTTCGCCTCCGGCTTTGCCGACACCTTTCACCACCGTAAGGAGGAGCTCATCATGTTCCTCCAGCTCGCGCAGAAGAAGAACGGCGCCATCGATGGTCAGATCGAGGCGCTCCGCTACCAACACGAACAGGGCCGGGGTTTCATCTCCAGAATTCGTGAGTCGTTGGAAGCCTACTCCGCCGGGGATCCCCTGGCCGCTGCAGTCGTGCGCGAGAGCGGTGCGGCCTATGTCTCCCTCCTTCGGCATCACATCCACACCGAAGACCACATCTTCTTCCCCCTGGCGCGCGACGAGATGACCGAGGAGGAGTTCGAGGCTCTCACCATCGAGTTCGACAAAGAGGATGAACGCCACGGCACTCAGACCTTCGAGCGTAATCACAAGATCGTGGTCGATCTGAAGGCCATGCTCGAGGAGTATCCATGACCGACGGTCATCCCCCTCCGATTCGGTCGACCCAGGAGCTGGCAGAACAGGCCGCGGACTGGGCGCTGATCGCCAAACTTCTCGAAGCGCCTCGCAGCGACTGGCGCCGCCAGTTGATCGAGGCATCCGCCGACACGGTCGATCCGGAACTCGAGGTAGCCGTGAAGATGGCCCAGCCTG
>Ga0164313_10002731_pt1 | contig 15767 bp, 18 predicted proteins | sample GuaBasSedimGuay4_FD_113735 | JGI IMG/M metagenome (GOLD analysis project Ga0164313, IMG submission 113735) | Subseafloor sediment microbial communities from Guaymas Basin, Gulf of California, Mexico - Guay4, Core 4569-4, 0-3 cm | ecosystem: Environmental > Aquatic > Marine > Hydrothermal vents... | reverse complement strand
TGGCAAATATAATTTAAATATCAAATAATCATTCCTTAATATTTTCAAATTTTGTAATTTTGTTTTATGCATGAAGAATGAATAATTTTTTAATTGGATGGGCAAGGAAAATAAGCGCTCTTTAAAAATGAGACCCATTCAATTTTAATTTTCAGACAAAGATGTCGGATGAATTTTTTTAAATACCAAAAGATAGAAAGAGATGATGGTTACAGTTAGCAGAAAAGCACATTTTAACGCTGCACATCGTTTGTACAATAATGAATGGACAGATGCCAGAAATGCTACCATTTTTGGAAAATGTGCGAACCGAAATTATCACGGTCATAATTACGAACTGGTAGTTTCAGTTACAGGAGAAATTCATCCTGAAACAGGGTTTGTGATGGATATGAAAATTCTCAAAAAAATAATCAGAAGTGAAATAGAAGATAGGTTCGATCATAAGAATTTAAATGAAGACGTTAAAGAGTTTGCAAGTATAAATCCAACAGCAGAAAATATATCTGTTGTTATCTGGAATAAGTTGAGAAAGAAAATAGATATAAAACTAAACTTATCTATTACTTTATACGAAACTCCCCGGAATTTTGTGACATATAACGGTAATTGAGAAATTTTAAAATGAACAGGTATAAGTATTTAATCATAGGCATCCTTTTATTAGGTTCATTTTTATTAATTGGTAATATGAAAAAAGAAAAGGGAGTGGAAATTGGTGATAAATTGCCAACTTTCAGTTTACAGGATCAAGATGGTAGAACTTTCACATCAACTGACTATATTGGTAAAAAAGCAATGGTAATTTATTTTTATCCAAAAGATGATACTTCCGGATGTACCAAAGAAGCATGTAAATTCAGGGATAATTATGAGAATTTCACCAATTTGGAGGTTGAAATAGTTGGTATAAGTGGAGATAATGTTGCGAGTCATAAAAATTTTGCGGATAAGTATAATTTACCCTTTACGCTTTTAGCAGATACTAATAATGAGGTTAGAAAATTATTTGGTGTGCCAAGTAATTTGTTCGGAGCAATTCCAGGAAGAGTTACCTATGTGGTCAATAAGGAAGGGTTCGTAATTCAGATCTATAACAGCATGATCAAAGCAGAGAATCACATTGATGTTGCTTTAAAAGCACTTAAAAATTAAGGTGGGTACTAAAAATTCATTCGCGTCAAAATTTTCATAATTTTTCAGAGGCAACTAAAATTTTTGAAGTACTAGGCTCTTTGTTTTTTGAAAGAAATGAATTTTTAGTACCCACCTTAAGAATTATCCCGATAGTAATCGATTAGTTCTTCCAAGTATCGCTGTTTCGTATTATCATCGATCAATGCGTATTCAAACGAATTCTTAGCAATTTCATACAATTCCTTTTTTGTCAGGTTTAATGCTTTTTGAATTTCAATATAATTTTGATTTATTTGTCCACCAAAATAGGCAGGGTCATCAGAATTAACGGTGACTTTAAGACCCAATTCCATCATTTTTTTGAGAGGATGATCAGTCAGTTGGTCAACTACCCTCAGTGCAGTATTTGAAAGAGGGCAAAGGGTAAGCGCTATATCCCGCTTAATGATTTCTTTTACTAAAACAGGATCCAGAAGAGCGTTATTTCCATGATCGATTCTTTTAATTTTTAACAGGTCGATGGCCTCCCAAATATATTCGGGTGGACCTTCTTCTCCGGCATGAGCAAGAGGGATATATCCCTCATCAACAGATGCTTGAAATACTTTTGTAAATTTTGATGGAGGATTTCCTTTTTCAGAAGAATCCAGTCCAACTGCTTTTATCAACTCTTTATAAGGAAGAGATTGTTGCAGCGTTTTAAATGCATCTTCTTCAGATAAATGTCTCAAATAACTCATGATTAATATGGAAGAAACACCTAGTTTTTCTTTGGCATCCTCACAAGCTTGAGATATGCCATTGATCACTGTTTCAAAAGAGATACCTCTATCTGTATGGGTTTGGGGGTCAAACATAATTTCGGTATGTCTTACATTTTGTTCTGCACATTTTTGCAAATAACTATAAGTTAAATCGTAAAAATCACGTTCCGTAATTAACACATTTGCACCTTGGTAATAAATATCTAAAAAGTCTTGTAAACAATCAAATTGATAGGCCTTTTTTATTTCTTCAACGCTATTAAAAGGTATATCTATTTTATTTCGCCTCGCTATCTCAAACATTAGTTCAGGCTCAAATGTTCCTTCAATATGCAAATGCAATTCCGCTTTTGGTAATTTATTTATAAAGTCGATCATAAGACAAAAATAAGGAATTTCTAATAGTCAGGGTATCACTTAAGTCAAACCCTGACTATTAGAAAAAAAAGGGCGATATTTACATAATAATATTCAGCCATGATAGATTATCCGTTAAAATTCAAACCCATACTGAAAGATAAAATATGGGGTGGTGAGAAATTAAAGAATCTTTTAAAGAAGGAATCCAACAGATCAAATATTGGTGAAAGCTGGGAGATCTCAACTGTCGAAAACGACATTTCAATAATTATTAACGGAAGTTTAAAAGGAAAATCTTTAATAGAAATAATAGAAAAGGAAAGAGAACATTTATTGGGTAAAAAAGTATACAGGGAGTTTGGTAATCAATTTCCATTATTGATCAAATATATTGATGCCAAAGAAGCTTTGAGTATACAATTACATCCGAATGATGCACTTGCTAAATCGAGACATAATTCGTTTGGTAAAACTGAAATGTGGTATGTAATGCAAGCGGATAACAAAGCTAATTTACAAGTCGGCTTCAAAGAGTTGGTCAGTAAAGAAACCTACCTTAAAAATGTTGAGAATAAGACCCTTGTTGATATTTTGAATTTTGATGAGGTAGCTAAAGGAGATGTTTATTTTATTCCAACCGGTAGAGTTCATGCGATTGGTGCAGGGGTATTGCTAGCAGAGATTCAACAGACAAGTGATGTTACCTATAGGATCTATGATTGGGACAGACAAGATGATCAAGGAAATTATCGGGAATTGCATACTGAAGAAGCTTTGGATGCCTTGGATTTTTCAGTATCTAACAAATACAGTACGGATTATTCGAACAAAACAAATAAAATATCCAATATCGTAAATTGTAAGTATTTCACAACGAATATAATACCAATTGATAACATTTTAAAAATTGACAATTCTGCCAAAGATTCTTTTGTTATTTATATGTGTGTTGCTGGTGAGAGCGTTAAATTAAGATCTGATAATTTCGAAGAAAAAATCGATTTTGGTGAAACCATTTTAGTGCCGGCATGTATAAAAGAATTAGATATTATTCCTTTAGGGGTGTCAGAATTATTGGAGATATATATTTCCTAATTTAGTAATTAATGATTAAATTTATGGCATAATAATTGAAATAAAAAACACGATGGCGAGTATAAAAAATTTTAAAAAGGAAATCAACAATGTATTATCTGACATCATTGAAGAATGCTATGTTTGTCAATTAAAAAGTGATGATAAAATTTCTGCGAAAGCGGAAAAAATCATTGATGAAGCAATTGCAGTATTTGATGACTTGGTGGTAAAGCTAAATCAAAAAGGAATGGATAATAAAAAGAAACATTTTCAATCCATCCATACTGAATTGGAAAAGAAGGGGGCAAGTTTGTTATTAAAATTGGAAAAATTAAAGGTAAAATAGAATTTCCGAAAAAGGATTTATCAACATTTTTGTTTTTTTAACAAAAATTTTGTAATATGCATAGGTAATTATCGTTCAAATTATTTAATACCTAATTTAAAAGAAAAATATGGCAAGAGCAATATTTGATTACACTAAAACGATTCTTAAGAAAGTGAGTTTTGATATTGATTTATTTACTAAAGAATTAAAAAAAGCTATAAAAAGATTATTACCATTTGAAATAGAGGAACTGCGCATTTGGTTGTTAGAATTTACGGCAAACAAGCCAGAACTCTATGTGAGTTTAGCGATCTTAAAAAATTAATCTAAACTGCTTTTTTTTTGTTTATTGGACTTATTATTTTAACATCATGAAATGATATTGCTCCTCTTACTATACCGTCAATTGTATTTTTTAAAGCTTCAATAAGTTGCATCTTTAATTGTGACTTATGGTAAATAATACTAACTTCTCTGGCTGGAACCGTTTTGTTAAATTGCCTCAAATATTTTTTATCATCTTCTGATAGATCCAAAGAATGCAAATAGGGTATCAGTGTCATTCCTAATCCTTCCTTCGATAGTTTGATCAAGGTATTAATACTGCCACTCTCCAGATTAAAGTGAGCATCATTTGTTCCCTTATCCGTATTGCACAAGTTGATAACACTATTTTTAAAACAATGTCCGTCTTCTAGAAGTAGAATATCCGAAAGATCCAGATCTTCCTCTGTGATAAATTCATTGGCATAGAGGCGATGATTACTGGCTACAAACCCAACAAATGGTTCGTAATACAACGGCCTTTCTTTAATTGCTTCATTTTCTAATGGTGTCGCTGCAATAGCAGCATCTAAGTGACCATCTACCAGTTTTTTAATTATACTTTCAGTGGTTAATTCCTCAATAATTAATTTGACTTTTGGATATTTTTTTAAAAACGTTTTTAAGAAAAAAGGAAGTAATGTTGGCGTAATAGTAGGAATGATACCAATTTTGAACTCTCCACCAATAAAACCCTTTTGTTGCTCTACAATATCAACAATTCTATTACTTTCATTTACAATGGTCTTTGCCTGTGCTATAATTTTTTCACCTATTGATGTTAATTCGATAGGTTTTTTCTTTCTGTTAAATATTATTACATCTAATTCCTCTTCTAATTTTTGAATTTGCATTGATAAAGTAGGCTGGGTAACAAAACTCTTATTTGCTGCTATAGTGAAGTTTTTGTGCTCTGCAACTGCCAGGAGATAATTTAATTGTGTGATGGTCATTTATATAAATATTTTTGATAAAGATATTAAAACTATCAAGGATTTCTATACAAATTAAGTCAAAAATATTATGATGTTTCACTGGAATAGAAAACTTAGAATTTATAAATGCGGCCTCTCATAGATAGGATAAAGAAAAATGGACAGAACTCATTAAAACTTTAATTATTTTACTTTCAAAATATCAGGTTTAGTATCATAATATCAGAGGTTGCCTATAAAGAATTGATAGGATCGCTGCGCTAGTTTTAACTTTAGAGGCATATTATCAAATAGTTTTGATAATTATACCAGGGTGTCATGTATTTCCTCTTGGTAAAGATATTTCCAATGATACCGAGACAGCGGAATTGATTGTTAATTGTTTATCAGAATTGCATAAAGCGGGTTAAAAGAGTCGAACAATGCAAACGATGAAAGCAGCAACGCTTTGATGCGCGATTTCATAGCAGACCAAGAAAAAGCGGTATGAATGATGGGGAGAGGTTGTCTTAATTTAAAATAAAAAGCAGCTCAATTATTACTTAAGCTGCTTTTTATTCCCAGTAGTGCGTTTAATAGCCCGAAACCTGTTGGCCGAGAAGGTGTGTTCGCTCTGGGTTATAAAAGATTAGTTCCTTTTAATGCCGCTGACCTTGTCCGAGGTTCTTTACTTAATACGTATCCCAGAACTCTCTTTTTTTATTTAACTCATTTTCACTTTTTTGATATTCTTCAACAGGTATTACTTTTAAAAAAGACTTGTGTTGCTCGATAGCAAATTCAAGCTTTTTTACTATTTCCTTGACATCATCATTTTCATAATCAATTTCCAATGGTTTCTTAATTACCATAGATTGTAAAATTCCTCTTTTCTTAATTAAAAGTCCCTTTTTATCAAAAGATCGTCTAAAACCATCAATAACAATCGGGACAACAATTGGTTTGTTTTTCTGTATTATATGTGCTGTTCCCCTTCTTATGGGCTTGAACGGGGTGGTGGTGCCCTGAGGGAAAGTAATAACCCAGCCATCTTCTAGTGCTCTTGATATATTGGAAACATCCGACAGCTTAACCTGCTTATTAACGGCCTTTCCTTTTTCTCTCCACGTTCGTTCTATAGATATGGATCCGCCGTACTCCATTATTTTAGGAAGAATACCGGAGCGCATAGTCTCTTTGGCCGCTACATAATAAATGTTCATCTTTGGTTTCCATAGATATCCAAGATCCTTTATATTGTCAACCCTTCCGCTTAAAGAGGCATTAAAAACATGAATCATAGCAACTACGTCAGCAAAATAGGTTTGATGGTTTGATACAAATAGAACATTGTTAGGAGGTAAATCTCTGAGAATTTCCGAACCCTCAATTTGGAGTTCATTGAACCCCCTATATCTTCTATGAGAAAACAATCCCACCAATTGAAATAATGTTTTCTTTAGAAATAAATTTTTTCCAAATATATCTTGTTTAAATAAATCCATTTGCACATTTTAGCATCACAAACTTAAAAAAATATATGGTTATATTGATTTAAGTAGATCTTTTATTTCACTTAACATCATTGCCGTAGCTCCCCAAACCGTGTAATCGTTTAATTTATAATATGGTACATTTATATTATTCCTATAACTTGTGCTGAGTTTTTTTGACGTTACAGATGTTTCATTTAACAAATCTAATAATTTTACTTCAATTACTTTCTCTACCTCATGATTGAAAATAAAAGTAGGAGTATAATTAATAACACCTAAAAAGGGACTAACCAGGAAATTACTGGGTGGAATAAACGTATTTGTCATTTGTTTCTCAATTTGAATATCCTCAGTCCTGATACCGATCTCTTCATAAGTTTCCCTCAATGCAGTTGCTTTTAGATTATTGTCAGACTTTTCAAACTTCCCTCCAGGGAAACTGATCTGTCTTGCATGAATTCCCTTATAATTTGGTCTTAATATTAATGAAAAACAAGTTTCATTATTTCTATTCGGATAAAAAAGTGCTAAAACCGCTGCTTTTTTTGGTTTTCTTCGACTGATACTGAAACTATTTAATATCTTCCTTTCAATTGGAGCCATTTTAAATTGGGAAGTAGCACCACCGGGTTCAATATTTCTAACCTTAGAAATTAATGATAAAAATGACTCAAATTCCATGATTATATTTTATTTTTACGTCATCCAAATTTACAACTTATAATTTAACAAAATCTGTGAAAATAAAATCAAAAATTTTAATTTATTCAATTATATCTGTATTGCTTCTTTATTTTTTGGTTACCGCAATTGTGCCAAAAATTATAGATAAGCAGCACAATCAAATTAGAACCAACGGGCCTTATTTTGTGTCCAAAGAGAGCCAGGAACTTTATGATAATCTGAGTTTTATTGCCGATATGCATTGTGATGCCCTTCTTTGGAAGAGAGATCTTTTAAAAGAGAATGATTTTGGACAGGTGGACATACCAAAAATGATAAAGGCCAATATTGGTTTGCAGGCCTTTACAATAGTAACAAAATCTCCGAAGAATCAAAATTATGACAATAATACAGGAGATACCGATAATATTAGTTCTTTGTATTTAGTACAAGGAAGACCAACGAGTAGTTTAACAAAAAGAGCCATACTGCAATGTGAGGAATTATATGGTTTTGCGGAAAAATCGGATGGTAAATTTCGAGTAATTGTATCTTCTGAAGAACTTGGCAATTTTATTTCAGACAGGGCGAAAAACAGAAAATTAACTGCAGGAATTCTTGGCGTTGAGGGAGCGCATGCCCTTGATGGGGAGATTGAAAATGTACAGGTTTTATATGATAATGGTGTGCGTATGATGTCAGCCGTTCACTTTTTTGACAATAAATTAGGTAGTTCGGCACATGGGATTAAAAAAGAAGGGTTAACGGCATTTGGTAAAGCTGTCATTCATAAAATGGAATCGTTAGACATGATTATTGATATTGCACATTGTGCTCCAAAGACAATCGATGATATAATAGAGATCGCCAATGGTCCGATCATCTCATCACATACAGGCGTAAGAGGCACATGTAATAATACCAGAAATTTATCAGACGAGCATCTGATAGCTATAGCAAATTCGGGAGGATTAATAAGTATTGCTATGTTTGAAGAGGCCGTTTGCGGTATCGATGCGTCTGCGACTGTCGAAGCTATGAAATACACTGCAGATCTGGTAGGAATTGATTTTGTTTCTTTGGGTTCTGATTTTGATGGTTCTGTGATTACACCTTTTGATATTACAGGATTGCCCATAATTGTTGAAGAAATGCAAAAGACAGGCTTCAGTGAACTAGAGATAAAAAAAATAATGGGCGAAAATGTGAAGAATTTTTTAATGAAAAACCTACCTTAAAACATGTAGGTGAAATTATGTTTTTGGTAGGAACTTTTAATTTTATACTAAATTGATGAATATAGGAATAGTATGTTATCCCACCTATGGGGGAAGTGGAGTAGTAGCCACGGAATTGGGAATGGCCTTAGCCAATAAAGGACATCAAGTTCATTTTGTAACCTCACATCAACCCGTGAGGCTAAACTTTTTAAACCCTAATTTACATTTTCATGAAGTGTTTATAGAAGATTATCCATTATTTCATTTTCAACCCTATGAGCTGGCACTTTCAAGCAAATTGGTAGAGGTGGTGGAAAAATATAATATTGATCTTTTGCATGTTCATTATGCAATACCCCATGCCTATGCCGCCTATATGGCAAAGCAAATGCTTAAGCAAAAGGGTGTTGATATTCCATTTGTAACAACACTGCATGGTACGGATATTACCCTTGTGGGAAGCCACCCTGTCTATAAGACTGCAGTTGAGTTCAGTATAAATAATTCAGATGTGGTAACCGCTGTTTCCGAGAGTTTGCTCCAAGATACTTTACGTTTGTTTGATATTACAAAAAAAATTGATGTAATACCTAATTTCATTGATTTTGATATGCAAAAAAACTGGAATGATGATGATTGTTTAAGAGAGAGCTTGGCAAATTCTGAAGAAAAGATCATTGTACATGTAAGTAATTTTCGTCCCGTAAAAAGAGTGTTGGATGTAATTCTAATATTTAATAAGATTCAGAAAAAAATATCTTCAAAATTATTGATGGTGGGAGATGGCCCTGACCGAGAAAAGGCCGAGATGCTGGCAAGAAAATTAGGAATTAAAAATAAGATATTGTTTATGGGAAAAAGTGATGAAGTAAGAGAGATCCTATGCTTATCAGATCTATTCCTTTTGCCGTCTGAAACGGAGAGTTTTGGTTTGGCGGCCTTAGAAGCTATGGCTGCAAAAACTCCTATTATATCTACCAACACAGGAGGTTTGCCGGAAGTTAATATTAACAATGAAACGGGTTTTTTAAATGATGTTGGTGATGTTTCTGAAATGGCAAAAAATTCAATCTATATATTGGAAGATGAAGAACGGTTAGACCTTTTTAAAGAAAATGCATTTAAAGTAGCACATAAATTTTCTATTGATAAAATATTACCACATTATGAAGACATGTATAGAAGGGTAAAAGAAAATTGTTGTTAAGCCGTCTCCATTAATTTGAATATTTTCCTTTTCACATCTTTTTGTGATTTATCTAATTTCTAGAGAATTAAGATTAAGAAACAAAGAATGACATGTATATCAGTTATACAATTTACACATTGTAAAAAAGCTTAAATCTCTCTTTAAAAAACACATAATCAATCGTTGAAATTAGTAAATTTGCAAATGCAAATAAAAATCCTTTTGCTATTGATTTATTCTTGAAAAAATTGATCTATATAGTACGGATACGGCTATCAAATTAGCCTGTTTGCAAGAGAATTTGAAAAGATTAAATTATTAGAATGAAAATATTAGTAATAAATTCAGGAAGCTCTTCAATAAAGTATCAATTGATTGAGATGCCCGAAAGGGAGGTGATATGTTCGGGGATGGTGGAGAGAATTGGATTAAAGAATTCAAAGATTCATTGTGATTCAAAAAAAAATAAAATCGAAGAGGTTCGTGATATCTCAAATCATGAGATCGGATTAGAAAAGATATCTAAATTGATTTTAAATAAAGAAATAGGTGTTCTCAAAGATGCAGATGATATCTATGCAGTTGCGCATCGCGTGGTTCATGGTGGCAGCACTTTTTCAAGAACCACTTTAGTAGATCAAAATGTAAAGGACATAATTAAAGAGCTCATTGAATTGGCACCCTTGCATAATCCTGCAAACTTAAAGGGAATTGAGGTATCCGAAAAGGTTTTTCCTAAGGCGAAACAAATAGCAGTCTTTGATACTGCTTTCCACCAAACTATTCCGGAAGTTGCATTCAGGTATGCCATACCAAATAAATTTTTTGTCGAAAATAAAATTCGGGTTTATGGCTTTCACGGAACAAGTCATAAATATGTATCGGAAAAAGCAATAGAATATTTGCAAAAGAAGAATACAAAGATTGTATCCATTCACCTGGGAAATGGATGTAGTATAACTGCAGTAGAAAATGGTAAGAGTATAGATCATTCTTTGGGTTCCAGTACTATGAATGGATTGATAATGGGAACGAGGAGTGGAGATATTGATCATTCCGTCATTTTTTATTTGGTTGATTCTCTTGGTTACACCTTAGAAGAGGTGAATACTATTTTACAAAAAGAAAGTGGCATGCTGGGTTTGACAGGTTATAGTGATCTGCGAGAGATAGAATCAGCGGCTGAACAAGGGGATAGAATTTGTCATTTGGCTCTAGAGATGAATGCCTACCGAATAAAAAAATATATCGGAGCATATGCAACAATTATGAATGGATTGGATGCCATTATTTTTACAGCCGGTATTGGAGAAAACTCATCCATCATACGAGATTTAGTTTGCAAAGATTTAGAATTTTTAGGAATTCAATTAGATACAGAAAAAAATCTGTTAAGAAGTAAAGAAATTAGGGAAATAAATACAATAACTTCTACTGTTAAAGTTTTGGTTATACCTACAAATGAAGAATTGGAAATTGCAAAACAAGCCTACCGTCTTCTTAATCAATAATATATGAAAGAAGAAATCGATAATTCGGAATACGATGTGTTTTATCGGCCATATATTATAGCCCTGTCTAATAACAATTTGGGACTTGTTGAGAACCTGGAATATTCTCATAAAAAGGCGCTGGAACTGTTGCGTGACATTAGTATTGAAAAGCAAATGTATCAATATGCAGAAACCAAGTGGACCATTAAAGAAATTGTGCAACATATTACAGATGCCGAACGTGTTTTTAATTATAGGTAACCTCTATTAATTCATTCGCATTAAAATTTTCATCGGTTTTTCAAGACAATGAAAGTTTTTGAAGCCCTATCGGGATAATGCGAAAAAATTTGAAGATGTATTGGAAAACCGCTGAAAACCCTTTAGGAACTAAGATAATAAACAATCTACTTCGTTAATTTTATTTTGAAATAGCTATGGCTATTCCAAAAAAAATATGCCTCGCATCTTATTCACTATCTTCGTTTTTTAAAAGAAATGAATTAATAGAGGTTGCCTATAGAGCATTGAGATTTGCACGCAGAGATAGTATTGATCTGCCTGGTTTTGATGAAAATCAATTTGTGCTTGCCTCTAACGCCAATCAAAGAAACTATAATTTATTGCTGGAGGAATTCACGGCCCTACGAAGAACAACTGTCTATTTATATAACAGTTTTAGTGATGCAGCTTTGTTGGAAATTGGAAAGATTGATGGTAATAAGATGTCTGTAAGAGCGTTAGGCTACTTAACTTCCGGGCATTTATTGCATCATTTACATGTGATAAAAAATAGATATTTATAATAATTTAATTTCCTCACCGTTATATATGGGTAAATTGCTAAAAAAATGGAAAAGAAAAATAAAAAAAATGGATCGAAAAAGAATGCTATGAAAATGAACAATGGACAATCTTCATTTGATACCAAGGAATTTTTAATAAAAGAAAAAGAATACGAAGCCTACCTGAAGCATATTGAAAAATTAAGTAGAGGAATTTATAACGCTTAAAATTTTCATGATCAGATTGCTTTTATGTTCTGAAAAATATTAACGATAAATCATAGTTGGGAGAATGGTTTATAATTGATGAATATTTAGTCAATTTTGAAAAAGATCAGTATTAATTTTTTAATACTGATTTTTTTTGTTCATTATATTAGTTCAGAGGATATTACCTAACGGCAATACCTCTAATTTGTTTCTTGAATTTTAGAATTAAATTGCAATATTTTAGATATATTTGATATTCATAAAAACATCTCATGAGCATATGAAATTAATATTGAAAATTCCGGCTATTATCATTTTTGTTATTATAATTGTAAGCAGTTGTAAGAAAGACATTATAAAGAAAGAAAAGGTCGAGAAAGAAAATTGGGTGCAACTTTTTAATGGTAAAGACCTGCTAGATTGGACAGTCAAAATTAATGGTCATCCTGCCGGTGATAATTACAAAAATACATTTCGAGTTACAGATGGCGTTCTTCAGGTTAATTATGATGAGTACGATAAATTTGGTGAGTCATTTGGGCATATTTTCTACAATAAAGAGTTTTCCAATTACAGATTGAGATTGGAGTATAGATTTACAGGAGAACAGCTGGCGGATGGACCGGGCTGGGCCAAACGTAATAGCGGTATAATGTTACATTGCCAATCTCCTGAATCTATGGGCTTAAATCAAACCTTTCCAGTATGTATCGAAGCCCAATATTTGGGAGGTTTAGGAACAGAACCAAGATCAACGGGAAATGTATGTACACCCGGAACGAATATTATGATGGCAGGAGAATTAATAACATCACATTGCATAGAATCAAGTTCAGAAACCTATAATGGAGATCAATGGGTAAAGGCAGAAGTATTAGTGATGAACGATTCTATAATAAGGCATCTGATAAATGGGGTATCTGTATTGGTCTATTATAAACCACAAATTGGTAATGGTGGGGTAGATGGAATTGACAAAAGTAAATGGAATGTCCCGGATGGAACACCCTTAAAAAATGGATTTATATCACTTCAAAGTGAAAGTCACCCGGTGGAGTTTAAAAATATTGAAATATTAGAACTGAATAACTAGTTTAATATTTTACTTTATCCACCTTGTTGTTCCAATTTTTAAAGGTGATCATGGCTTCCTCTTTACTTATCTGCTCAAAGGATATCATTTTTTTATCGTTAGGTATTTGCAATTCTTTATAAATAAATTCATCGTCGAAGCCGATATCGGCAGCATCTTTTTTATCACATCCATAATATACTTTAGCCGGTCGTGCCCAATAGATGGCACCCAAACACATCGGACAGGGCTCGCAAGAAGTATAAATAACACAATCGGTTAACTGAAAGGAATTCAGGTGGTTACAGGCACTTCTAATCGCTTCTATTTCGGCATGAGCAGTCGGATCATTGGTTGAAGTTACCTTGTTGTTACCTCTGCCAATAATTTTACCGTTCTTTACCACAACACAACCAAATGGACCGCCTTCATTATTATCGACACCATTAATAGCAGCATTTATTGCTTCCCCCATAAAGTGTTGATGAATATCCTGGGCATCATTAGGAACATTCGAATTGGCCTTAAAGGCCTCATCAATAAATTTTTTATTAAAATTATTGCACATGATTTTAGATTTAACGGACTTATTTGTCCTGAGGATAAAATATTTTAGCTATCAAGGTGACAAAAATAACTATAGGTAACCTGTGCTAATTCATTTCTTTTAAAAAACGAAGATAGTGAATAAGATGCGAGGCATATATTTTTTGGAATAGCCGTAGCTACTAATATTTTTCGACATGAAATAAACGAAGCAGACCTTATCCTCCCAACGATACGATGAACATATAGTCCATAGTGATTTAGTTTGTAATTTTCAAGGAAGAGATTTTAAATCATGTCTTCAGGTTTTACCCATTCATCAAATTCTTCAGGGGTCAGATATCCTAAATTAACCGCTTCTTCTTTGAGAGTTGTCCCATTTTTATGCGCTGTTTTTGCAATTTTCGCTGCTTTTTCATACCCGATCCTTGGATTCAAAGCTGTTACCAGCATTAATGAATTATTTAATAGATTGGTAATTCGTTCTTGGTTGGGTTCAATTCCAATAGCACAATTTATGTTAAAGGAATCACATGCGTCTCCGATCAACTGTGCAGATTGCAAAATATTTGCAGCCATAACAGGTTTAAAAACATTCAATTCGTAGTGTCCACTCATACCTCCTACAGAAATTGTAACATCATTTCCAATTACCTGAGCACAAACCATGGTTAAAGCTTCCGCCTGCGTTGGGTTAACTTTACCAGGCATTATTGAAGACCCCGGTTCATTTGCAGGGATAATAATTTCTCCAATTCCACTTCTTGGGCCGGAGGCTAATAACCTTATATCATTAGCAATTTTCATTAAAGAAACCGCCAATTGTTTTAGGGAACCATGTGTTTCCACAATGGCGTCATGAGCAGCTAGAGCTTCGAACTTATTTTCTGCCGTAATAAATGGTAAACCGGTAAATTCTGCAATATACTTTGCCACCAAAATATCATACCCTTCCGGTGTATTAATCCCTGTACCAACAGCAGTGCCTCCAAGTGCCAACTCTGAAAGATGGGCTAAGGAATTTTTTAAAGCCTTTAATCCGTGATTTAATTGCGAAACATAACCCGAAAATTCCTGACCGAGTGTGAGTGGGGTCGCATCCATTAAATGTGTTCTGCCAATTTTTACAACATTTGAAAAATCAATGGATTTTTGTTCTAAAGTATCTCTTAAGGCAACAACACCGGGTATTGTTGTACTTATTATTTTTTTGTAAACGGCAATGTGCATTCCGGTTGGAAAAGTATCATTAGAGGATTGAGATTTATTGACATCATCATTAGGATGAATAAACCTTTCAACACTTTCTAAATTACCGCCGTTATTGACATGGGCTTTATTTGCAATTACTTCATTGCAATTCATATTGCTCTGCGTTCCAGAACCGGTTTGCCAAATTACCAATGGAAATTGATCGTACAATTCGCCATTTAAAATTTCATCACATACTTCAGCAATAGCATCCCTCTTTTCCAAGCTAAGAACTCCTAAATCATAATTAGTGTAGGCCGCAGCCTTTTTCAAATAGGCAAATCCCTCCACAATTTCTTTGGGCATAGATCCTTCCGGACCAATTTTAAAATTATTCCGGGATCGCTCTGTTTGTGCTCCCCAATATTTATCTGCAGGAACTTTAACTTCTCCTATCGTATCGTGCTCAATTCTGTATTTCATTTGTTTAAAATTTTATAATTGTTTTGGTTACATCTTAATTAAAAATAAACCAAACAAAGTTACTAAATAAGAGTTGAAAAGAACATGATTAACCTGTAATTATAGGTAAAAAAAAACTACCGTTCGTGTCATTCCTGAGGGGCTTGTGACCAGCTTGATTGGTTGCGGGAATCCATCATGATCAATACAGTATGTATCCTCCTAAAAGTGGAGGGGGTGATTATCAATAATATTAGAATCAACTAAAACCGGAATTAACATTTCGGTTATATCGTAGTGGATTCCCTTTTACAAGGGAATGATACACAGTCTGTTATTGTAGTTCTCGGAGGATCATAATTAATAAAATACCAATAGCGGATTAACATTTAACTCGAGAAAAAAACCACCGTTCGTGTCATTCCCGAGGAAGCGGGAATCCATTAATCATTAAAAGCAGGGACTCCTTTCTTACAGAGTAACGAAACACGGATTCTTATTGTCATTCCGGAAGAATTAATATTAATCTATTATTT
>Ga0164313_10002730_pt1 | contig 15767 bp, 24 predicted proteins | sample GuaBasSedimGuay4_FD_113735 | JGI IMG/M metagenome (GOLD analysis project Ga0164313, IMG submission 113735) | Subseafloor sediment microbial communities from Guaymas Basin, Gulf of California, Mexico - Guay4, Core 4569-4, 0-3 cm | ecosystem: Environmental > Aquatic > Marine > Hydrothermal vents... | reverse complement strand
CCATAAGAGCTGTTAGTGCTCCTTCGGCGACTGCTGATAGAGGATCTGCAGCCTGTACTACTTCTTTTATTTCAAACGGGAGCTTCTCAACTTGTTGGTCAAACTCTTCCTTAAATAGCTCTATAAAACCTATAGCTTTCGAGGTGCCGCCCGAAACTATAACCTTTATTGGTTCTAAGAATCTTGGCTTGCTTTTTAATGATAGAATCTCTTCGACGATACTAGTTACCATATATTTAATTAGTGCTTTATAGTAAGAAGAAATAGCTATATGGGTCCTATCGGTGCCGGGGTTTCTAATGTCAACTCCTTGCTCTTTAATGTAGGTAATCAAACTGGGAGTAATCTCAGAAGATCTTGAATCTCTTGGATCGTACCCCAGACTGATTGCAGAGTTGTAATCGATATAGTCTCCTCCTTTACTTATAGAGAAAGTAGTCACTATATCCGCCATATTAGCAATACACACGTTTGTCATACCAGCTCCGCAGCTGATTGAAATACCAGTATAGGCATCTTCGTCACTGTCTAGCTCAGAAAATACTATAGCGTGTGCTTCATTAATTGATGTCCCACAATATCCTAAATCTCTGAGTATAGTTTCTATGACATTCTCGTGGTACACGATATCGAACGGAGCATCTGATGGAGAAGCGGGAACACTGTACAGGATCTTTTCGTTTTCACATCTAGGAGTTCCTAGAAGTTCTTGTAGTAGGGCCTTAAACATAGGTAAGGCTTGAGATTCTGTGGGAGAGATAACACCTTTAGACATAGGCCTCTTTGTAGTTAAACTTCTCTCTACTGACTGGCTGAGAGAGTCTTCTCCCAAAATATAAAAACTTTCGGTATCCTCTAAGAAGTTAACACCTGCCTTTTGGAGACCCTTTTTCATTATCTTTTTTGCCATCTTATTCGAAGGAGTAAGTTCTAAAAAGGAATCTCGGACTGACTTAGTGTGCAACTCACCTTCGGAGGACAAGCTACATTCTACTAAGAACCCTGTTCCTACGTCTAACCCTCTACCAGGTTGCATAGTATCCGGTTTCAATACAACTTTTTCTACTTCTTTAGTAGGCTTATTATCTGCTTCTTCGTTCATATCAATTTACCTTTTTCCTTTCCTCTTTTCCTGTGTCATTTTCCTATTCCTATAAACCAAGTTTCCTTGTTTAATCTGTTCCATAGCTTTGACTATGCTTTTTCTAACAAAATCTTTTTCGCCCTTTATTTCACAGCCACAAAACCTCATAATACTTAGTTTGTATCTTTTATGAAAACTAATACAGGCCTTATCTTTTAAAGCTTGATATTTCTGTCGAGGTAATAGTTCAGCTTTGTAGTTACACTTAATGCAGGGAGAATGCCAGTAATCCTGATCTGCTTGGATACTGAGACTACAGTCCGGAATATAAAAGTCCACGTTATAAGTTCCTCGTCGATATTCTGTGGCAAAAGTAATGAACTGTTCCTCTAAAATGGCTTGCAAGAGTTCCTCTATGTCAGTCTGTTTTCTGCCCTTTTTCCTACTACTCTTTCCCACGCTTTAACTCCCTCAACTTCTTAATCTTATCTTTAAGATTTTTAGAAGAAGTTTTAGACTCAATAGAGACGTTGTCAGTCTTAAGTTGATTTACCTTAGTCTCATCTATGGGACTTACGAAAACCAAATCTGGACCTTTCTTCAGACTCTCTACTGAATCGTTATGCGTCATAGGGGATATAGTATGGAATTGCTTATCCTTTATACCTTTTACCTCCTCAGTTACAAGTCTCAGTTGATGAAGGATTTCTTCACTTAAGTCTGAGTTAGCGGTAGTAGGAGTTGGTGGAGGTGCGTGGATTGGTTGTTGAGAGGTTATTAGCTTCTGAAGCTCCTCTTCAGTCATTACTACTTGTCTAGGTTGAACATCCTTAGTTCCGTGCAGGTCAGCTTGTAGTTTCTTGTCCAGTCTGGATAACAATAACTGGACCGCTGCTGGTTCAGCTGATCCCTGGAAAACACGGTCCAATTGAGACTTTAGAGTCACCAAAATATGCTTATAAGGTTCTTCTGAAATTTGGGCACTTCTTACCGCAGTTTGAAAGTCCCTGAGAGTCTGAGTGTCTAGTCTTAGGTTCTCTAAACCTGTTAATAAATCTTTCACACTAATATCCATACTAACTAAATAGTATAGAGCACTATGTTGAGCTATTTATAGTAGAAGTTACATATCGGACCAACTTAGATAGCCTTAACTCTTGGGAATCCTTCAACATAAAGTTGCCATAGGTTCTATCTACGTACCTGTAAATTTTTAACAGAGATTTGTATCCGATACGAGTAGCAACTTCTGTATCTTGCCTGACGTAGTAGCCATTTCGATCCCAGAAAGTTTTTGCATATACAGTTTCTCCCTTAGATAGGAATATTAAGGATAAAAGTCTTTTACATAAGGTAGATGTCAAAACTGGTACAGGAACGTGTGGAATCCTAGCTGCAAATCTAGCGGAACTTAGCTCAGAGGCATTAAATAGGTTAGCAATGAAGTCTAGGGTTTGTGAGTCAGCTTTAGATATAGTTAAAACTCCTAACGCCTGAGACTCTGGAAGTACTCCCAGAGCCACTTTTAACTTTCCAAGTTCTTTGTGGACATCTGTTTTATCGTCAGAAACGGTACTATAAATTGTTTCGAACAGCTTAGTGGGAATATCTAAGCTGCGCATTAAGTTCTTTATAAAAGATTTCTTAGTTCTTTTTGCGGTCAAGGATTCACATACTTCAATGTTAGTCGAATCCTTTAGAGATTTATAAAGTTTAGTCCTCTTGTCCATCTTTTTAGTAATCCAACAACAGGAGGACTCTATACCCGCCTGAACCAAGTTACTCAACTGCTCATTAGAGAATTTAGATACTCCTACAAAGACTTTTAACAAGTCACCACTAAATAAATCAAACTGATGTAGTAGGCAAAAGTCTTCAAAAGTCATACTAGAACAGTACAGAAACTCGCAGGCTGGAAAATCCTCTCTACACTCATACACTCCGTCGTCTATAAGTTCAGATATGTAAAGTTTTTTAAGCACGACTGTCTGCCAACTTTATTACAAAACGATTGATCAATGATTTTAAATTAGTCGTCTTACTCATATCCGCCTCTAAAAGTAAAGACATATCGAAGATGTATAACAGGCACTGAATATTGTACTCCTTTAATTCTTTAGAGCTTTGGTCTAGTCCACTCAGGAAAAACTCCACGTTACTTTCAGAGACTTTGAGGTAATCTGCGTCCAATAAACATAAACGGGCATCGAGCAAGAACTGTTGAAGTGAGTGAATAGCTCTTACTGGGTCCACCACTGTAGGGTCAAAACAGTTAGAGGATTTATGTAAGGCTACAACGTCGTTCCTTATATAAGCCATACAGAACTCAGATAAGCCTTTGGGTCCTACTATACCTAAGCTTTTTACTATATCAACCTGAGTTTCATTGTTAGAGTACATAACCATTATCTTCTGCAATGCTACTATGGCATTTCGTAAAGAGCCGGAGCCTGCTTCTACTGCTAAGTCTATTAGCTCCGTAGAAAGTTTTACTCCCTCTAGGGTTTGAATCTCTTGCAGACGTTCTCGTACCACTAGGTTGGGGATCCTGTTAAAGGTATGTAGATCGCTGCGAGATCTTATAGTACTAGGGATAGCGTCTAAGTTAGTTGTAACGAATATAAACTTTACGTGAGAAGGGGGTTCCTCTACCGTCTTTAAGAGGCTATCAAACCCTGCTGAACTTATTCTGTGGGCCTCGTCAAAGATATAAGTCTTACTCTCCCCCTCCATCGGGTAATGAGATATGTCCCTATCAAGGGCTCGCATATCGTCTACCTTTCCAGATACTGCGGAGTTAACTTCGATCATACCTGCATTGTGTGGGTTCAAAGATTTAGCCATTATTCTGGCTGAGGTAGTTTTTCCAGTTCCTGGAGGGCCGAAGAAAATTAAACTATGAGGTATAGTTCCAGCCTTCAAGTATTGCTGTAACAACTTAGTTATGTGTTCTTGCCCTTTAATTTCGGAAAAACTGTCAGGCCTAAACTTATTGTATAACTCTTGATCAGACATAGAACTCCTGTATAAACTACTACTGTCAGTATTCTACACGTTAGTACTTCCTAAATCAAGTAAAGCTTACTGATTTAGGATAAGTTGTTGATATGGGAACATAATCTCTTTCTTCTGAAGTCTAAGAGTAACAACCAAGTGACCAGACTTGGTCGCTGGTTCCCCTGGCTTAGCTCTTTTTTTACTACAAGTTACTAAGCTTACATACGGTTCATCTGGATCATAAAAGAATTTCATTTTAGCAGGCAATTTGCTGAAAAATCTCTCATCTTTTCCGTTGGTAGAGGACTCTATCTTTTGGATTAATTCTAACTTAAAGGCCTTATACGCAATAGACATCTCACTTCGATAAGCTTCTACGTATTCCGTCCACTCTTCTGTAGGGATATCTTGTTCTAACCTCATTGTAGAGCAAATTCCTATATCCAGGAATAAAGAACCCAACCTTACATATATAGGAGTTAACTCTTCTTCTTCTGACTTGTCTACAAGATCATACATATCAGCAACAAGGATGTCGTGAGTCTCTTCACAGCCCAGTAATTGGATACTGAGATTTAAGGAACCTAGTTCTGAGTTCACGTAGTTACCTCTATTCTTCTGTTTCTAATAGGTCTGGTATTTTTCCTTGCTTTACCCAGTCAGTATAGGTCTGTGGAGACATCAGCCAAGTCTTTTGAACCTTATCATAACACCAAACACCAGCGCAGTCCGTACATACAAACCACTTCCGGGTGCCGTCAAACGTTAGTTGAGTTTGAGCAAATTCCGGGTGTGTGGTAGGTAGTAGGTCCAAGTCCCCTTCACAATATTTGCAGGCTGATTTTAACATCTATCTCCATTTAAATAAGTCCTCCCCTTTCAGGGAGGATCAAAGTTTATCTTTCTAACTTAAAGCAGCTGCTAGAAATGCTCCTGCAATAACTACAAGAAGCTCTGAAGCTTCAGAATCAATTACCACAGTACCATCGGGGATGCTTGCTGGATCTGGAAGAGAAGCTGTAGTAGTATAAATCTTCACAAGTCCATCTGCTTTATTATTACCTGTTAGGCCTTGAGCGTGTCCATCAATCTTACGAACTCGCTGCTCTGGCCGAACACCCTTGTATTCACCGGACATAAAAGTACCTCACTATTTTTGTTTATAAACACTGTTCTAACGGACACTTAGGTCCGTAAACGTCTACTGTTTTAATATAGTACACTCGGATCTCTAACGCTTGGAAAGCTCGTGATTAACGGCATCTATTACCGTTTTCTTCAAAGTATTGAGTTGGTCGTCTGTAAGGTGGTGTAAAAATTCGATTTTATTTCTTAATAGGAGTACAGTTCCTGCTTCCTTTAACTGACCCTTCTCGTCTTCCACAAGAAAAGAAGAGTCTGCCCATTCGAAACGCACGTCAGTCCAGTACTTTTCGTCGTACTCTGGAGACGGGGCCTTGATAATTTGTGTTTTCTTCCTAGACAAGTTAATCCTCAAAAAATATATAATCTAAGCTCTCGGATGCTTCGGACAGTTGGCTCCACTTTGAAGCTAACTCTTTTCCTCCGTTTTCACTACCTCTTTCAAATTCGTGTAATTCTATACATAAACCAGAAAGTAGAGTAAAAGTTTCATCGACCATTCTTAGATCGTATTCTGAGAACCTGTCCAACAGTTTCTCACCTAACATAGTTACTAAATAGTATAGTAATTAAAGAAGAGGCTGTCTAGAGGGAATACTAGTAAAAGTCATAGAACGAAGTTCTACTGCTGTCAGGTGTCCTCCTTTAAAACATCCTGTGTCTATGTTTACTCTCTTTAGGAAAGGATCGTAATACGGATTCTTGGTGGGAGTATGACCGTGAACCAAGATCTGAGGAAAGGTATGCGGTCGCAAAAGAAAAGCATCCCTAATCCAGCACAGGTCTTCTTCTGTTTGATTGGTTAGCGGTTCATCTACATCTACCCCTGCGTGTACAAATAAAAAATCATCGTGAATTATCGCTGACTCTAGGTTTAACAGGAACTCCATATGATCTTTAGGTATGTTCTCTATAACTCCTTCTTGAGTATAGAATCTGGGGTCTATCTCTGCTGTCTCATTAACTGACTGATGGTGCTTCCATCTCCAGCACTTTTTTTTGAAACCATAATTTTTAAAGAACTGCTTCCCACCGTTAATAATACACCACTCTCCGTAGTGTCCTTTAAAACCTAAAAAGTGAAGAAGCATATCTTCGTGATTACCTTTTAAGAACCTAGTGTTAGGATAAGAAGTTTTAAACTTTATAAGGGTATCTATAACCTTTTTAGAGTCTGGGCCTCTGTCTATGTAGTCACCTAAAAATATAACTACATCATCACTAGAGAGATTGGAGTCTATTCGTAGTTTTTCTATTAAAACCTTTAACTCTTCGTGGCAGCCGTGAATATCGCCAATAGCAAATAATCTCTGATTTTTAGAAGTCTTGAGGGTAGAAAAGTGTGCCATTCAAATACTCTCCAAAATGATAAAGGTATTACAAGGCTTGAATGCCATCTCTACCGTTTCTAGTAGTAATAGGAGCTGTACGATTAAAGTGGTGAATACTTCTTAAGCCTCGTAATACCTAGTATAGGATCCTACATTTTACCGGATAAGTCAACACTTTAATGAGGAAAGGCGCCAACAGAGTCTGTATTACAGACAGGTTGTTTCTACAGAAAAACCAGTAAACAAGTTCCTACTAGGATAGAAGTACAACCTAATATACGTATTAGATACTTTCTACTCTTGTTCTGTTTACAGCACTTACAACCGCTTACTCCACATACTTTTCTACAAACCTTGTGGGAAAATTTAGGGAAAAATTTATAAAGGTACAATTCGCCTACGATCTTTTTTACCTTTTCAAGCATATAAGTTACCTCCGATGAGTACTTAGTTTTTTTTATTACTTAATTTCTTCTTCCGTCTTAGTGAGCGGCTGACTACGGGATGTAGTAGTTTGATCTAGTATTTTGACTTTAAAAGAACCCACTTTAAATTCAGGGCTGTCATCAATCATTTCAGAAAATCTCTTAATAAGTTTTGCCTTAATTTGGCTCCTATCCATTCCTTCTGGAAAAATGTCCAATTCCTCAAAAGAAACTCTAGCTGTTGTAGAGATCTCAACGAGAACTGTGTCCTGAGCTTGATATTTGGTTTTTGACTCTTTCTTTTTAGACATTCATTCCTTTAAATCTTTGACTCTGTGTGCTCTCAACATAGTACAGTTTAACATAAAACTTAACAATTTACAACCTACCGAAAAAGGCAATCTCTAGTAATACTAAGCACTTAACTCAAACCTAAGAACTTCAGGTTAACTTGACTAGAACAGCTTTCTACCTTATACTTATATAAGTAACAAATTACAAAAGGCACCTATGCGTAAAATCTCTAAAGATTTCAAACACTTAGTATATCTGGCTGATGGATCGAATCTTTGGTACAAATACCCTAGATGTAAGGGAGACCAATTCTACTGGAAATATAGTTACGACAACTACGGACTACGTAGCGCCTTAAAGAGTAAAAAAATTCACAGTCCTACGCTAGGTTTATTAAATTCAGGCACGGACCACATAATCCTTGCTGCTGATTTTGACATAATACCTTCTCATCTGAGAAAAGACTCTCTAAGTGAGCAGACTTTCTGGGAAAAGTTTTACCAAGAGGCTCTTACTTGTTACGAGGATACCGCCAAAGTTGCTCGATCTCACAGTGGAAAGGTAAAAATATTCTGTCCATTTGTTCTACCTGAGGGACTTAGTGCTGAATCCCTATCTCGCTGTCAAAAAGAAGCAATCTTAAAAAAATTTCTCTTCACTGAACATCATTGGTTTGACTGTAGGTACGCAGGTCTCAGTGTAGCTTACCTTAACGAAAACTTAATAAGAGTTTTACAAAAAGTAAAAACCTTAATACCTACTAATATAGTTATAGATAATAAAACAGTGTCTTATACTGATATTCCATACACTGTTTGTTTAGACTTAGAAGCGAATAATAAAATAAAAAAAGATATAAATAATGGTAATATATATATACCCTCTGAGTCAACGTTTGATAGTACCCTAAGTATTAACGAAAACTCACAAAACTCTGGAAGCTGCGAAAAAGCAATTTTAGAGTCCAAAGTAAAACAGTTTTATAAATCTGAAGACAGGTTGCCAGCCTTTTCAGCCTTTTATAACATCAGATCCTACAGAGGCGGAGAGGAATTTTTGAGAATTCTTCTTAGAACAAAAAATCTACTTAAGCCTCAGGGCTTCGGCTTACCTACTAACAAGCTGGCTAAGGAATGTTCTATCTCTACTAAGCAGGTCTCTAAACTTCTCAAGCTGAGTGAAGAGGAAGCTATTCTAAAGTGCGTCGATCCGAGCTATAGCCACAAAATTCGATCACGTAAATACGTGGCAGTAAACGAACTCCGCAACGAGCTTATTAACTACTTTAACGATTTAATGCATCCCATAACTAGCCTCCCTACTACCATTGAAGATCATTCTTGGGAAGTTACACTAATGTCTTTAAAAAAATACTTTAACACTCCAGAACAGTTTAAGAACTACACTGAAAATTTACCAGGGATAGAAAAAAAAGATAGGCGGAAGAAGGTTGATAGAATCGTGAGTAAATGGGAACATCTAAGTTAGAAAGTTAAATTAAAGAAAGAAACTTTACGTCTTGACTTAAGTACGTATTTTACTTAAGCTGATTGTATGGCAATACCTACTTATAAAGTTTACATAGTTCAAACTAGATATAAGAGTGTTTACGACTTAAGAGTACCTGAGCTTTTTGCAGAAGATTGCTTTGAAATCCGAGGGGAAGCAAATGTATTTTCTGCCGCTGAGGAGTGTTGCAGAATTGCCACTGACAGTTCTGAGTTTAATCTGCAATTTTTTATGACGGAAGATACTAATTATAAGTTACTACAGGCAACTGAGTTTAATGACTTGTCTTAGATATGAAACTGTGTTATACTAATTAAGTAGGAGCAAATATGTCCAATCTAAGAGTAAACTTCAGTTATCCTATAGCGGTATTCGATACAGAGACTGGAGGATTAGAACCTGACCCCGTCATTGATTGGGACTTGACTACAGATGTAAGTAAGCCTGGTCAGAAGGTTGAGGGAAAAGTTAAAATCCCTGCCGCCCCTATTTTAGAGCTAGCGGCAGTTATCCTAGATCCAGTTAGTTTAGAAGAAATATCATCATTTCACACATACTGCGGCCCTGCCGAAGGGGAGACAGTAGCACAGTTATTAGATAGATGTAGTCCTGAAGCATTAGAAGTAAATGGCTTCGACTCTGGAAAGAGAAGGGAGGCGTTGAAAACAGCCCCTTCTCAAAAGGCTGCACTACAGAGTTGGGTAGACTGGTTAATAACTAATACAGACAGTAGAGGAAGATATCCTAAGAAATTCATTCCTTGCGGACAGAACGTTCGTTTTGACATCAATATGTTAAATTCCTCTTTTCGGAGAGCTGGGATAGATTTTCAACTAAAGTCTCAACCCCTAGAACTGATAGGCTTCTCTATGTTATATTTTGGATTACCTAATACAGGCTCTGTAGCTAGATATAGTTTGGAGGTAGTGGCTCAAGCTCTGGGGATTTCGATAGATGACGCTCATACAGCTTTAGCTGACGTCAGAATGACAGCTAAGTGTTTGAAAACCTATGTCAAAGCTTTTACTTCGGGAGTTTAAATGGTGAACGAGGATAAAGACTTAGATGTTATGTTTTTTTGGAATGATTTAGGGTTCTTAACTCTTATGGTACAAGTAGATGAGACAGGAGAGATACGAGAGTATGATTTTTCAGATGAAGAAACTTCTAGGCTCCATAAGTTTTTAGAGAAAAAAGTTAAAAAAACTTCATTTATTACTAAAGTTTTGAAATTATTTGCCGATAACTAATATACAAGTTTTTTTTAGGAGACCAAATGAGTAGTAAGAAAAAAGGATATTCTGCAGAGTTACTAGGACTACACGGACTAGATAATGAGTTTAAATTAGCTCATCTGCCGTTCTTAGTGGTGAACGATGTTTTCGGTGTTTTAGCTTTTCAAGGCTCTAGTGGCACAGGAAAAACAACACTAGTTAACAGATTAGGAGAGTTAAACGAAAAAGCTGGAGGCGGGAAGCACGGAATCTATAGCGCAGATAAAGTTAATTACGAGGATTTCTATGGATGTCCTATGCCTAATCACGACAGCAAAGCTATGGATATTTATCCTTTTCCTAACTCCATTTCTACTAAACAACTTTTACTAATAGACGAGCTAAATAGAGCTACATATGAGAATCAAGAGAAATTTTTATCTCTATTCGCCTCCAGACAGATAGACGGAATGCCAGTACAGTGTAAGTATATGTACGTAGCAATGAATCCAGTAATGAATAAGAAGAATGATAAGTATGATGGGACTCAACCGTTAGACAAGGCGTTAGGAGAAAGGATTACGTTTCTAATTAATATGCCGAACTTTGGGCAACTTACTACCTCAGACAAGTTAAAAGTTATTATGGCCTGTAATAATCAATCTAGTTGGGAGCCTTCTGACAGTCTAGTTCAACAACATAAAGAATTTTTAAGTAAAGCGAGAGAAGTGTATAGTTCAGCTAAAGAAGAGCATATGCAAAAAGTAGGAGAATATATCTGCGAAGTAGAAGCTCAGTTGAAAAACCAGAGTTCAGGGATTCAACTGGAAGGTAGACGAGCGCAGTTTCTTTTGACCAACGTACTTGGCATCTATGCCTTGGATACTGCTTTTAACAAGACATCTAATTTAGAGGAATCTGCTCTTCAAGCTTTAATAGGAAGTTTTCCTAATAGTTTGTGGTATGAAGAAGTGAACTCAGAAGCGTTACGAGAGGCTCACAGACAGTCTCTCCATATGCTTCAATTAGATGATTCTAGTAGGACCAAGTCTTTCAGAAATGATAGTTTATCTACTAGGGCTTTAAAGGAGATAACAGAAGCAGCACAAGCAGGTCACACTATTGAGAATATCTCTAAACTCATAACTATGCACTGGCCTGACCAAGAAGAAGATCCAGCAGGCCACGCAATTTGGGCCTTTAGCGTAGTGGCAGGGTTAAAAGGTAGGCGCAAAAGTCAATCGGTACTGAAGGAGAATGAGTTTAAAAGATTTGAAGATGCTTGTGTTAGGTTTCGTGAAAATAAAACCTTTCAATACTATAAAGGAGTGCAGGAAGAGTTTATTAAAACTGCTAAGTTTCCTAGCAGTTACACTCGTCCAGACTTTGTAGATAGAGCAACTACACCTAATGCTGCAGAAGAGTTTGATACCAGCATTAGAACTTATACAGAAGCGGTATTATTTACTTTAAGTTTGATGGAAGAGTTTCCAGAATTAGAAGCTAACTCTTTTGATGACTTCGGGTCTTTATTCCTGAGAACAGCTAATACAGTAGGAGAGTTTAACTCAGTTTCTAGAATATACTCAGGGGAGAAGGACTAGTGAGCAACTCAGAGCCAAAGAAGCCCTTGAGAAAACCAGTTTCTTTGAGGTACAAGGTTCCAAACGACCCTTACCAGCTAGTAAACAAGATAGTGGATCACTATCCTAGGCACTACGATAAATATACTCTCAGGAAGTTAATGAGTATTGGTAAGATTATTTACAGTACCGCAGAAAGTATGACGGCTTGTGTTATTAATACAAAACCGTACACCCTTTGCTTTGGCGTACCATTTATGGAAGATTATATGGAAACTATAGAAGACTGTGTCTATATGCTTTCCCACGAGTTGACTCATTTAGCCTTAGATCATTTTGCAACGGATATACAAAATCTATTCAAGGATAAAAGTTTAGGAAAAAAGGCGGCTCATATAATAGTTGACTGTCAAGTTAACGCTACTTGCCATCACTCTTTAGTAGAGGGGAAGTACTTTGAGTTTGTAAATAGGTTTTATAAACAGGATCAGATGCCAGAATGCTTCTTTCGTGCAGACGGGACTCCTCCTAGTGAGTACAAGGATGCTCACGAAAAACTTTATTCTAAAGAAGGAATTACTAACGAAGATTTGATTGATGCCTTAATGCCTTGGTTCGAAGAGAATCAAGATAAATTAGATGAAATTAAGAAGAAGCTTTTGGGAAATCACGACGATATGTTTAAAGATCGTGCAGCTCAAGACGGAGATCTTTCAGAAATTGCTGAGCACGTGGTAGACCAACTAGAAGATTTTTTAGATAAGGGAGATAGCCCCTCAGAAGAGTCAACAGAGTCAGAGGAGAACGATCCAGAAGGTAGAGGCAAGGGAGATGTTGATAAGGATTTAGAGGAGATTAATCAAGGAGGGGATCAAGGAGGTTCCGGGGGTACACCTAACGAGCAGTTTATTAGAACAGTAAGAGCTAAGCAAAACTATGCGAGAAGAATTAGACAGCAGATAGACGATGTCTGGGAAAGAAGTCCACAGGCTAAGATTCATAAGGCCATTGAAGATCTTTCTCCTAAAAGAAGATCTAGAGGAGTTATACCTAACTTCAGAGACAGGAGAGCTGCCGCAATTTATGCATCTGGAAAGTGGCCAATTTTCTTCAAGAATAGGAGGATTGGAGATAAAGTGATGGTTCCTTGTTATCTGGATGTATCTGGTTCACAATCACACGTTCTCCCGGTAATGCTTCCAGTAGTTGCTAGACTGAAGGAACTGGTTGGAGACGAGGTCTTCTGTTTCTCAACCAAAGTATCCCCTTGTAAAGTTTCAGACCTAGAAGCCGGAAACTACTACTCAGGGGGAGGAACAGATTTTGATCCGGTGGCGAAACATATCTTAGAGAATCAGTACAGATGTGCCTTAATACTGACTGACGGCCAAGCAGGACTAAACGAAGAGCTTATAAAACAGCTTAGACAAAGAGGTATAAATATAAAAGTTGGCTGGACTATTCCTAACCCAGATCTTCAACCTTTAAAACAGGTATGCAATGAAATGTTCTACGTTTTCGATGAAGGCACAGGCAGTGATTGAAGAAGAGGAGGTAACCAAAGCTTTATACCTTATTAGAAGTTTAACAGGCCAAGCTATTATCTTAGGCTTCCTATCTGTTATAGCTTTGTCAGAGCTATCTCCAACCTTTGAAGATTTGCGTGTCATCCCGGCCTTGATTTTGGTATTTTTTGCATATAAAATATACTTAAGAATTTTTATCCTATTAAATAAGAAAGAGTATTATAAAAGTAGAGAAGTTTTGAGAAAGCACTACAATAACCAGATAGATGAATAGGTAAGCAAGGATTACATAAATATGCCAATATATGTTTACAAAAGAGAAGATGGAAGTCAGTTTGAGATTACTCAGAGGATAACTGAGGAAGCTCTGAAACTTTGTCCTAAGACTGGACAAAAGGTAGAGAGAGTTATATTTGCAATCCCGGCAAAGTTTAACGGTAGTGGGTTTTATGAGACGGATTATAAACCTAAAAGCAAGAAGAAGAAAAAAGGCAAACGGAGAGGATGAATCTTCACTATAAGATCTTATTTGTATTTTTAGGTATCCTACAGGTAGTGGATGGACTTCTTACCTATATGGGAATTCAGACTTTGGAAAATATATCGTTAGAGGGAAATCCAATAGTTAAGGCTTTAATGGAGGCAAACGGTGTTATACTGGGTTTAGTTCTCGTTAAAACTGCAGGTTGCATTTTAGTCTACTTAGTGTATAATATGTGTAACAGTGTAGGAAAAGTTTCTAAACCTGTTTTAGCAGGTCTTTATTTAATATTTCTTTGTTACTCCTTTTCTTCACTGGTATGGATTTATGAAATCTTATTAGGACAAGTATGAACATTGTAAAACAAATTATAGAATTTATAAAAAATCTTTTAGGTTTAGATAAAGCTAAGAAACCATCGGCTAAGAAACCATCGGCTAAGAAACCATCGGCTAAGAAACCATCGGCTAAGAAGCCCTCTAACAAGGATCCGTATGGACTGGTAGCAAGTGGAACAGATTATCACGGAAACACGGTATACGAACCTAAGAAGTCAAATCCCGATGGAAAAGTTACTAAAATTTTGTGGAAGCCTAAATCTGATGTCGATCCTAATGTGGTAGTAGTTGTAGAGTGTAACTCAGTTCGCTCCAAGGACTTAAAGTTAGAGATCTTAGGTAAAGGCAGGAAACCGTTAAAGGTAGGTATCCGTATGAGCGGTAGGGCCAACGGAAATCGTATTAATTACAGACTTGATCGTCCTGCAAAGAAATTTAATAAAAGCGCACCCCTAAAATTAAGATTTTATCAAATGGTAAAAGGAAAGAAAGTAGTTGTTCAATTTAAGGGGAAAGATTCTCTTCAGATAAAGCAACCTACTCGAAGAAAAGATGTTTAAAAGGAGAACAAAATGTTAACATACATAGTAGCAGCTGCTGTAGCAGCCATTTTACTAGCAGCCTTTTTATTGATAGTTAAGTTTTTTGGAGACGACGACGATTGTACTGCAAAGTCGTGTCCTCATTTACTGACTATGTCTACTCCGGTTTACTTGAGTGCGACTGAGATTAAAGAAGCAGGCTTAGCTAAAACAATTGATCAGTTTACTAGCGGCGCCAAGCACGTCAAACTAGAAGGTCAAGACTGTATAGAACTCAACATACCCGATTTATTGAACGTTCTAGTTCAAAAATGTAGTCAGCACGAACGAGAGATTGGAGATATTGTGGCTCTTTCTAAGAAAAAAGTTAGAAAGCCTAGAGCTAAGGTCAAGGCAAAAAAATAGAGAGAAAGGTAGGTCTTCTTTCTCTCTACTTAAGTCTACTTCTTTTAGTTGTGGTTAGAATTTACCAGCAGCATCTGCAGTGGCTTCTGCCTTACTAGAACCAACTCCTAGTTTGTCTACTCCATCTTTTCGTAAACAAACTTCTTTTGTACCGTCATCTTTGTGTCGAATGAATACAAATTTAGCATCTATGCCTTTGTTGTCAATCGCATCTTTAAGAATTTTCTTAGTGCGATTTTCACCTTGAGCAAAAGATATGTCTAAGTAATTTTGTTTGGTTTTACCCGCCATAATTACATTCCTCCTATAGGGTTTTAAGTATATACAATGAAAGAAATAGTACAGTTACAGGTGGACTAAATGTCCCTCAGTGTGTTATAATTCCTATAATACTAACTGCTTCCTGAAAGGCGTAAATGAGTTCTGATACTAAGGAAAGATTAACAAACATACCTCCAAACACTACATTTATGTTCGGGGCCGGAGGTCACGCTAGAGAGCTTTCTGAATTTGTACTACACAATCAGTCTATGTCAGGAGGCAACAATGAGAGCTGTATAGTCTATGTAACGCCCACTGGTACCGAAAAGGTATTAAGGACACACAAACCAAACATAGCAGTTTTTGACAACCTGGGTACCTCCCCTGATGATGAGTTTTTTGATACCATAACAGAGAATGAATTTATAGGTATGTTAGAGTCAGAAGAAGCTCAAGACAACCCCACATCCGCTAGTGTGGTACTTGGTATAGGATCTCCTAAAATTAGGGAGAAGGTAGTTTATAGGCTACAGAAGTATAGAAACATTCACTATCAAAATTTTTACGCTGTTGGTAGTCATATCTCTAAATTTTCTTGGGAACGATTTTGTCCTGAAACATTTACAGGGCTAAT